>Ga0256331_1000010_pt1 | contig 18507 bp, 31 predicted proteins | sample AtltaT_22_FD_189998 | JGI IMG/M metagenome (GOLD analysis project Ga0256331, IMG submission 189998) | Metatranscriptome of freshwater microbial communities from Altamaha River, Georgia, United States - Atl_Cont_RepA_8h (Metagenome... | ecosystem: Environmental > Aquatic > Freshwater > River...
ATGCTAATAACTCTTCATGACTAGCATTGTGCGGAAAAATCTTCAAATAACAGTCTCTTTCGGCAAAACAACGCAATATGTTGGTCTTGATTCCTAGATCTAACACAGCCACTCTAAATGAAGCATTTTCATCTCCATAGAAATAAGCTTCTTTAGTTGATACTTTTGAAGCTAGTTCAAGTCCGTTCATCGAAGGTACTTCTGCCAATTTCTTTTTCAATTCTTCAGCATCCAATATTTCAGAAGAAATAATTGCATTCATGGCTCCCTTGCTTCTAATGTGACGAACCAAAGCTCTTGTATCAACATCACAAATACCTACAATACCTTCGTCTTCAAAGTACTTCTGAATTGAACGATCTGCAGAAGTTCTTGAATAAGGAATGCTAAAGTTTTTACAAACTAAGGCAGATATCTTAATACTCGAAGAATCAGTTTCATCTTTATGCACTCCATAGTTACCTATGTGGGCGTTGGTTGTTAACATTATTTGTCCGAAATAAGACGGGTCTGTAAATATCTCCTGATACCCTGTCATTCCTGTATTGAAAGCTAATTCACCAGTAGCTGTACCAATCTTACCTGCTGAATTTCCATAATAAACGGTTCCATCTTGCAGAACCAGTAGTGCTTTTTTCTTTTGAGCGTATTTCATATTTATCTTAACTGTGAATTAGTGACACAAAAAAAGGATAAAGTATTGAGACTTTATCCTTTTTTATTTAAAAAACTTTTCAACTATTAATCTTCTTTTTGGTCTTTAGTTGATTTCTTTGCTTTTGGTGCTTTTTCAGCTGCCGAATCTTCTACAACAGTAGCATCAGTAGCATCACCTTTTTTCTTAGCACCTCTTCTGCTTTTCTTTTTAGCAGGAGCAGCAGTTCCGTTATAATTTTGGTTGTAATCAACCAATTCAATCAAGCACATATCAGCGTTATCTCCTAAACGGTTTCCTGTTTTAAGAATACGAGTGTAACCACCCGGACGATCCATAATTTTAGGAGCGATTTCACCGAATAAAAGTTTAACTGCTTCTTTATCTTGCAAGTATCCAAACACAATTCTTCTTGAATGCGTCGAATCTGTTTTAGATTTTGTAAGCAATGGCTCAACAAATTTCTTCAACGCTTTCGCTTTAGCAACTGTTGTATTGATCTTTTTATGCAAAATCAATGAAGAGGCCATATTTGCAAGCATCAAATTTCTGTGACCTGCCTGACGACCTAAATGGTTTACTGTTTTTCCGTGTCTCATCTCTCAAATATATAAATCAATTCTTCTCTTATTATTCTTTATCTAAGTATTTAGCTACATTCATCCCGAAAGACAAACCTTTAACCAATACCAACTCATCTAACTCAGTCAATGATTTTTTACCAAAGTTTCTGAATTTCAATAGATCATTTTTGTTGAATGACACCAAGTCACCTAAAGTCTCAACATCAGCTGCTTTCAAGCAGTTTAATGCTCTAACTGAAAGATCCATGTCAACTAACTTAGTTTTCAACAATTGACGCATGTGTAATGATGTCTCATCAAACTCTTCAGCAGCTGATTTCTCCTCAGTATCCAAAGTGATTTTCTCATCAGAAAACAACATGAAATGGTGAATCAAAATCTTAGCAGCCTCTTTCAATGCATCTTTTGGATGAATAGAACCGTCTGTCTTAATATTTAATACTAATTTCTCGTAATCTGTTTTTTGTTCTACACGATAGTTCTCAATGCTATATTGAACATTTTTGATTGGAGTGTAGATAGAATCGATTGCAATTGCTCCAGCAGCCGTATTTGCCGATTTATTCTCATCTGCAGCTACATAACCTCTTCCTTTCTCAATAGTGATTTCCATTTGCAATTTAACTGAACCTTCCATGGTACAAAGTACTAAATCAGGGTTCAAAACTTGGAAACCAGAAGCAAAACTACCGATATCACCAGCAGTTAATTGTTTTTTACCAGTCAAAGAAATGGTTACTTTCTCAGAATCTGCATCTTCAATTTGTTTTTTGAAACGTACTTGTTTCAGTCTCAAAATGATTTCAGTTACATCTTCAACAACACCTTTGATGGTAGAGAATTCATGACTAACGCCTTCAATTCTTACAGATGTAATAGCATAACCTTCTAAAGAAGACAAAAGAATTCTTCTTAATGCGTTACCAACTGTAAGTCCAAAGCCCGGCTCAAGCGGACGAAACTCGAAGCTTCCTTCGAACTCATCAGATTGAATCATCACAACGTTATCGGGCTTCTGGAATGCTAAAATTGCCATATCTTAATTTTTTTTAAGGTTAAAAAGATTACTTAGAGTATAATTCGACGATCAATTGTTCTTTGATGTTCTCAGGAATTTCTTCTCTTGGAGGAAGTTGTAAGTATCTTCCCTCTAATTGATGTTTATTGAACTCAACCCAAGAATATCCGTTTGAAGAACTTCCAATTGAATTAACTATAACTTCTAATGATTTTGATTTTTCACGCACACCTACTACATCACCAGGCTTAACTTGATATGATGCAATGTTTACTACTTCACCATTAACAACGATGTGACGGTGACCTACCAACTGACGAGCAGCTCTTCTTGTGCGAGCAATGCCCATTCTGTAAACCACGTTATCTAATCTAGACTCACAAAGTTGTAATAATAACTCACCTGTAATACCTGATCTTCTTGCTGCTTCTTTAAACAAGTTAGCAAATTGTCTCTCTAAAATACCGTAAGTATACTTTGCTTTTTGTTTTTCTTGCAACTGAACAGCATAATCCGACTTCTTAGCTTTCGCTTTAGAAGCTCCGTGCATGCCCGGAGGATAAGGCTTTTTTTCTAATACTTTATCTGGACCAAAAATTGGCTCTTTAAATTTTCTTGCGATTTTCGACTTGGGACCTCTATATCTTGCCATGACTAATTATTTCTATTTATAGTTTATAATTCAGAATTCAACATTCAGAATTCAAAATTAATTATACTCTTCTTCTCTTTGGAGGACGACATCCATTGTGAGGAAGTGGAGTGATATCTACAATCTCAGTAACTTCAATCCCTGAGTTGTGAACACTTCTAATTGCACTTTCTCTTCCTGCTCCAGGACCTTTCACAAACACTTTCACTCTTCTCAATCCTTTTTCGAAAGCCACCTTTGCACAATCCTCAGATGCAACTTGAGCTGCATAAGGAGTGTTTTTCTTTGAACCTCTAAAGCCCATCTTTCCAGAAGAAGACCAAGAAATAACTTGACCTTGAGCGTTAGTTAAAGAAACAATGATGTTGTTAAACGATGCATAAATATGACACTGACCCGCAGCTTCAACCTTTACACCGGCTTTTTTTGTCGTTTTTGTAGCTTTTGCCATAAAATCTTTCTTTACTTATCTATCTTACTTAGTTACCATTTTCTTGTTGGCAACAGTTTTTCTCTTACCTTTTCTTGTTCTACTGTTGTTTTTGGTTCTTTGACCTCTCAAAGGAAGACCTGCTCTGTGGCGAATCCCTCTGTAGCATCCGATATCCATTAAACGTTTAATGCTTAATTGAAATTCAGATCTTAAAGCACCCTCAACAGTGTACTCTTCAGTGATGATCTCACGAATTTTTTGAGTGTCATCATCAGACCATTCACCAGCTGTAACATTAATGTCAACACCAGCTTTAGTCAATATCTTCTTCGCTGAAGACTTACCAATCCCGTAAACATAGGTCAAAGCGATTTCTCCTCTTTTACCATCTGGGATATCAATACCTGCAATCCTTGCCATACTTTATTGTTATAATTCTTATTTTTTACCTCAATTTAAAAATCGGGACGCAAAACTAATAAAAAAATATTAATTTCTCCCTACCCTTGCCTTTGTTTGTGCTTAGGATTCTTTTTATTAATTACATAAACCCTTCCTTTTCTTTTGATAATCTTGTCTTCCGGGCTTCTTTTCTTTACTGACGCTTTTACTTTCATCTTGCTAATTATTTATATCTAAACGTTATTCTTCCTTTACTTAAATCATAAGGCGACATCTCTACCTTAATTCTATCACCTGGCAAAATTTTGATATAGTGCATTCTCATTTTCCCTGAAATATGAGCGGTAATGATGTGTCCGTTTTCCAATTCCACTCTAAACATTGCGTTGGAAAGTGCTTCTACTATCGTTCCGTCTTGCTCTATTGATGCTTGTTTCGCCATGTATCTATAATACTTCTATTTTCTGTTTCTTTAATTCTTCTTCTACAAACTCAAAGGACGACAAAATATCTACCTTCTCTTTACCTACCGCTATGGTGTGTTCAAAATGCGCCGATGGTTGCCCATCTAAAGTTTTGATCGTCCAGCCATCAGATAGTGATTTAACCTCTTTTCTTCCCATATTAATCATAGGTTCAACAGCAATCACTAGGCCTTCTTTCAAAACTATACCCGAACCTTTTTTGCCATAATTAGGGACTTCTGGATCTTCATGAAGGTTTTTACCAACCCCATGTCCAACTAATTCTCTAACCACTCCGTATCCGTTTCTTTCAGCACAAAGCTGAATTTCAAAACAGATATCACCAAGTCTATTCCCTTCTACAGCTTTCTCAATTCCTTTCAACAGAGATTCCTTCGTAACACGAAGCAATTTCTTTTTCGCTTCAGAAATTTCACCAACCGCAAAGGTGTACGCTGAATCACCGTAAAATCCATTCATCAAAACACCACAATCTACACTTAAAATCATCCCTTCCTGAACCTCATCATTATTGGGCATTCCATGTACAACTTGGTCTTCTGGTGACACACATAAAGTAAAAGGAAAACCTCTATAACCTTTAAATGCTGGAACTCCACCATTATCACGTATAAACTCTTCAGCTCGTTGATCAAGTTTCTTGGATGTTACTCCGGGCTTAATCAATTTTGCCAATTCGGCATGCGTTTTTGCAACAAGTAAAGAACTTAATCTTATTAATTCAATTTCTTCTTTCGTCTTATAATATACCATCTTCTCTTTTCTCCCTCTATCCTGAAATCCCAACAGGGGCAGCATTACTTGATCTACCTCTCAGTTTTCCCGATTCCATTAAACCATCGTAATGTCTCATCAACAAATGACTTTCAATTTGTTGCAATGTATCAATAATCACCCCTACCATAATCAATAATGAAGTACCTCCAAAGAAATAAGCAAAGGCAGTTGAAATATCAAACATCATAGCAAATGCTGGTAAGATCGCAATCATTGCTAAGAATATAGAACCCGGAAATGTAATTTTTGAAAGGATGTTATCTATATAATCAGCGGTGTCGGCACCAGGCTTTACTCCCGGCACAAATGCACCTTGCTTCTTGAAGTCATCAGCCCATTGACGAGGATTGATTACCATAGCGGTGTAGAAGAAGGTGAACAATATAATCATCATCGCATTTGCAAAGTTGTACCAAAAATTTCTTGGATCACTCAAAGCAGCGAAAGTTTGTCCGATCAAGCCCTCCTTGTCTACCCAGTCCATTGACAATAAAGTAGAAGGAACAAACATTACCGCCTGCGCAAAAATGATTGGCATAACACCAGCGATATTAACTTTGATAGGGATATACTGACGCGCACCACTTTGATTGATAGCACCCACCGACATTTGTTTTGCATACTGAAGAGCGATTTTTCTCACCCCTTGAATCAACATGATGGTTAATGCTATAATGAAGAACCAAACAATCAATTCTAAGAAGAAAGTCAACAAACGACCACCTGCAACATCGGCACCAGTTAACCTTGCAAATTCACCTGCTATAGCCTCTGGGAAACGAGCCATGATCCCTACCATAATAAGCATAGAGACACCATTACCAACACCTTTATCAGTAATCTTATCACCAATCCACATCAAAAACATAGTTGAAGCAACCATTACTGAAACCGCTGGTAGTTGAAAACTAAAGAAACTCGTATCAGAAATAGCCGGAGCTACATAAGTATTTAAATAACCTGGAGCCTGTAAAACTGTTACTACAATAGTTAACAATTTGGTGTACGTTTGAATTTTCTTTCTACCACTCTCTCCATCTCTTTGAATCTTTTGTATTTGAGGAACCGCAACACCTAATAATTGCATTACGATAGATGCAGAAATGTAAGGCATTACACCTAACGCGAAAATTGAAGCCCTACTAAAAGCTCCACCTGTAAACGTAGAAATCAATCCAACCAAGCCTGTTGAACCAGCACTTTCGTGAGCACTAGCCAGAGCTTCGGAGTTAACACCCGGAATGATAATAAATGAACCTAAACGATAAATAAGAATAAGGAAAAGAGTAAACCCTATACGGTCTCTCAATTCCTTAATGTTATAAATATTCTTTATGGTTTGTATGAACTTCTTCATTACTTAATGATAGTAACAGAACCACCTTTAGCTTCAATAGCAGCTACAGCAGTTTTAGAAAATGCATTTGCTGAAACATTTAATTTTGCAGCCAATTCACCTCTACCTAAAATTTTAACTAATTTATTTTTAGATACCAAACCGTTCTCCACCAATACATCTAAAGTGATATCAGAAATACCTTTTTTAGCAGCTACCTCAGCAATTGCATCAAGGTTAATCCCTTTATATTCTACTCTATTAGGATTAGTAAAACCGAACTTCGGAACCCTTCTTTGAAGTGGATTTTGTCCACCTTCGAAACCTGGTTTAGATTTGTAACCAGTTCTAGCTTTAGCTCCTTTATGACCTTTAGTAGATGTACCACCTAATCCAGATCCTTCACCTCTACCGATTCTTTTTCTTGTTTTAACCGAGCCCTTAGCTGGTCTTAATGTTGAAAGATTCATATAATATTATTAATCTACTTTTACTAAATGCTTCACTTTATTTACCATGCCCAAGATTTGAGGTGTAGCTTCATGCTCAACCACTTGATGCATTCTTTTGAATCCCAAAGCAACTAATGTCGCCTTTTGATCTTTCGGGCGATCAATCGCGCTTTTAACTTGGGTAATTTTAATCTTTGCCATCTCTTATTCTTTAACTATTAACCATTAAATACTTTTTCCATAGAAACACCTCTGTTGAAAGCGATCGTTCTTGGGTCTCTCAAGTTTTCAAGAGCCTTAATCGTAGCTTTAACCACGTTGTGTGGATTTGATGAACCTTTAGATTTTGCCAATACGTCTTTCACACCCACGCTCTCTAACACAGCACGCATAGCACCACCAGCAATCACCCCTGTACCATGAGCAGCAGGTTTCATAAATACTTTAGCACCACCAAATTTAGCTTCCATTTCATGAGGAATAGTTCCTTTTAAAATAGGCACTTTAATCAAATTCTTCTTAGCGTCATCAATTCCTTTAGAAATTGCATCAGTAACCTCATTTGCTTTACCTAATCCATATCCAACAACACCATTCTCATTACCAACAACAACTATTGCAGAAAAACTGAATGTTCTACCTCCTTTAGTAACCTTAGTAACCCTTTGGATACCTACTAGGCGATCCTTCAATTCCATCTCAGATGAACGTACTTTCTTTGCGTTTGATTTTAACATACTACCTATTGATTAAAAATTTAAACCACCTTCTCTCGCAGCATCTGCCAAAGACTTAACTCTACCGTGATACAAATATCCATTTCTATCGAAACGAACAGCAGTAATACCTGCAGATTTAGCTTTCTCAGCTATCTTTAATCCTACTTGACGAGCTTGCTCGATTCCTTTCACATTCTTCAACTCCTTTTCAGTAGATGAAGCAGATGCTAAAGTAACCCCTTTTAAATCATCAATCAACTGAGCATAAATTTCTTTATTGCTTCTGTATACTGTTAATCTCGGACTTTCTGCAGTACCAGTAACCACTTTACGGATTCTGTACTTGATTTTTTGTCTTCTTAAATCTTTCTTAGACATAGCTAACTTTTTTATTTACCTGCAGCCTTACCTGCTTTTCTTCTTAATTCTTCACCTGTGAACTTGATACCTTTACCTTTGTATGGTTCAGGTTTTCTCAATGATCTTATTTTAGCAGCAACTTGACCAACCAATTGTTTGTCAAAAGAAGTCAAAGTGATTTTAGGGTTTTGACCTTTTAATGTTTCTGTTTTCAAAACGATCTCTTTTGGTATTTCAAAAACGATGTTGTGAGAGAAACCTAAACTTAACTCTAATAATTGACCCTTGTTCGCAGCTCTGTAACCTACCCCTACCAACTCCTGTTCGATGGTATATCCTTTTGATACACCTTCTACCATATTATTGATAAGCGCTCTATATAGACCGTGCATAGCACGAGACTGTTTGTCGTCACCAACTCTTTTTACTAGTACCTCTTTACCTTCAACTACAGGTGTAACACGAGCATCTAAGGCTTGTGTAAGAGTACCTAATTTACCTTTAACAGTAACAACATTGTTCTTTTCAACTGTTACAGTCACCCCATCAGGGATTGCTACCGGTGCATTTCCAATTCTTGACATTGCTCTAATCTTTTAATAAACGTAACACAAAACTTCACCACCAACATTCTCTCTCTTAGCTTCTTTATCAGTCATTAAACCTTTAGAAGTAGAAATAATAGCTACTCCTAAACCACTTAATACTTTAGGAACTTTAGCTGCATGAGAATACTTTCTCAAACCTGGACGGCTCACTCTTTCCAAAGATTGGATAGCAGGAACTCTGGTTTTTGGATCGTATTTCAAAGCTATTTTGATAGTACCTTGAGCGGTATCATCTAAAAATTTATAGCTTAAAATGTATCCTTTATCAAACAAAATCTTAGTGATTTCTTTTTTTAAGTTTGATGCAGGCACATCCACCACACGGTGATTTGCTTTTATTGCATTTCTTACTCTTGTAAGGTAATCTGAAATTGGATCAGTTATCATATATCAACCTATTTATCTAAATCTATTTTATTACTACCAGCTGGCTTTTTTAACACCTGGAATCAACCCATTGTTTGCCATTTCACGGAAACAAATCCTAGAGATACCGAATTGTCTCATGTAACCTCTTGGTCTACCAGTTAACTTACAACGATTACGAACTCTGATAGGGTTTGAATTTCTAGGAAGCTTTTGTAAACCTTCATGGTCACCCGCTTCTTTCAATTCTTTTCTTTTTTTTGCATATTTCAAAGCTAGAGCAGCACGTTTTACGTCTCTGGCTTTCATTGATTCCTTAGCCATACAATCTTACTTCTTTAAATTTTTAAATGGTAAACCAAATTCTTTTAGCAATGCATATCCTTCCTTATCTGTCTCTGCAGTTGTAACGAATGTGATATCCATACCCAAAATTTTATCTATCTTCTCGATGTTAATCTCTGGGAAGATGATTTGTTCTTTCACACCTAAAGTGTAATTTCCTCTACCATCTAATTTAGAATTAACACCACGGAAGTCTCTTACCCTTGGCAAGGCAACAGCTACAAGTCTTTCTAAAAACTCATACATCTTGTCACCTCTTAAAGTAACTTTAACTCCGATTGGCATTCCTTTTCTAAGTTTAAAGTTAGAAATATCCTTTTTAGAATATGCTGGAATAGCTTTCTGACCAGTAATCATAGTTACTTGTTGAACAGCGTTATCAATTAATCTTTTGTCAGCAACGCTGTCTCCAATTCCTTGATTAATGCAAATTTTTTCCAATTTCGGAACTTGCATCACCGATTTATATCCGAACTCGTTTTTAAGAGCGGGAGCAATTTGCTCCTTATATCTCTTTTTTAATGCTGGTACGTATTCCATTAGTCTACAATCTTATCAGTTTTCTTTGCAAATCTTTTCAATTTTCCATCAACTTCTTTTCTTCCAACGCGAGTAGCTGTTTTTCCATCAGCCAACAACATCACATTAGAAATATGAATTGAAGCTTCAAAAGACACTATTCCTCCTTGTGGATTTTTCGCAGATGGCTTAGTGTGTTTTTTAACTAAGTTAACACCTTCTACTACCACACGGTTTTCCTTCACCAAAACCTCTTTCACCACTCCGGTTTTGCTTTTCTCTTCTCCGGCGATAACCTTTACGGTGTCTCCCTTTTTAATTTTCAATTTTGACATATACATTCACTATTATAGCACCTCAGGCGCTAATGAAACAATTTTCATATAATCTTTTTCACGAAGCTCTCTAGCAACTGGACCAAAGATACGTGTTCCAACAAGTTCACCAGATGCATTCAACAATACAACAGCGTTATCATCAAAACGGATATAAGAACCATCTGGTCTTCTAACCTCTTTCTTAGTTCTAACCACTACGGCTTTAGAAACTGATCCTTTCTTTGCATTACCTGAAGGTAGTGCGTGTTTTACTGAAACGACAATCTGATCACCGATTGAGGCATATCTTTTTGCTGTTCCACCTAATACACGGATGCAAAGAACTTCTTTTGCACCGCTATTATCAGCAACTTTTAATCTTGATTCCTGCTGTATCATTGTTCTAAAATATTATTATCAATTACTTAGCTTTTTCTACTACTTCTACAACTCTCCATCTTTTGGTTTTACTCAAAGGACGAGTTTCCATGATTTTTACTGTGTCACCCACGCCGCACTCGTTCTTTTCATCATGAGCAACAAATTTCTTTGATTGCTTAAGAAACTTTCCGTACTTAACGTGTTTGATTTTAGTTTCGATAGTAACAACTACAGATTTTTCCATCTTGCTGCTGGTTACTACACCCACTCTTTCTTTTCTTAAATTTCTATCTTCCATTGTGCTTTCTTTTCAAAACTATTTTTGTCTCTTGTTCAACTCAGTTTTCAATCTTGCGACTGTTCTTCTTGTACTTCTGATAACAAGAGGACTCTCCAATGGAGAAACTGCGTGATTTAATTTTAGCTTACTAAGACTAGAAGTTTCAGCCTCTACACGCGCTTTAATTTCTTCAGTCGTCATTTCTTTTATTACAGATGCTTTCATACTTCTATTATTCTTGAACGTAATCTCTTCTTACTACAAATTTTGTTGTGATTGGAAGTTTCTGAGCAGCTAATCTCATCGCTTCTTTTGCTAATTCCATTGGAACTCCTTCTGCTTCAAACAAAATTCTTCCTGGTTTCACTACAGCAACCCAAAGTTCTGGAGAACCTTTACCTTTACCCATTCTCACCTCTGCAGGCTTTTTGGTTATCGGTTTATCTGGAAAAATACGAATCCACAATTGACCTTCTCTCTTCATGTGACGTGTAACGGCAACACGAGCAGCTTCTAATTGACGGCTAGTAATAAAGGTTTCTTCCATCGCTTTCATTCCAAAAGTACCGAAAGCAAGTTCGCTTCCTCTTTTGGCATTGCCCTTCATCTTACCTTTCTGTGCCTTTCTGTATTTGGTTCTCTTTGGCTGTAACATTTTATCTCAATTTAAAATCAAACAATTGACTTATTTCTCTGTTCTTCTGTTTTTCGTCTTGAACTTTCCTTTGTTCTTAACACCTCCACCTACATTTGGAGAAAGATCTGGTTTACCATAAATCTCTCCTTTGCAAATCCAAACTTTAACTCCGATTCTACCATAAGTAGTATGCGCTTCACTATGAGCGTAATCGATATCAGCACGGAAAGTATGCAACGGTGTTCTTCCTTCTTTTTTGCCTTCATTTCTTGCCATCTCAGCTCCATTCAAACGACCAGAGATTAAGATTTTAATTCCTTCTGCACCCATTCTCATTGTTGAAGCAATCGCCATCTTCATAGCTCTTCTAAATGAAATTCTTCCTTCAATTTGACGAGCGATGCTATCACCTACTAACTTCGCATCCAACTCAGGTCTTTTAATTTCAAAAATATTGATTTGAATATCTTTGCTTGTTACTTTCTTCAACTCTTCTTTCAGCTTATCAACCTCTTGACCGCCTTTACCAATGATGATACCCGGACGAGCTGTATGAATAGTTATACTAATTAATTTTAGAGTTCTTTCGATAACAATTTTAGAAACAGAAGCCTTAGCTAAACGTGCTCTAATGTAGTTTCTGATTTTGTGATCTTCAGCTAATTTGTCTGAATAATCATTTCCACCATACCAATTAGAATCCCATCCTCTGATAACTCCTAATCTGTTCCCTATAGGGTTTGCCTTATTTCCCATGATCAATATTAATTTGCAATTTTATCAATAAATAAAGTAACGTGATTTGATCTTTTTCTCACACGGTGAGCTCTTCCTTGCGGAGCAGGCTGCACTCTCTTCAACATTCTACCAGAATCAACGTTAATTGTTGAAATTTTCAACTCACCTTCGTTCACTGCTGAACCAGTTTTAGCTTCGTAATTGTGCATTGCAGATTGCAATAACAATTCTAATCTTGTTGCAGCTTCCTTTTGAGAGAATTGAAGAATACCCAATGCTTTGTGTACTTCAACACCTCTAATTAAATCAGCAACCAATCTCATTTTTCTAGGAGAAGTTGGACAGTTGTTCAACTTCGCAAAGTATTGCGTTTTGTTTGCTTCTTTTCTAGCGTCAGCTGTTTCTCTTTTTCTTTTGCCCATGACTTACTTGTCTTTCAGTTCTTATTATTTTTTGTTACCACCGTGGCCTCTAAAATTTCTAGTTGGTGCAAATTCTCCGAATTTGTGTCCTACCATGTTTTCAGTTACATAAACCGGAATAAATTTATTTCCGTTGTGAACCGCCACTGTTAAACCAATAGCATCCGGAGTAATCATAGAAGCTCTTGACCAAGTTTTAATAACAGCTTTGCTGTTTCCTTTCTCCGTAGCTGCACCAATTCGTTTATTCAATTTGTATTCTACGAAAGGTGGTTTTTTTAACGATCTTGCCATATTACCTTATTATTTCTTTCTTCTTTCAATGATATACTTATTCGTTGCCTTTTTCTTAGAGCGAGTTTTGTATCCTTTCGCTGGCAAACCTTTTCTTGATCTTGGGTGACCTCCAGAAGATCTTCCTTCACCACCACCCATAGGGTGATCAACCGGGTTCATCGCAACACCTCTAGTTCTTGGTTTAATACCCAACCATCTAGATCTACCTGCTTTACCAGACACTACTAAAGAGTGATCAGTATTTGAAGTAGCTCCGATTGTTGCCATACATGAAACCAATACTTTACGCGTTTCACCAGAAGGCATTTTCAAAACCGCAAATTTGTCATCTCTACCCAAAAGCTGAGCATACGAACCAGCGCCTCTTGCAAATTTACCACCTTGACCAGGATTCAATTCAATGTTATGAATCACAGTACCAAGAGGTACTTCTGATAAAAACAAAGTATTTCCAACTTCAGGAGCAGCACCTTTACCAGAAACTACAGTTTGACCAACTTGCAAACCATCTGGAGCGATGATATATCTTTTTTCACCATCAGCATAGTTCAATAAAGCAATACGAGCTGTTCTATTTGGATCGTACTCAATACTTACAACTTTAGCTGTAATACCAAACTTATCACGTTTGAAATCGATGATTCTATATTTTTGTTTGTGACCACCACCAGTGTATCTCATGGTAAGTCTACCGTTACTATTTCTACCGCCTGAACTGCTTTTCTTCGCGATAAGACTCTTTTCAGGTGTAGACTTTGTGATTTCCTCAAAAGTAGGAACCACACGCTGACGCTGAGTTGGAGTAATCGGTCTTAATTTCTTTAATCCCATAACCTATTAAATGTTGCTGTATAAATCAATAATTTGTCCTTCAGCCAAAGTAACGATTGCTCTCTTTTGAATTGGAGATGAACCAGTCATCATCCCTTTCTTAGTATACTTTTGCTTCACTTTTCTTGGAGTTCTAAGAGTGTTGATAGCAAGCACTTTTACTCCATACATTTTTTCAATGTCTTTCTTAATCTCCACTTTGTTGGCTTTGTCATCAACAACAAATCCGTATCGGTTGAGCTTCTCTTGAAGAGAAGACATCTTTTCTGTAATAACCGGTTTCTTAATCGAACTCATTTCTCTTAGCTTAAAGTATTTTCTAATTCCTTAACAGAGCTTTCCACTAAAACAACTTTATTGGTGTTCAATAAATCGTAAGTATTCAACTCATTTACAGTAAGAACTTTCACCCCCTCTAAATTTCGGGAGGACAAATATATGTTTTTATTCTGTTCTGTTAACACTAATAGCACTTTTTCGTCTCTTAATTCTAAACTATCCACTATTGCTAAGAACGATTTTGTCTTAGGAGTTTCAAAGTTAAAATCTTCTACTACTGTGATATTCTGGTTTTTAGCTTGAGATGAAAGAACAGATTTTCTAGCTAATTCTTTCAACTTTTTATTCAATTTAAAACCATACAAGTGAGGACGTGGACCAAAAACTCTACCTCCACCTTTGTATAAAGGGTTTCTTAAAGAACCTGCTCTTGCGCCACCGCCACCTTTTTGCTTTCTCAATTTACGAGTACTCCCTCTAACTTCACCTCTTTCTTTTGCTTTGTGAGTACCCTGTCTTTGGTTGGCAAGATGTTGTTTAACGTCAAGATAAACTGCGTGTTCATTTGGCTCAATACCAAACACTGCATCAGACAACTGAACTTTTCTGCCAGTAGCTTTACCTTGTGTATTTAAAACTGCTAATTCCATGTTATTTCTCAATTATTACGTAAGATCCTTTTGCACCTGGAACAGATCCTGAAAGAACCAATACATTTTTTTCTTTTAATACTTTAATCACTTGAAGATTGTCAACAGAAACTCTAGCTCCGCCCATTCTTCCACCCATTCTCATTCCTTTAAATACTCTTGAAGGAGTAGAACAAGCACCGATAGAACCTGGCGCTCTACCTCTGTTATGCTGACCGTGAGTTTGACCACCAACACCACCAAATCCGTGACGTTTTACAACCCCTTGGAAACCTTTTCCTTTAGAAGTACCTGTTACAGAGATTACATCACCTTCTGCAAATACCTCAATAGAAACTGAATCACCCAATTGAGCGTTTTCAATATCTTTAAACTCAACTAATTTTCTTTTAGGAGTAGTATTAGCTTTTTTGAAGTGTCCTTGAAGAGCTTTGTTTGTTAACTTCTCTCTTTTCTCATCGTACCCTAATTGAACAGCGGCATAACCGTCTTTCTCAACAGTCTTTACTTGAGTAACAACACAAGGTCCAACCTCCACAACGGTACACGGAATATTCTTTCCGTTCGCGTCGAAGATACTGGTCATTCCTATTTTTTTTCCTATCAAACCTGACATGGCTATTGATTTTTAAAATTTCTGATTTCTCTTTTTATAACTCGCCGACTCTACTAAACTTTGATCTCAACTTCAACACCACTTGGAAGCTCAAGTTTCATCAAAGCATCTACTGTTTTAGAAGTAGAGCTGTAGATATCTAACAATCTTTTATAAGAAGACAATTCGAACTGCTCTCTTGCCTTTTTATTTACGTGTGGTGATTTCAACACAGTAAAAATTCTCTTGTGAGTAGGAAGAGGTATAGGACCACTTACTACCGCGCCTGTTGCTTTTACGGTTTTTACAATCTTTTCAGCAGATTTATCTACTAAGTTGTGATCGTAAGACTTCAGCTTTATTCTAATCTTTTGGCTCATTTGCTTAACTTAATCTATTATTATGCAGTTACTTTTCCTTTTGATTTTGCGATAACCTCATCAGCTACGTTTTGTGGAGCTGGTTCGTAGTGAGAGAACTCCATAGTTGAAGTTGCTCTACCTGAAGTGATCGTTCTTAAATCAGTTACATATCCGAACATTTGAGAAAGAGGTACTTTAGCGCTAACCACTTTAGCTCCTCTTCTGTCATCCATACCTGCAATCTGACCTCTTCTCTTATTTAAGTCACCAATTACATCACCCATGTTTTGTTCTGGAGTAATCACTTCTAATTTCATGATTGGCTCTAACAATACTGGTTTTGCTTTTGGCAATGCCTCTCTATATGCAATTTTTGCACAAATCTCAAATGATAACGCATCTGAATCGACAGCGTGGAAAGATCCATCTAACAATGTAATCTTAAGGGCTTCAATTGGATAACCAGCCAATACCCCGTTTTGCATTGAAGCAGCGAAACCTTTTTCAATTGAAGGAACAAACTCTCTTGGAATGTTACCACCTTTTACGGCGTTAATGAATTCCAATCCTGTTTTACCTGGTTCAGCTGGCTCAACTGTAAATACGATATCAGCAAATTTACCACGTCCACCAGATTGTTTCTTGTATACCTCTCTGTGTTGAACAGCAGCGTTGATAGTCTCTCTATATGTTACTTGAGGAGCACCTTGATTCACTTCAACTTTGAACTCACGTTTCAAACGGTCAATCAAAATCTCTAAGTGAAGCTCACCCATACCGCTGATGATAGTTTGTCCAGATTCCTCGTCGGTTTTAACACGGAAAGTAGGATCCTCTTCAGCTAATTTACCTAATGCAACACCAAGTTTATCAACGTCGGCTTGAGTTTTAGGCTCAATAGCTAATCCGATAACTGGCTCAGGGAATTTCATTGCTTCAAGAACGATTGGGTTCTTTTCGTCGCATAAAGTATCTCCAGTACGGATATCTTTAAAACCAACTGCCGCACCAATGTCACCAGCTTCAATAAATTCAACTGGATTTTGTTTGTTAGCGTGCATTTGGAAAATACGAGAAATACGTTCTTTATTTCCGCTTCTAGTATTCAATACATAAGAACCTGCATCTAATCTTCCAGCATAAGCACGGAAGAAGCAAAGACGACCTACGAATGGGTCGGTTGCAATTTTAAATGCAAGAGCTGTAAATGGTTCTTTAGCATCAGGTCTACGAGTTACAGTAGCACCTGTTTCTGGGTTTGTACCAGAGATATTTTCTTTATCCAATGGACTTGGCATTAACTCCATTACTAAGTCAAGCATTGTTTGAACACCTTTGTTTTTGAAAGATGAACCACATACCATTGGAACAATTTTATTGGCAATACAAGCTTTACGAAGAGCAGCTAATACTTCAGCTTCAGTGATAGTCTCAGGAGCTTCAAAGAATTTCTCCATGATTTTATCATCAAACTCAGCAACAGCTTCTAACATTTTCTCTCTCCATGAAGTAGCTTCTTCAAGCATATCGTCTGGAATTGGAACAACTTGGTAAGTCATACCTTTATCGTGCTCATTCCATACCATTCCGCGGAAGTTGATTAAGTCAACAACACCTTTGAAATTTTCTTCAGCACCAATTGGCAATTGAAGAGGCACAGCGTTACCGCCCAACATTTCTCTAACTTGTTTAACTACAGTTAAGAACTCAGCACCTTGACGGTCCATTTTGTTCACGAACCCAATACGAGTTACGTTGTAGTTATCGGCCAAACGCCAGTTGGTTTCAGATTGAGGTTCAACACCATCAACTGCTGAAAACAAGAATACCAATCCATCCAAGATACGCAATGAACGGTTTACCTCAACGGTAAAGTCCACGTGCCCTGGAGTATCGATAATATTTACTTTGTATTTGTTATTTCTATAGTTCCAGAAACAAGTAGTTGCTGCAGAAGTAATTGTTATACCACGCTCTTGCTCTTGCACCATCCAGTCCATTGTTGCGGCACCATCGTGAACCTCACCAATTTTATGGTTTACACCTGTATAATAAAGGATACGCTCAGTGGTGGTAGTTTTACCAGCATCGATGTGGGCTGCAATCCCGATATTTCTTGTATATAATAAATCGCTCATTGTCGTAATTAATTAGAATCTGAAGTGAGAGAAAGCTTTGTTAGCTTCAGCCATTCTGTGAGTATCTTCTTTCTTTTTGAAAGCTGCACCTTCTTCTTTAGAAGCGGCAATGATTTCAGCAGCTAATTTCTCAGCCATTGATTTCTCATTTCTTTTTCTAGAATAACCAATCAACCATTTCATAGCCAATGAAGATTTTCTAGAGTCTCTAACCGGTTGTGGAATTTGGAAAGTTGCACCACCTACTCTACGGCTCTTAACCTCAACGTTAGGCGTTACGTTATCCAATGCTTTCTTAAAAGTTTCCAATCCGTCAGTTTCAGTTTTTTTACCAACAATATCAATAGCACCGTAAAACACATCAAATGCACTTGATTTTTTACCATCGTACATTAAGTTGTTTACAAACTTGCTTACCAATACATCACTAAATTTAGGATCTGGTAAAATGAGTCTTTTTTTCGCTTTAGCCTTTCTCATTGCTACTTATTATTTCTTAGGTTTCTTAGTTCCGTATTTTGATCTTCTTTGTCCTCTTCCTTCAACACCCGCAGTATCCAACGCACCTCTAACAATGTGGTATCTAACACCTGGTAAATCTTTTACCCTTCCACCTCTTACTAAAACAATAGAGTGTTCTTGTAAGTTGTGACCTTCACCCGGAATGTAGGCATTCACCTCATTTCCGTTTGTCAATCTAACCCTTGCTACTTTTCTCATAGCCGAGTTTGGTTTTTTAGGAGTAGTAGTATATACTCTCACACAAACACCTCTTCTTTGAGGGCAAGAATTAAGAGCAGCTGACTTGCTTCTCTTGATTTGACTGGTTCTTCCAGTGTGTACTAATTGCTGAATTGTTGGCATATTAA
>Ga0256331_1000011_pt1 | contig 18235 bp, 34 predicted proteins | sample AtltaT_22_FD_189998 | JGI IMG/M metagenome (GOLD analysis project Ga0256331, IMG submission 189998) | Metatranscriptome of freshwater microbial communities from Altamaha River, Georgia, United States - Atl_Cont_RepA_8h (Metagenome... | ecosystem: Environmental > Aquatic > Freshwater > River...
AAATCTCCAAAATCTTAAATCGATATATAAGTTCTTTTTATCTTCAATTTTCCAAATACTTAATGTGGGTAAAAATTCCAAAATACTACAGCTTGTGGCCTTATTATATTTAATTTTCATATTTGTCCAATTAATCAATAAATGTAAAGATGTTTTTAAACCCTGAATAAATTTTATCCATATCAGATTCATTTATATATTTAAAAGATTCTCCTGCACTACGTGGACAAACATGTATACACTTTGGCATATGTATTATACCGCTCCAGCTATTACCGGTTTTTAAATTAAATAATCCTACGTTATCATTATGATTTACCAATATATACTCATTTCCGTCTATATATCTAAATCTGGAGCCTATATAATATTTCCTTTCTTCAGGTTTCTGTCTATATTCAGTATCAAGACTCCACGTAGGATTTGATGCAGGACGCCAATCAAATCCCTGACCTTTACATTGAATTTCAATCTCTCCTTTTTCAAATGCTTTAATCAAGGGCAAATTTGAAGCTCTTGTGAGTTGTAACTTTTTAGCATATTCAGGTGAAAATAACTCTTTATTTAACACACGTCCATTAATATCCCATAAAATCTTTTTATAATAGTCTAGTGTACCTCTGATAAATGGTTCTATGACTTTAACGTTTGTTACATTATAACCGGCGACTGTAGTAAGTCCAACTGAGTTAATAATATTTTCAATATGTGATATTTTATCCATTTAATACTCCTTAGTTAAAATTAATATTGATATTTACTTTGATAAATCTTTTGGGAATTAATTTGTCATAATTTTCGCTTAAATTTATATGAATATTATCTATTCGAATAGGATTTTTATAACGATCACCATTAACTAAAGAAATTAAACAAACTTCAGCCCATCCGATAAAGCCATTTACTTGAGAAAAAATATAAACTTCATTATCAATTGGATCTTTGAAACAATCTCCGAATTTTAATTCTTTTTCTTCTTTCAATTTATATACATTGTTGAGACGCCATGCTGGAAATAGAATCTTATCAAAGTTTCCAAATTCAGTTTGTAATAAAATAGTTTTACCTTCTCTGTGTGCTTCGATAAGGCCTTTATTATGCGCATGCGTTATACTAGGTATGTACTGATCATTAGAAACCCCAGTCAACGCAAACCATTTACCTGGACGCCAATAATTATTATTTTCTAAATATCTTCCATAAAGAAAATCGCCCCTATGTTCATAAATATGAACAGGGTTACAGGTTTCGATCACAATATATTTACTCATCTAAATTCTCCTTAAATAAATTCACGTAATTTTTCAATTGCTTCATCCACAATATTTTGGAATATATGATGGCAATTACCTTTAATTACTATATAATGTTTTTCCACAGAATAGTTTTGAACAATTTTATGAGGGATAAATAATCTCAAATTTTCCCATTGAGCAATTATACCATGTTGATTTTCATACCAAACATCATTTACATTTATTTTTACGTCTGTACTTTTAAATTTAGGTTTAGATCTAAATCTTGTATAACAAACTAAATCCAAAATATAATCGTCTTTTTCCACTTCGTCATATCTATCGTCGAATTCAAACATAATCAAGCCCCGTGTGCCATATAAACCATAAATTCCCAGCCCATGATAAATCCTAAGACCAATACTAAAGAGCCGATGATAATACTTAAAATAATCTTAATCATTTGAAATGTGCCATTAAGTGAACGGTATGCTCTCTTAAAAAGAATACAGAGCTTGCATCTCTGTTAATTGCGATGGAATTAAATTCAGGATTATATTCTCCCAAATCCAATCCTGGTTCTAAATTAAAATGTTCATGAGTCCGCTCGTTATAAGAGTAAACTTCATAATTTTCTGTGTCCAAGATTACAGAAAAATAAATACCATTTTCGATTGTATTTGCGATAAATGCACTCATATAATTATCCTTACTTAAAATGATTAAAAACGCCGAATACTGCCAACATCAACACAATATAAATCACAACCAATACACCTGTATAAATCTTACTCATCGTCACCTTCCAATGCTTTAAGTTGTTTTTTCAATTTATTTTCAATCATTCTTTGCATTTGCTTTCTGACCATTTCTTTAATCTGTCCTACATTGGTCAACTCTTCATTAATTACCTCATCTAAAATTACAGATAGACGTTCACGAATCTGTTTTGCCACCTGTTCTTTAAATCTCCATCCGTTTATTTCGTTATTGATAAATTTATTTAATTGTGCATTTACAGATTTGTTAAATAAATCCTGTATATATTCTTCTTCGATATTGTATTCAAATTTCATATTACACCCTGTTCAACCAACATTGAAAAAGTTGCGGCACTGGAAAATAAAAGTAGCCATATGAAGAGAATAAAAAATGGTATTCTCCGTTTCCAGGGCATATGCTTGGCGTCCCAAATATCTAACAATACAGCCAAAGACAACATTATAGGTAAAAACATAAAACCTACTATTATAATAAACATATTTTTTCCTTTTGAAAATAAAAGGGTGTCACGAGGACACCCTAAATAAATTAGCCCAACAATTGAGCAAACACATACGCCAAACGTTTCTCGAAATCGAATTCGGAAAACACAACACTGGCAACTTTGTCACCTTTATAAAAGTTTACCATAATATCGTGCTTACTTAATCCTGATTCTTTTTCTTTCTTGACACAATTTAACAATCTGCTCCACGGAAATTCCTTTGGACAATTTCAAACCTTTATTTTTAGAATCTTTTAAATATACGCGCAATCCAGGTTCTTTAGCCCAAGGATTTTTGATACCACGTCTACCATGCGTAACGATATTGAATGAATCTACTTTTTGAATTATTGTTGTGTTTAAAGTTGTAAACATTCCTGTATTTAAATCTAAAGCATAATATTGATCTTCGGAAATCGTTCTGCTCAATGTTTTTACCGGCCCTAACAACAAGAAAGAGCTGTTGCCATAATGAAAAATTGTAAAGCCTGCTTCGGTATTTTTCATTTGTTTATTCCTATAATATAATTTAAATAAGACCACAAGATTTGTGGCAATGTGTATGCGATAGATAAATTAAACAGTAGCTCTGATAATTCCATATTGAATTTGTACTTGTCTTCTTAAGTTCTCTTGAGATTTGTTGAAGCCATTTGGATAGACACGACGAGTTCCTTTATGACCAAAATTTGTCTTGATCATTTTTGAAGTACGTTGTTTGAAGCGAGGATTTCTCACATTCATCTTGGATAAATACTCAAGTGCTTTAGTACGTTCAATACCTTGAGCCATCGCTTGAGTAACAAATATACATGCAGCGTTAAATGTAATTGCTTTACTTTTAAACATGATTTTTCTCCTTTGTTGTTTACTTCATATAAGATACTCCTTTCTTCGAAAAAATATCCCTTCAAGTCTTAGTTGAAGGGATAATAAACGCTCTGTGGAAAGGAGACAAACACAGCGTTTTGGACATGGAGCCATCGATAGGAATCGAACCTACGACATCCTCATTACAAGTAAGGCGCTCTACCTGCTGAGCTACAATGGCTTTAAATATTACTCAAGATCTTCGTCTTCGTCGAATTCAACTTCGGTGCCGTCTTCATCTTCTGGAACTTTGCCAGCTTCTTTGGCTGCTTTTTCTGCGGCTTTCTTAGCTTGGTAAGCAGCAAGAGCATTTTTGGCTGCAGGATTAATTTGACGTTTTTCTACACCGGCTTCGAAAGCTTCCAGGATAGCATCTTTATGTGTCATAATCCAATCTGCCAGATCCAAATCGTTGTCTGAAATAGCAAGCAAAGAGTTACGGATGGCGGCAGCTTTTTCTTCATCTGTCATACGTTTTACTGAACGGTATTTATATTCCAATTCAGGCCACATGCTGACCAAGAACTCAGTTCCTTTCACTTGAGCTTCGCCCAATACTTTAATTGCTTTTTCCAGTTTAGAAATGTCTGATTTTGTCAAACGACGAACAGTACCTACTTCAAAGGCATCTTCGATAGCTTCTTGATTCTCAATGATGAAGTCCGCCAAATCTGGGCTTACAGCTTTTGTGAAAGCTTCCAGAGCAGCTTTGATTTTAGGACGACGAATAAAGTTTTGAGCTTCTGCTTTGCTGTGAAAGATGTGGCCGTCAACTTCGAATACTTGAGCAATTTTTAATTCGGTCATGATATTTTCCTTTTCAATAGTTTTAAAATAATGGATTACAAGAGGCAACTGAGTGTCTCTCATTTTCGTATAAGGGTTAATTTTACAGTTCGAACGCGTTTCACTTACGACTTTGACGTCGATATCATGCTGAGGCCTCGTGAGTACCTGTTCCTGTCGGTTTCGTCGGTCGGTCAGGTTGAGGCCATGGGGACACCCAACGCGTCACAGACGACGCGAGGGCTTTTCACATTTTTTAACTTTATTTTCTATAAGGATACTGTATAGATGCTCTATAAAGATCGCTGTATGTTATTGGAGCGCTTGCGGATATCTTGTTTTCAATTGCATATTTTAAAAGAGCATGTGCAAAGTTTTTGAAGAAGTAATCTAAAATACGTATCTTCAATTTAAATAAAAACTTATTGAGCATTTTGAAGCTCCTCCAACTCTTCTTTAGCTTCTTCGATTGCATTTTTTAAATTACCATTACATTTATAAATTAATTCTTTTGTTTTACAATGAATAATTTTATAATTTAAAATAAAACTAGAATCTTTATTATGCATATATTACCTCTGATATTGAATTAGCCTTAATTGGCCCTTATCTAGATCCCATTTAAATCTGAGTCTACAATCATGGCAAACCTTTTCTCTGAAAGACATATATAATGCCATATGCCTTCCACATTTTGGACAATTATTCTTATTCTCTTTCATTATCTTCTTTTGGTAAAATTAAGATTGCATTCTGTGGCAAATAATAATTTGTGGCATGTAAATCACCTTCCACATCTATATGCCACCCGACAGGTATTCCACTATCCAATCTTTCTTTTAGAGCTTTATTCTCTGACTCTAATAATTCACACCTTTTTGTCAATTCTTCAATTGTACTATTCGAATGTTGCATATAATAAAGCCTCTTGTTTAGCTTTTAAAAGTATTAACATCAATTCATTTTTACCCCATGAATTTTTGGCAGAAATCTCTCTTTGCAATACTTCATCAAATTTATTTGTATATTTAAGAAATTGTTCTTTTGTCATTTAAATCACCAAATCCATAGAATGAGAATAACCATCACCTACCACTTTACCATTCGAGGTATACTTATGAATGTTATTTTTAGGATCTAACATCAAAAACATATCATCCAATTTTTTGTAAAATCTCATTTGGGTACCGTTAACTGTTTTGTAATCTTTTTGTTTCATTTTAAAATTTTCCGTGTAATTGTTTAGTTAATTCATCTGCCAATATTTTGGCAAGTCTTTCTTTGGGCATTCTTTTGGCACCCTCTTTGCTTATTGCATAGCCGATCTTATCATCTCCAAGCTTTACATAAATATGCACCATTTGACTTAATTCATCTGTCTTAGCATATGTCAATAATACATCTAACGGTATAGTTTTAAAGGTTGACAACGTAACTTCAGAATCGTTCATCTCTAAAGGAAACGAAGTAGGTTCATAAACAGGATATTGCACAGTATCCCAATTAACTTTCAGATTAGATATTTCAGGTTTAAACAGTATAGAGTTAAACTCTAAAATTTGCTTTGCAGTTTCAATTTCTTGTTTGGCTGTTTGGTATTTCTCGACAAACGTATGCAAACAATGCTTTGAAAGCTTGTGTGCTTGGTCTAAGAGATTAATTTTTTCAATAAGTTTTCTTTTTTGATTTCTGCCGAATCTTTTGCTCATTCAAATACTCCTATTTAAGATCAATTAAAATATTATTTATAACTTCTTCATCATCCTTGTTTAATATATTTTGCTCTTTTATTTTTATTAAAAGATCAAGCATAGTAGGTGCATGCCCTATTAAAGCAGCATTTGCAAATGTTTCTTCCCAATCTTTTTCAGATCGAGTATTAGGTTCACATATAGCTATTAATCTTTGATTTATACTAGGATTATGACGCTCTCCTTGATAAACATAATTTCCATATCTACGATTCCATGGCCCTTTAGAGTGCTTCATTCAAATACCTCATCAATTAATCGTGCCAAATAATTTTCATCTACTTTTTCTGAATTATTCTCTAAAGCAACTATTAAATTGTTCATATAGAAGCTGTCAACACCCATCAATTGCTCTCTGAGTACATGTGGATTTTTAAAGTCTACTTTCTGAACTTGCATCATCATTTTGAGCATTTGCCCTGCGCTGATTCTCCAGCCTCTTTTAATATATTTTCTTACTCTTAATAGAGATGTTATTGGATATAATGAACCGTTATATGTTAATTCCTTTGCCAACATATCTTGCATGGCAGCTTGAGGAACCATGAGTTGTTGCTTATGATAGTCATAATAACAAATACAATGTCTAAAATCAAAGTTATTGTGAATCTCTTCGGGATTTCCGAAGAATCTAATTATCAATTGTACTTTATTTTTAAGAGTAATTGCATTATCTGTCAAGAAAATTGGAAAATATTTCTCTCCTTTAGCCTTTAGCTCCTTGGCCATTTCTTCTGCATCATTTATTGGATTTTTATTGTCAGGTAAATAAGTAGCACCTTCACAGCTCTCTTCAGTATTTTCTTGTGAATCGTCATTATAGCCTTCACAGGCTCCTGAGCTCCTTATAAATATCTTAATTCTATCTTCAAGCACGCCATTGATATTCTCAACCTCCTCTTCCACTACAGAGATATTTTTTCCTACATTTTTGGTTTTAAATAATTCAACAAAGTATTTTGAGATTTCTAATGTAGCTTCTTTTGTTTTAAAATATAAATCATAATCATTTACTTTTTCACCCATCAACATGTTAGGGATACAACCGCCAGACACAATAACGTTGTTCAAGAATATTCTTTTGACAACTTCATTTTCGATCGAGTTTGCCACATCTTCCAATTTACGGTTTAAGTTCATTTTGATAATGCTTTGTTTTAATCCTGACATTATTTGGTCTCCGGAATTGCAGTTAATTTACAGTATTGATCTCTGGGTAAATCTTTTTCACATTGTGCTAATTCATATAATGCTTTGGTATTTCTTTCTTTTATTCCAAGTTTATCACCTGCAATAAGTATGACTACTGCCGTCAATAAAGCACCCGAAACAAAAGCAATAAACTCATTCATTAGTTTCCTCCACAATTCTATAAATATCTTCTAAAGTATCTGCATAGTCAAGATCAAACCGTTTGCCATTAAATCTAGGTAAGAAAAGAGAAGTTTTTGATTTTGATTTAGAATCAATGATTGAATTGAATTTTACATGAATGATGTTTCCAATCCAATCTGTTTCAAGTCTTTCTTCATCGGTGAAGCCGCTGACCGCAACTAACAATTCACCGCATTCAGATTCACACAACAATGAACCAAATGTATGCTCGTTCTTACCTGTACCCGCAATATAAGATTTAACTCTAAGATCACATTCAAATTCATCTTTTAGTTTAACTTGATGTTTTGACGTATGATTTTTCCATAGACCATGCGGATGCTTTACCACTGTACCTTCAAGTTTTCTTTTAGTTACAGCATCTTTATGACGATATGCCGCTTCTAAAGAGAATACAACTTCTGTTTCTGATAAATGTATGTAAGTTGGTTTATTATTTTCAGTATAATCTAACTCATCTAATAAATTTAACCAACGCTGTGAATAGTCATCTTTACAGGCATATACACCCCTAATTGTATGTAGTGGCACTCTGTCCCATAATGTTAGATGTGGCTTCTCATTTAATGCAAACGAACCACCTTGCCTTACACTATTTAATATACCATTACCTTCTTTTCTGGATAACACTACACCATTTCTATATACTGTTAGCTCTCCATGATATTGAAACCCGCTGGTTAAATAAGTATCAATTTCTTCCCAAAGTTCTTTAAAAGGTTCTTTAGGAAACTCTTGATATTTTCTTGACAACATTTTTCGTTTATCAGGATCAATCTCCGTGTTGATATTCACAAACATACCGTCTGCTTTCAGTTGGCTAAATACGCCAAGACTCCAATTCCAATTTTGCAAATCTACTTCATGAGGCAAACTGCATCTCATATAAGCAGCTTCGGATAAAAGTCCTGGAATCGCTTTATTGATTGATTTAATTGAAATATTTGCTCTTAAATCCTTATTGATAATTCTTGTAAATAATAGTGACGACGACGGTGTCAATCTTCTTTGTTCATTTTCTACAGATCTTACTGCATCATTGCCTGTAAGTTCTCTATTGATTAATTTATCTAATAATCTGATTGTGTGCATGGTAAATCTACCGACACCTGTTGTTTCAGGCATTTTAGCCGTTACACCAAATGTTATCAAAGGTTCATAAGCATATTTCAGAACTGTAACAAACAAATCGCTGTCCGAATATTCCTTTACAAGAGCCACTTTAGCCTTGCTTGAAGTTTCTTCTGCAATAGATTCAACCATGAAAAACACTTCATCACTATTAGCCATCATTATTCTCCTTTAGATTTAATTTCAATTTCTGCTGATACTTGCTTGTCATTCAATCGCATTTCATTTATGAATTTAATATTCTTCGAATCTGCTGTAATTCCAAATTCCTCAAATAAATGATCAGTTAAAATTTCTTTCAATTGAGCTGTTGTGAATGTAATTTTCATATTGTTTCCTTATTTAATGTAACTACGACGATTGACTGTTGGCTCTTCTGCAATTAAGTATTCAACTGCACCCAATATACTAACTTTCTTTCCGATTTCTTTTTTGGCCAGTCTACGAGCTTCTTCCATTGCACTTGCATACGTGGTGTGCTTTTTATTGGGAGCATGATTTCCTTCAACGTAGATCATAAAAAATGCTTCTTCATTGCACATATTTTTAATATCAAGAGTTTCTACAATAACTTCTTGACTACTTGCAAATAAACAAATTTTATAAGTACCTTCTTGAGATGCTGTTGCATCCCCTATCTTGGTAAAAGAATCACCATTTACTGTGATAAATTTACTTCTTAAAGGAACATCTCTAAATGCTACAATCATTATTTTCTCCAAAATAATAGGGAACACTTTCATGTTCCCTATAATTAATTAAGCTTGATCAATATCTTCGTTTTCTTGGATTTCCAAGTCATCATTTATAGATTCAACAGCTTGTGCATCAAATGCAAATGTTAAAATCTTTTGCATTTGTTGATCTAATTGAAATACTGTTGCGGCAATAAAATCTGTGCATTCTTGCAATACAGGCGGTGTTTCTTGATCTCTTACTTCCAACATTTTGATCACAGAATTGCTAGTCCATTTAATAGCATATATATCTGCGACCATAGCCGCTTTAACTTCTTCAGATTCAAATTGAAGTGTTTCCAATGCAGCGCTAAGAGCATTTGCTAAGCATGTTTTTGGAGAAGACTCTCTTATAGATTCTAAAAACTCGTTTACTTTGGCCAAATCGCGTCTGGCTTCTTCTGAGCTAAATCTTGGATCAATTTGTGGAGCGGTTGCTTGCATATCCAAACCTTCGATTACCACGTTTTCACCCAGTACTGCATTGCCTTCTTGAATTTCATTTGTCATTTTCATTTCCTATTAATTTACACATATCTTTTAAACCAAAATAAAATACCTTATCATATTTCAATAATAAAGCTGTTCTTTGAGTAATTTTCTCATATTTATTACTATTAAATTCAAACTCATCTCCAATTTCTAATTCATAGAAATAAGCTCTCTTCATGAGTATTGACCCCATACATCACCCCAAGAGCCTGATAATGCACCTTTGGCATAACTTGTGGCCCTTGTCTCGAAGAAGTTTTCGTGGTTCTGACTATTAATCATAGAATCGATCCACGGTAATGGATTCTTGCTAATTCCATTTTCCAACATTTTTAAACCCATCTCATACAATCTTCTATTCACAATAAACTTAGCGTAGTCAATCAAAGTTTCTTTAGGGATTCTTGGTGATTTAATACCTTTATACACTTCTTCAATGAATGAAATTTCTAATGCCAACATCAATTCTGCAATTGAGTAAAGCTCAGATTTCAAAGCATCTGTCCACCAATCAGAGTTTTCTTCGATAATTGTTTTAAAAATTCCAATTAGACCTTCAATGTGGATTTGTTCATCCAATACACTCCATGAAACAATTTGCCCCATACCTTTCATTTGCCCATCTCTGGGATATGCAAGTAATAAAGCAAATGTTGTAAACAAGAACATGCCTTCTGTGAATGCACTAATGCTTGCAATTTTTACAGGAAGATATTCTGCACTTTGATCTGATGAAATGATAGCTTCTAATGCTTCATGCTTATCTCGCATTGCTTCAATATCTAGAAACATTGAATAGAAGTCATCGTCAAACCCCAAAGTCTCCAGTAAGTGCGAATACGCATCGATGTGTACAGCCTCACGAGCTGCAAAGCCCAACAACATCATTCTCAGCTCTGGGTGTTGAAAGTGTGGTAAATAATCATTAACATAACCACCTGCCACATCAATATCGCTTTGAGTAAATAGCAAGAAAGCGCTGGTTAAGAAATCACGATCTTCTTGTGATAATTTCTTTCTCCAATCCCTGATGTCTTCATGCAATTTTACTTCTTTACCTGTCCAATGCATTTTCTCATGCTTCAGCCAAAGATTGTAAGCCCACGGATATTCAAATGGTTTAAATGTATCTCTTTTCTCAAATATTCTCGACATAGTTACTCACATGCTAAACAAGTTTCGTCTACACTTTTAACAAAAGTGACTCTTGATGTTTTTTCATTTAAAGATTTACCTCTGTAAATTTTATCTGATCTGCAGTAGTATAAAGTCTTTAATCCCATTTTCCAAGCTTTAAAATGTACATCGTGTATTTTACTAATTTGTTCATCTGGTACAAATGCTAAGTTAAGTGACTGAGCTTGATCAATGAATGGCTGACGATCTGCTGCATGCTGAATAACCCATGCTTGATCAATTTCTACGAATGTTTTAAATACGTCTTTGTTCCATTCTGAAAGAAAATCAAGATGTCTGCATGAACCACCGTTTACAACAATGCTATCCCAAATTTCATCATAGATTTCTTTTCTGGAATTTTCAGGCAATGTCTCTACATATTCAAGTATTATTTTATCTAAATACTTATTTTTATTTAAATAAGAACCAGATAAGGTATCTTGTCTATAGGCATTAGATCTGAAAGGCTCAATACTGGGAGATGTATTACCCATAATGATACTTGAAGAGGCATTTGGAGCAACTGCAGTTCTGTGACTAAATCTAACACCATAACCTTTTGCTATAGGCGCTTCACCTCTTTCCAATGCCAATTTTCTATTTGCGTTAGCTGTATAGAAATCTAATTTAGAAAAGATTTGATGATTTATACTTGCGGCCAAGGCGCTTTCAAACGGTATATTTTTACTTTGCAATAAAGCATGAAATCCTAGTACACCAATACCAATTGATCTTTCTTCTTCGGCACTGAATACAGCCTTACGAACTTCAGGTGGAGCATTCTTGATAAATATCTCAAGAGCATTGTCCAGCATTTCACATACATCTTCGTAGAACTGTGGATTATCTTTCCATAAGTCCCAATATACAAGATTCAATGAAGACAAACAGCATACTGCAGTTCTCAATGCATCTGTGACAAGAGTAATTTCTGTACAGATATTAGATTGTCTAACTTTCAATCCTTTATTTTTAAAAAATGCAGGAAGAAATTCATTACTTCTATCGATAAAATGAAGCATTGGCTCGCCGGTCTTCATTCTCAAATCTATAATATCTTCCCATAATTTCTTTGCAGATATTACTTGTTTTACTTCTTTTGTATGAGGATCAATCAATTCCCAAGAATCATCTGCATCTTCATCAAGCATACATGCTTCGATAATTTGCATAAATTTATCTGTAATATTGATTGCATGATGCATTTCAAAACATCTAAAATCTTCATCACCCGTCATTTGTGGATTTCGCATATTTACAAATTCCACAATATTAGGATGATCAATATCTAAATATGTAGCAAATGATCCACGCCTTGTTTTGCCTTGTCTAAATGCAGTTGAGATTTTTTCATATACAGCTGCGTGTGGAAGTACACCAACAGATTTCTCATCTTCAGCTCTGATGCCGATTCCGATACCTACACCGCCTCCCAACACGGACAACATTGCAATTTCTTGAAGTACATCGATCAATCCTTTTGTGCTGTCATCTACATACGATAAATAGCATGAAATAGGCAAGCCTGTTTTATTTACACCATACGACAGAATCGGTGTTGAAGCACTCAGCCAATGATCACTTAAGTAATTGTAAAGTCTTTGAGCATGCTCTTGGTTTGATGCTAATGCATTAGCCACAAAAGCGTATCTATCTTGTGGTGATTTTTCCTCTGCTTTTAGATATGAGTCTTTAAGTCTTCTTAATCCCATTTCATCAAACAAAGAATCTTTACTATAGTCAATTTCTATTTTATAGTTATTCATAGTTTTCCTGATTTTAATTTAAATTTTCCCTTATACTGCTTATAAAATCAGCTTTATTCAATACTTGTGATTTCTTCGGGTTCTTTGATAATCCTGCCGGAATAGCCTAAATAAAGCATATTTCCTACAGGTCCAGTTTTACCTGTTGTTCGAGCTTTCAATACGGCTCCTTTAATTGTGTTTCTTTCTTCTTCAGTTTCTGCGAACATATTTCTTGCAAAAGCAATAATATCATAACTAATCTGCTTGATAGAGCCAGATCCTTTAATATCGTCGAGAACCGGTATTTTGCCCTCTTCAAAAGATTTACCTCCATTATGTGCTTTTCTTAAATGTGATACAAGACCAATCCAAACTTCATGTCTTTGTACAACTCGTGATAGATCGCTCATCATCTTATCTTGTGCTTCATTACCGGATAAATCACCTACACCTTCGGCAACTAAAATGGTAATGTGATCAATGTAGATAAACTTGCATCCGGCAAGACACATATACTCAATTTTATCCAGGATACTTGAATCAGCAAAATTTCCTTCATGATTGAGCAATATAATTCTGTCGTTGTCGAATACGGCATCAAAACCTATCTTTAATTCATCTAATGGAATTTCTTCCTCTTCGGGATTCCTGTTGAGATACATGGCAGCTAACTTGGTGCCTGTCTCTGCAGGTGTTTCTTCGAAAGAAATGATTCCTACTTTGTAATCTGTTGTTTCAATATCGCACAGTATACTCTCACGTAATAGTGTACTTTTACCTGAGCCTGTACCGGAAATAAACAAGGTAATTTCGTGGAATCTTTTACCTTTCAATTTCTTATTAAACCCACCCATACAAGCAGGATAAGGAATTGCGGGTAATTTATTTCTTTCTTCCATTCTCTTCCAGATTTCATCTTTTGTGATAAATCCGTCTGGAATATGTTGATGTGCATCCCAAATACATTGCATCAATGCTTGAGAACCCATCTTGGTGAATACTTCGCTTGGATCTTTTAAAGGTAATCTACACAGCTTTACCTTATCAATACCAATAATACTTATGGCTTCTTTTGTGGCCTTTTCACCTGCTTCATCATTATCTAAACATAATACAACTTCATTGAAGGACCTCAAGAATTCTCTTGCTTCTAATAATGTTGTATGCGCCATAACAGCCGACGACAATGCCACCACAGGAAATATCTTCTTATATTTATTCAAAGAAGCTTGTGCCACAGTCATTGCATCAATTTCACCTTCGGTGATAACAATTCTTTTACCACCTGGTTGAAAGTTCTCAATACCAAATAGCGAAGCTGACTTATTTATCCATTTAAATGTTTTAGGTAATGTTCTTATTTTATATGCATTACCATTATCGTACGGATAATAATGAGTATCAATTTCACCTTCTGTATTGTAAGATACTTTTACTTTAAAGAACTCACAAACTTCTTTTGTGATATTTCTTTCTTTAAAACCTCTTATTGGATATTCTTTAATTTCATCTATGGTTAATTTCTTTTGCTTATTATAGTTTACATCTTGATCCACATATACCTCACCTTCTACTTTTGGAAAGAATTGTTGGCATGAAAAACAAAAAGATGTACCGTCTTCATAAATTTGTCTGGCATCCGACGATCCACAATTTTTGTCTAAACATGGTTGATTTTTAACTATAATCTTCCCCATTATTTATCCTCAAAAAATCGGGCAAATGTGTGCAACCCGATTGCAGTAATAAACCAATCTATGGCAGAGCCAGTCTCATTAAAAATACTATATCCGCTAATAATTACAGCTGTGATATATGCACCGATTGCAGCGCCTCCTACAATTCCAAATGCAATATTTTTAAATACTTTTGATTTCATAATTTATCCCAATTGATTGTTTTTAATAATCTTCCTTTATGAAGATCTGTTATTTGTTCACTCACTTTCCAAGATATTTTTTCAATACGTTTATTGTACCAAATATCTTTTGTTGGAGCTTCAACATTACACAAAGACCATGTTTCTGCGTATGCCAAAGCTCCTTTAGTTTTATACTCTTCTAAACATATAAATTCAAACTCTTCTAAAGGTCTTACTTTAAAATGCTCAGCTAGTATCGGTGATGAAGATTTATATTTCTTCCAATTTGACTCTACACCTTTATTTAACTTGCCTGTACCACGATAAAGCTTTTTACCTAAATAGAACTTCTTTAAATATTTATCACGTATTATGTAAATAAAGCCAACACCGTCGCCCATTTGTTTATTAAAATTCCAATGGCCATTTTGGTATTGAGGCAATATAATTGAACTTTTTGGTATATTAAATCTCTTTTCCATAATCTAAATCTCATAAATTAAACTCCTTTACCAGTGGCCATTCAGACACTCCAAAATAGTCGTTGATATTGTTTTGTAGATGAATCATTTTACCGTTAAATAATAAAGCTTCTTTCCATTGATCATCATAGGCTATCATATACTGCTCTATAACTACATCTTGAAATTCAATTTCTGTTTTACAATCTTTCAAAGCCTTTGCAGCCTTCACAGGCCCCATTCTAGGAATACCTGGAATATTATCTGTTGGATCTCCTTTCAGCAACTGTTCATAGTAATGCCGCATTGCTTCTTCTTCAGATACATCTTCTTCAGTTTCTTTCTTTAGATTATAGTGTCTACCTGGAATACATTTTAAATCTTTATCGATAGAAACTACAATGTAATCAATTCCGTTTGCTATACACTCATTTGCCCAAATTCTTAATAAATCATCTGCTTCCCTTCCTGTAGCTTCAAGTGCCAAGTCCTCATGAACAAGTAACTTTCTGAGTACAGGGACAAAAGCATTTTGTTTATCTGGATCTCTGTGCCTATTTTGTTTATATTCAGGGTATAATAATTCTCTAAAATTTCCTTCTCCTTTTACAGCCATTAAGAAATCATTTGTGTAAAATTTATCTAATAGCGCATAAAAGTCTTTTCTTACATTATCTAGAGACTCTCTTAAATATTTTGTATCTTCTTCTTTTGTATATTCTAAAGGAATACGTTTACCATTTTCATCAAGTTTTATGATTGAATTGCCGTTTTCATCTTTTTGAACTTTCGGCTCCCATCTGGCCTTACAAGCCATGTAGCATAAAACATCACCATCAATTAATAGCATCACCATTTTGTAAACACCCTAAAGATTTTGAAATACCAATATAAACTGCAGTTTGCATCTTCTTATGACTTTTAACCTTACTGTCAATTTCAATATTGATACCGGCCTCTTGACACATTTCAATTACGGCCATCAATTGTGCTAACTCAATATTAAGTTCTTCAATATTTGTTGTGGATCGTAAAGGCGGACTGTGATGTTCAGAGAATCTAAGTACTTTTGAAACTGCTTGAATTACTTCTGCTGCTTCTTCAGATAATAACGTTAATAAATATTCTTTATTATTCATAGTATCCTCTAATTTCTTCTTCAGTAATATGACCAGTTGTAATTAAAAACTTTAATGTAGCAGAATAGAGTCGTGCAGCAGGTTCTTTATAAGGTACAAACCTTTTATATGGAGTACTTACAGTACTGCAATATCTGCCTCTTTTTACTCTAAATATATTCACTGAATACTTTGTTGGTGAGCCTTCAAATTCTAATGTAATTGTGGAAACACGCCCATAATACCCTCTCATAATACTCACGATTGGTTTTCTTTGACTTTCAGAATTAAGCGCTTTAGGGCTAAGCTTTGGAAAGTTCAGTATTTCACGATAGGTATTGATATATTCTTTAGCTGCTTCTATATTCATTTATATTTCCTAATTAAATTAATATTACCTTCTTCACATTTACAACTTGTCAGAAGCTTTTCACACAATTCACATCTCTTCATCATGCCACCAATCCTAAAGCATTCTTACCTGCATTATGAAATTTTCTTGCTTCTGCAGTAACTTCTCCATGATATTGCTTTTTGAGCCATACAATCATTTTCTCTGGATCATTAGAAACTTCATCCCACCATTGTTGTACAGTTTTCATCTTAATCTCTCCGATAATTGTTGACAATATTTTGAGCAATAAAGTAGATTATTCCATTCTTGTGTAAAGCAATAGCTGCTTCCACAAATGATACATTTTCTACAGCTTAACAAAGTTTGTTTGGGCATTTTCTTTCACTTACTCTATAGTAAATTTCATATTTAACATCAGGAAATTTTGCTTGTAAAAAGTCTATTACTTGTTTAGCATGATTTCTATTTAAGAAATCTATTCCATCTACTTCATTATAAACGTTAAACGGAGATTCTCTTTTATCACTATAACCAATGACTCTAAATTTTTTATCTTTCGAAGATTGTGCAATACATAATGGAATTCTTTGTTCTTGTAGATTATCTAATCTTTCAAAAAAATTTGTTCCAGGGAGATTGTTTTCAAACAAATATACATCTTTAAAACCTATATCTTCTAAACTGGCAAACTCATAAGAATTATTTTTTTTGTTAAATATTCTTGTCATATTACAGTCTTGATCTAAGTAGATTGCTGTATACATATTAACCTCTATAGTATGTGAAAGCGATTTGTCTTGTGAACCAGTGATATGAAACTATAACAATATTACCTGCGCCGTCAGTGGCTACATTGGGGAATAAAAAGAATAACCCACTACAATCACCGTATTCAATTTTAAATTTATTTTTAAATGTTTTTTGCCATATAACTTTCATCGTATATTACTCCTAATGTGTTTCGTACCAGTTATTACCAATCTTACCTTCGCCGTCCATGATCTCAATACCAAATAATTTTGGACCTTCTTTAAATGCGTTGGCACCAATCTCTTTAGCTCTTTCAGCGTGCTCAATAGGAACCATGAATTGCATCTCATCATGCATCATAATCAACGGCATATATGGAATATTCTCTTTTTCTAGATTATCCATTGCAACCATGATTGCAGCAGAACAAGTAGCTTTTTCACAAGATTGTAGCAAATACACCAAAAGCTTATGCAAGCTATCAACGTAAATGCGATTACCAGCAATAGAAGGGATATAGCCTTCTCCATACTGCTTTGTTTTGCCATATATCTTCTCAAGTTTTGTTGTTAGATCTTTAAAACCTGGAACTGCACTTACAAAGCCATTCTTTAATTTATTTCCTTTAGTTTTATCAAATACTCCAAAGACATAACTCCATAATTTATCACCTCCAGCACCGAATAAAAATGCATATAAGAACCTCTTAGCTTTAGATCTAGGCACTTCAAAATCTATTTTCATAGATTTTAATACAGATGTCAGCTTGTCCGCATCGTATTGGTGAATATCACCATTTAATAATGTATCGATAAAACCCTCATCCTTGAGATAATGTGCCAAGCCTCTTGCTTGGTTACCTGCAGAGTCACAACCGATGATAACCCATCCTGGCTTGGTTGTGAATAAGCTTCTCATTTCCTTGCCCCACTTGCTATCCACAGATGGAACGTTTACGATGATGCTATGTCTGGCTCGCATACTCGGCGTACCGATTGTCATACATTCACCGTGAAGCATTCCATTTTCATCTGTGTTTTCCAACCATGTTTTCAAGATACTGAGTCTTGAACTGGCAATAGAGTAATCGAGATAAAGC
>Ga0256331_1000018_pt1 | contig 16261 bp, 22 predicted proteins | sample AtltaT_22_FD_189998 | JGI IMG/M metagenome (GOLD analysis project Ga0256331, IMG submission 189998) | Metatranscriptome of freshwater microbial communities from Altamaha River, Georgia, United States - Atl_Cont_RepA_8h (Metagenome... | ecosystem: Environmental > Aquatic > Freshwater > River...
CCTCGTATAAGTGCTCTAACCTGGTATATCCGCCAAAAATAAGTACAGAAGACATGTATAAGGTATTGATGGGGCAATATATGTCTATGATATTGTGCATGTACAGCGAAAATAAACACGTATATCTAGCTAATCGTTTTAGACTAAAATCAGCTATCAGACATTTAAAGGAAAAGATATGATTCTTGAGATTAGAAAATGGCCCGACCCTGTTCTTAGTAGAAGATGCAAGATCGTCTCTGAGTTCGACCTGCCACTAGAGATGTTAGCCAGGGACATGATCGAGACGATGAGGTCGGTGTCGGCGATCGGACTGGCAGCAAACCAGGTCGGGCATGAGCGCCGCGTCGCAGTGGTCGAGGTCCCATACATTCCCGGAGACAAGCTCGAGAGTTACCTGGGTAAGCCGATAGTCCTGGTTAACCCGAAGATAGTGGAGAGCGAGGGCTCTATACTGAGTATAGAGGGGTGTGTTTCGATACCGGATGCGCAGGACACGACACGACGATTCAAGAAAATCAAGATCGAGTACCAAAACCTATCTGGTGACAAGGTTGAGATGTCAGCCGAGGGATTGATGGCGATGTGCCTGCAACACGAGATAGATCACTTGGATGGCAAGACCCTGATGCACCGTGCGTCTAGGGTCAGAAAAGATATGATGATCAGGCGCATGAAGAAGACAGGAAATCTGTGATGCCCTTGAAAGGGTGCCGATGTGGATGCAAAAATATGCAATAAATGCAAACAGTTCAAAGATTTTGAATGTTTTTCAAAAGATAGAAGTTCTAAATCGGGACTGTATTCTCGATGTAAAGAATGCACAAAACTTGAAACTAAACACAAATCTATAGAACAAAAAGCAAAAGAAAATAAAAGAAGTAGACAATATAAACTTAAAAATAAAGAAAAAGTAAAAGATACAGCAAAAAATTGGTATCTCAAAAACAGAGATAAGGTAATCAGTCGGTCTAAAAAAAAGATTTATGAGAACTATTCTAGACACTTAGAATTACAGAAAAAATACAATAGCAATAATAAAGAAAAACGTAAAGTATACTTAGAGAACAATAAGAAATTAACCAATGAGACTAAAAGAAAAAGAGAAAACTATCGATATAAAAATGATTTGAATTTTAAGATACGTAAATCACTTAGATCTCGTCTAAATAAAGCTATAATAAAAAACTATAAAACTGGATCTGCCGTAGATTGTCTTGGGATCTCTATTGAAAAATTTAAAATATATTTAGAGAACAGGTTCGTTCCTGGCATGAGATGGGACAATTGGGGCAAGATTGACGGATGGGAAATAGACCATATTAAACCATTATCGTTGTTCGATCTTTCGTCTCTAGATGAATTAAATAAAGCGTGCCATTACACCAACTTACAACCAATGTGGACTAAAGAAAACAGAGCTAAAGGAAATAAGACTCATGAGCGTGATAGATAAAATTTGGGAGTTCGTGGAAGAATTGATCAAATCAAAGTGCGTGAGATGTGGCAGCTCAGTGTCTGGTGGCACAAAAGGATCTAGGTGCCCTGAGTGTCGAAAGAAGTTAAACGCAGCGCGTCAAACACCTGGTCATTCAGAGCGAGCGCAAAACAAAGCGCAACAAGCCATCAGACGCGAGAAGCACGGCAACGGCACTGCGACTCCAAAGTCTAAAGGCAGAGCAAAATCCAACAAGGAACTTGCTGCAAAGATTCAGCGTGCTGAAAAAAAGACTGGACAAAAATTATCGCCCGACCGCAAGGACAACAGTTCTGGCTACTCCTCCAAGAACACGCGAGCTGTTCCCGAGAAGATGAATCAAGGTCGCCACGGTGTCGATCCCAAGAAGCTCAGAGAATGGAAGAAGAGACTCAAGAAGACCGGACTGACCGAGCAAGAGTTAAACGTACTACTCAAAGCCAAACTGGAGGAGCAGAGATGAACACCCATCTTATAGTTTCACTGATCATCGGGATGATCGGCATGACGATGATCGCGTTCGCGACCGGTCAAATCGTCGCCGCACAGAAGATCTATCGTCGCATGAGTGATGAGTATCATAGGTACCTGAAGGATAACGCCCCCGCACGACGAGCGCTATCCAGGAGGGATCTTACTGTGATACGTGGCGAAAAAAGATAGTTAAATTTAACTATCTCCAGCTATAATAGCCTTTTTTGTAGTATAAATTATAGAAGGCTCTTTTTATTTGGAGAAATTATGAAATATTTACTATCAGTTATAAGTTTCATCGTCGCATTGGCAACTTCTTCCGCGATAGCGGGTTCATCGTATACTGTTGAGAACAATGATAGAATTGCCTACGTAGTAGGGCCTATCGGTGAAAGCTCAATCGCGATAGCTCACCAGATAGAACGAGCATCAGCCAAGAGCAGGGAGCCGATACACGTGATCATTAATTCGCCCGGAGGAATGATCCTGGCTGGTTATCAGATAATCCAAGCGATGAACATTGCTAGGAACAGGGGATCCGAGGTCGTATGTGTGGTCGCCACTATGGCGGCCAGCATGGCGTTTCAACTTCTGCCTCACTGCGACAGAAGATACGCATTAAAGAAGTCTTTGCTGTTGTTCCATCCAGCTCACGTCTCACTTCAGGGATCGATAAACGCCGACGAGGCGCTCAGCATCGCGGAGGATCTCAGGAGGATGGATCGAGCAGCGAATTACGAGATTAAAAGCATGATGGGGGTACCCTCAGACGAATGGTTCGATTTCCACAACAAGAATGAGACCATGTGGACGGCCGAATTTCTTCTCGAGGAGACGACTAACAGATGGCTAGAGATCGTCGACGAGATTACGACCCCGCAGGGTATATTCAACATGGACGCTGGTCCTCAGACAAACAGGACTCTCGACCTAAATGATCTCCCTTGGCTGAGGCACAATATCGATCATGAAATACGGTAATTCATCATTTGTGTCGTGGGTAAACGATCACATCAGAGCAGATTCGATCACAATCGACGTCGAGTATCCTAGTGACACTTCGGACAAGATCAAAAGGTTCTCCGACAGGAAGGTGATCGTCACGATGGTCTTCGGCGGTAGAGTCTGTCGAGTAGATCTTTACGGCAGCAATCTTTACAGTTCCGAGCACTTCTTCAACGCCTTGAGCACGGCTAGAGACGAATTCTTCTTGTTCGGCAGGCACGAAGTCGCGGATGCCAAAGGCAAACAATCAACAGGAAGCAAAGATGGGCTGTGACTCACACTTCTTTCTCGAGAGAAGAATAGACAACGGCGAATGGCACTTGGATCCGAGTCACAAGTTCGAGAAGGACTCCGATATTTACTTGCCGATGCCTATACCAAGTTTATCAGGTAGAAACTACCACTTCTTCGGTGTGCTAGCTGGCGTGCGATATTTTGTGAGGAATCCTATAGCCCCTAACAGGGGAATACCGGGAGACGCCTGTAAGACCATAAAAGAATACTACAACAACTCAATTTACGGTTTCCATAGCTCTACCTGGTTAAAACCGTCGGAGCTCAAGAAGGCACTCAAGATCATACAGAATGAGCAGAATAAAGAGCAAGGTTACAGTTACACACCCATCAGAGACATATTCGATTTTCCAGCAGATGTAGCTTTCAATTACGACAGTGATTTTTGGATGGACATAAACGGATCAGTGCTGAATTATATCCGAATCCATAACGAATGGGATAAAGTACAGAACATGATCCTGGGCACTAAGAGCAAGACGCAGTATCGATTCATACTGTGGTTTGACTCTTAGCGTTCAACTAAAAGTGAGGTGAGCATGAGTTCGTCGGATGGTTTCGTTCCGCAAGCCGAGTCCATGGACCTTAGGAATTTGTACGATCACCAGTACGTCGTCGCCGTATCCACCGGCGATCGCGACGATGGCAAGATGCTGGCGAAGACGATGCACGGTCCGTACTCGTTCGAGGAGATGATCAGCGAGGTTGGGAGGATGTGGAGCGATTCTCAGAATAACGCGAAGGTCTATATACTCGAGAAAGATCACCGGATCAAGCCGAGATGGCTTGACGCGAAGACCATCGATTATATACAGGCGAAGTATATAGATATCATAATGGACAAGATTCTTTTCTCGAAAGAGGAGAGCTTCACCTGCGAGGCGGGGATCGTATCCGAGTAAACTAACCTTTTTGGGAGAAACTCTGATGGAAGAGAAACCTAAGAACGAAATCTATCGAGAGACAGCCGGTGGGATGCCTTGTAAAGGATATCAAGAAGACGGAGATAGTCTTCTGTGGGCTGGTCTACTGCATGCTGCTGACCTGGACATGACGGACTGTATCCTGAAGTGCGAGGTTGAGGGACAGTTTTTTCGTTCCCCTATCAGAGCTCAGAGAGCTAAGCTAGGAATTGAGCAGAAGAATTCATTCAGTCGCGACATGTCGCTTGGATTGATATTGGCAGCAGCCTCGGATTCATTGCCGATGAGTGTGCTGGATGCCGCGGAACGATGGCTAGACTACGTGCGAAGCAACAAGTGCAAGGCGTGTCAAGACGACACGGATGGCAGGTGCATAATGACACCCACTATATTCTGGCTGGCGTCATATGCAGGACTAGGAAACGTTCCATTTGTGTATAGGGCGACTAGATGGCTTGTGAAGCCGTACCTGCTGCTCTCTGCAGCTCTCAATCCTAAGGGATACACACTACACTTGGTGGCTGTAAGCCTGTTCATAATGATCAACTACTACGAGGACGTTGGCGGTAAGATCCCGTTGTGGCTCAGACTAGCCATGCATATACTTTATTATCGCCAGCCGCGAAACGCGTTCTTCGCCTGGTTAGCTGGAGACACAGAGGGTGCACACGAGATAAACAACGCAGTAAAGCTGTACCTGCAGAACAATGGCCAGGGCAGAATGCACCAGTGGGCGTGGGAGAGGGACGATGCGGAGCAAGCATGGCGAAACTCCTGTGGATGGGACGTCGAATTCATCGACGCTCTGATCACCATGAGATCTCTAAACGACACAGCGCCCAAACACACTATCAACAGGTGATAAATGAGAACCATGAGAATCATAGCTTTGATCTTCCTGATGATCGGCGTTGACGCAAGAGCAGAGAGGATAACCGAACCGAAGTGCCTGTCGAAAAGCATAGATTTCTGGTATCAGGTCTACACGAAGCTGGATAACGACACCGTGTTCGTGCTAGATGCAAAGAGCAAAGATCTTTCTGTTCTCTGGAAGGCAAGTATCTCCAGCGATGATCGTCTCAGGAAGTCTGAGATCAGAAGGATCAAAACTCACTATCTAAAGCACGGTAAGAAAGTTCGCATTGTCAGCGGGATAAGGTCTAAGTTCCAGGAAGGACTAGTTAGAGACGCGATGTACAGGAAGGATGTAGAGTCCGAGATCAATAAGATGTCGCTTCCGCTAGAACTCTCGGCTCTTCCGCATGTAGAGTCCAGCTACAACCCGAAAGCCAGATCGAAGGTAGGTGCGCTAGGTATGTGGCAGGTGATGCCAGCGACTGCTCGTCTCCACGGCTTTGATCCCAAGAAGATGATGCACCCGGTGTACAACACGAGGGCTGGATTGGCGGTCCTCAAGGAGGCTTACGACGAGCTAAAATCGTGGCCGCTTGCGATAACGTCTTACAATCACGGACTTAACGGCGTTCGCAGGGCAGTCAAGGAAGTCGGCAGCACAGACCTCTGTGAGGTACTAGATAAGTACGACGGGCCTAGATTCGGTGTATCAAGTAGAAACTTCTACGCCAGCTTCCTCGCGGTCCTTAGATATCTGAGAGAGGAGGGTAGACTTAGTGAGTGACATAGGCAAGATACCCACCCTCAACAAGGGGTTCGTTCAGCTTAGATCGTGCGCACCGTCGCATCTCGAGTTAGAGAAGATAAAGTCGGAGATATATAGAGGCACATTAACTCCGCAGCTGATCGATATGGTATACGTAGTGCTGAATGTCAAGTGTCCATACTTCTTGATGATACCGCTAGTATCTTCTGGTATAAGAGCAGCAGCCAGGCCAGGTCCAGCCATGGACGCTTATCGTCCCGGTCCGGAGTGGATAAAGAGTGGAAAACACGCGACGGACAGAGAGATCTCGGAGTCAATTTCTCAGACCGTTGAGTCCCTAATGCTGAACCAGGAGGCGTACGTCAAGGACGGGTGTAACTCCTTCGTGGCATCGATAACGACCCCGGTATCCGCATACTGGGAAGGCGTGATGAGCGGTTTTCTACGCGACTGGATCAGGTTCATCAGCACGCCTGGGCTTCATCCCATGGTAAAACAGTATCAGAACTCGGTGTCTAATGCCATTCTAATAGAATACACAAACCTTAACGACATAATTCGCATGATCTCAAGATGAAGAACAAGAAAAACAAAGATCTAAAGACTGTAGAGTCAACTTACTGGACTGAAATAACGTTCACGTGTCCGAGACGCGGTACTGTGACACAGAAGGTCGAGATAAAAAGGTTGAAATCTCAACCGACACCGGAATCAGTTCAAGGATATGAACTGGAGATATTAAAAGATGACCAGTCAGAGAATGAAAAGTAAGCGTGGGCTCAAGTTCGCCACGAACAGTGGATCTGTGTCGATAATGGTCTCTGGCGTACCAATCGATAGCAACGTCTACATGTCGGTCCCTAAGAGTGTCAGGGACTATATCAGGTATAGTCTGCATCTCAGTTGTACCGCGCACCTTAACAGGGTGGGCGTCAATGACTTCGTAATACGAAGAAGCATGTTTCAAGACTCTATGGAGAGGGACAAATATAACTGCATAATCAGATGGAAGGTAGTCTGCCTAATAGAAGGATTGATAATAGGAAGACGTGTGCTTCGAAAAGGTCTTGGAAAGATAGAGGTCGTTAACTGCATACGAAATAAATACGAGGTGACCGTCGATCCGGATTACGTGGACTCGATAATTCTATCGAGAGAATATGATCCCAGAGTGGACCTCAAAAGGTCCTATGAACTAAAGATCAAGGCTCACAAATATAACCGATCGATATCAAGAAAGATAAAGAACATTAAAGATGCGAAGAGATGGGCTCTTTCTCTGAAAAAGAACGACACGATATACATCAGCGATGGATACACGAACCTGAGTGTCAAATGTGAAAAGTATACCTACGTTGGCAAGAAGACCATTAATCGTGTCACGAAACTAACACTAATGATCGAAGGTATAGAGTTCGACATGTGTCTAAGTTCCATCGTGAATCGCGTAGTCACGAATAAAGATCCTTATGACCTAAGAGAGCTATTTAATGACAAGACCTAGCAAGCTTCATTTCTATATGGCTATGGCTGATACGGCCGCCTCGAGATCGCACGACTCCGAGACAAAAGTTGGATCTGTGCTGGTCAAGGCGGACACGGGTGCCATAATAGCCACGGGGTGTAACGGTTTTGTTCGCGGAGCAGATGACGCTTCTTTGCCGTCGACTAGACCTGAAAAATACGACTACATCGTTCATAGCGAGATGAACCTCATCGCAAATTGTGCTCGTCATGGAATATCCACCGAGAACTGCTTTGTCGTATGTACGCTGACTCCGTGCAAGATCTGCATGAGACTGCTTTGGCAGTGTGGGATAAGCCGCGTGGTTGCGAAGGCTAAATATCGGGACTTCGAAAACATACTTAAGATGCAGGACATATCGGTATCATCTACCATAGACGAGTACATAGACCTGAGGTATCGACCGCTATGAAAGTACTGTTTGTGGGCTCTAATCCGGCATCTGCCAGTCCTGACAACACAGCTTTTCATCCGTCTTCCAAGACGAGATTGAAACTCGACAAGTGGCTCGTCGACTTAGATGTCGAGCGAGTGTTCGTTAACGTTGCAGACTACAAGACACCGAACAATAGACCCTTGTCATCCCGCGAGATAAGATCTCTGCTTCCCTCGCTAGCAGCAAAGATAGAGGCTTATCCTGATGCCAAGATCGTCGCTGTCGGCGCCACGGCGGAGAAAGCTCTCCGCATGCTTAGGATCACCTGGTACCATAGTATCCCCCACCCAAGCGGGATGAATCGTAAGCTAAACGATCCGCTCGTCGTAAAGTCAACGATCAACGCTTTGATTTTGTTTATAAAAGGGTATAATATTGATACGGGTGTTTGATCGGTCTGCAAATCGATCATGAAGGATGCAACTGCTCCGTCTTTGCAGAGACCCTATGTGCATCTTAGCCTGCTATAAAAGGGTGGAGAGGAAGTTAGGGCCCTTATCATCAGCGATACTCCATAAAGATACTTTATTGAGTACTCATGAAGTTTCATGTTAATAATCTTATTATTCCGTGAATCCTTTCGATTTCGAATCCGAATCGATATATTCGTACAACGCGCAACCAATAAGGAGAAAGCGCATGACATCCAAAATCAAGACCACCAAGAAGCAAAACACGAAGACCGACAGTCAGCTCAGCAGCGTAAAGTTTACGCTAGCTTCGTCGAAGGACAAGTTCCCTACAGTAACAGCGAGTCGTCTAGGCTTGTTGGCATCTAAGTCCACGACCAAGATCCTAGTCAGCATCGCATCCAAGAGTCTAACGTCCGGTACACCACACCTCGTCGAGTTTCGCCTTAATCGTTTCGTCAGCAACACTAATGCTACGTTCGTGGCCACATCTTGGCCTAAAGGGCTTCGCAAGCCAAAGATCGGTCAGCCTCGTGAGCTTACTGTTCTCTCGATCAAGACAGCCTAATTAAAACGGAGGTTCCGCTGATGAATATCTTCTTCACGTCTGCTGACCCAGTCGAATGCGCGATAGCACTAGACGACAAGCGCCTAGTCAAGATGCCTGTCGAGTCAGTGCAAATGCTATCTTCTGCAATAGCTAGACACGGCGGAACCCCAGTTTATCGTGTTGCCTGGACAAAGCATCCATGCACTATTTGGTCGGGCGATTCTAAGGAAAACTTTGAATGGCATCTTACGCACCTAAAGGCAATGAACGATGAGTTCAGGCTCCGATACGGCAAGGATCACGGTTCGTTTTGTGCGGGTTATCTGGCTCTTAAAGATCAAGCAGAATCTATTCTATCAATCGGACTTACGCAATTTCCTAATTGCTCATTGTTCAAGAACGAAGTAGACGTTCATAAAGCCTACCAAATGGGTTTCTTTGAGAAGTGGAAGAACGACAAGCGTCCTCCGCGATGGACAAACCGCACACCACCAACGTGGTGGAAACCATCAAACACTATAACAGCATGAGGAATAACGTCTTGCTTAAAGCGATTGATGAACAGATGAGAAAGTTATCGACAGAGGGAGAATCCCTAGTCAAGAAGAGATCCGAACTCGAAGAAGAGATCCAGAATATCAACGTGAGGATCACGCAGATAGTCGGCGCACTTCAAGAACTAGACAACCTAAAAAGGATAGCAACAGATGACAAGCAAGAAAAAGACACAGAGAAGTAAAACTTCTACCAAGAGAATCTCCATCTCATCCAATCAGGATAAGACACGAAATCAGACTGATAAGTCTGATGGGCTCGTACTCAACGGAGTGAATCTGGCTGATCTGCCCAAGATCGAGATAGTTGACGGACCTCCGCTATACGACGGTCAATTTATCTCCTCGAGAAGGAGAAAGACATCGTCTAGCAAAACAGCACAGAAGAAGTCTAGTAAGACGTCTAACGCTAAGAAGCAGCCTCGTACTAATAAGTCTACCAAGACTAAGAGAAAGAAGGTTTCCTCTAGACCCATCATGGGCGGTGTGCCACACGATTCCATTTCTCCTCTTCTCTCGAAGAGTGGTCTCGTAGACTTCTACGAAAGATTGTCGTACGATCTCTCTGCAGACTCCTACAGAGGCAAAGTTCTAAGAAGAAACTTCCTGATCCTGCTAGCCATAGCCACGTCCGCGACGGGGTTCTACTTTGGTTACACATTCTAAATAAAAAGGCGGCCTAGGCCGCCTTTATCACTAAGATAATCGATGATTTAGATAGAGCGTATACCAATGTAAAGGTCACCAACTACTGCTGCAGCTGGGGCAGTACCGTCAGCAACGACGACGTCGAATAGAGCTCCACCGGTCGCGCCTGCCTTGATGCGAACCAACCAGTCTCCGATCTTGAGGGCACCGAAATCCACGGTAGTGGAGGTGCTGGTGGCCAGAGCGGCCATGACGATCGTGTGGGATCCAAGTGAGCTAACGAGCTCGTTCTTGGCAACGCGGTTTGCAAGTGCTACTTCCAAGATTCTTTTTGTTTTAGATGAGAGTATCATAGTGTCTCCGATAGTTTTGAGGCGCTGCGGCATGCAGCGGCACTATAAAAACATATTATCATCTACCAGGGCTTGAGGATGTACAACTCATACAGGAACTTTATTAGACCGGCCATACCAGCAACCACCGCGAATATCTTTCCAATCAATATCATTAATGTTTTGAACTGCAGATGAGAACTCTCTATCGGCTGTAGTCTCTGGTCCAGTTTCATATTCAAGCTCTTCAGCTCGTTTATGTTCATCTCGTTGATTTCAGTCCTTCTCATGTGCTCAACTAGTGAGTCTGTGTTCTTCTCTAGAATCTGACCGATACGAACGATCTCGTTGCCCATCTGTCTATCTACCGAAATATGCTCATGAAAGTCGCGAGAGAATTTGTTGGTCGCATCTTCAAGGTTCGACATGCGACGACTAGTGTCCTGGACAATGTCCTTGACAAACTCGATGTCCTTGCTGATCAGGTTTATCTTGTCGTCGCTCATAACATAGCCTCCCACAACAGTTCATATCATATTATATCTTAATCCACCTCTATGTTCCAACTGCTGGCGTTGGCTATAGCTGATGACGGCACCGTGACGAAGTTATTGTTTAAGTCCTCCACGATTACCTTGTGGACTGCAAAGATCTCGGCGTTCTTGGCTTTAAAGGTACCCACCATGTCCGCGAGATTCGTTATCGACACGACGACCCGCTTGGCCGTGGTGGTGGACTTATAGATGATGTGAACCTTGGCCCAGTTTCTCGGCTTTGACAGCGTCGGGTGAGAAGACACCTGGGGAAGAATCTTGATCTTGTCGGATGAGCTCTCGATGACCACAGGGTCATTGATCGCCACTGGAACTGATGGCACCTCGACGACGTCGTTCTTAGTCTTCTGCTGCTTAGTGACATACAGTGACTTGTTGCCCTTAGCATCCTTGACTATGACGTTGAAGTAGTAAGTGTCGCCGGAGTTTAATCCCGTTACGGTGGTGTACGTTAGGGCAGAATAGGCTCTAACGATCGTTCCGTTGGCCTCAGCGTTGGCCACGGTGTCGATGTTGTCGGAGGTAGACATCCTTACCTGGTACAGAAGGTTTGGAGGAACAGATGCGTTGTCTACAGCTTTGTTCCAGCTAAGAATCATGCTGTTGGTGCCGATGTTGCTGGCGCTGATTGTTCCTGAGCCGCCGGCGACCGGTGGATCAATGTCCTCTAGGGTGGACTCAGATACGGAGATATAACATGACTTGTTCCCTGCGGAGTCCTTGACGATCACGTTGAAATAATACTGCTGATTCGGCTCTAATCCTGTCACGTTTAGAAACGATATATCCCTAGCGAATGTCCTGGCTAGTGTGCCGTTGGACTCGATGTTGGCCACTGTACCGATGTTGCTGGAGGTTGAGTAGTAGACGCCGTACATCAGATAGCCTGAGTCGGTAACGTTGTCGTCGCCCTTGGTCCACGTAATATGCATCGAGCTGGCCGTAGCTAAGCTCGCGCTAAGTATCCCGGAGTTACCGGGCGACGGAGCTGACGTGTCGACGATCGTACTAACCTTGGCTTGAGTGTACGGTACCTTGTTGCCAGCTGCATCCTTGGCTAAGACATTGAAGTAGTAAGTAGAAGATGAGTTTAGTCCGGTGACGTTGAGTTCAGTGGTATTAGCGGTCCAGTTCATGATGAGTGTGCCGTTGGACTCCGCGTTTGCTACGGTAGAGATGTTGTTGGACAGCGATCTGTACGCGGCGTACATGATGCTGGCCGTGTCGGTGACGTCGTCCTCGGCTGCAGTCCATGATAGATGCACACTACTTGTAGTGGCCGAGTCGGACAGGATCACACCGGAGTTGCCCGGCACTGGCGCTGTGGTGTCAGCAACGGTTGTAACGTTGCCCGTCGAATACGCAGATTTATTTCCTTGCTCGTCCTTGACTATGACGTTGAAGTAGTAGGTAGTACCCGGATCGAGATCCGTCATCGGGAAAGACACGGTGTCTAACTCGTAATCCATCAACAGTGTGCCGTTGGACTCGATGTTGGCAACGGTGCCGATGTTGTTGGAGGTTGAGTAGTAGAGTGCATACTCAAGATCCTCATAGTGAGTAGCTTCATCGGATGCTCTAGCCCAGCTGATCATTGTCTCCTGCATAGTTGTGCCGCTGAAAGTGATGGTGCCGGAGTTGCCGGGTGTCGGTCCAGAATTGTCAACGAGCGTGGTTGAGTTCGCCATGGAGTAGACCGCTCTGTTGCCGAAGGCGTCCATTACTATGACGTTGAAGTAGTACTGAGTATTTGGCAAGAGATTCTCAACTGTAACCGTCGATAAGTCAGGAGCGAATGCTCTCACGATCGTGCCGCTCTTGAAGGTAGATACGGTGCCGATGTTGTTCGAGGTAGATCTCCTGATCTCGTACCTTAAGCCAGACTGAGCAGTGTAATTGTCTGTGGCCTTAGACCAGGTTAGGACCATGCTGGACTTCGTGATCGACCCGATCGATATTGTTCCCGAGTTGCCGGGAACCGGAGCGACTAGGTCGGGCTGAGTGATCAGGTATGCCGCCGAGTATGCTGACTTATTACCTGCGGAGTCCTTGACGATCACGTTGAAGTAATAGGTTGTTGCCGCGTTTAAGTTTGTGGCGTTGAAGCTTGTGGTGTTTGCCGTATAGTCCATCACCTTGACACCGTTGGACTCGATGTTGGCAACGGTGCCGATGTTGTTGGAGGTTGAGTAGTAGAGTGCATACTGTAGACTGGACGCGGACGTGATGTTGTCCGATGCAGCAGACCAAGACACGCTCATGCTAGATACGGTGGCGCCGGACAATGTCACAGTGCCGGAGCTTCCGGGCGATGGGGCAGTAGAGTCCGCAGCAGTCGTAACAGTGGCGGTTGTGTACAGTGATTTATTACCGAAAGAGTCTGCGACCACGACGTTGAAGTAGTATGCGGTCGCAGGAGACAGACCGGTCACTGCGTAGGTGTTGATGTTCGTATCGGTGGCGATCAGTGTGCCACTTGACTCGGCCTGGCTTACCGACGAGAACACGTCCGTGGATGCTCTGTACACCTTGTACGTCAGTGCAGATTGAACATCGTAGTTGTCAGTGGATTTGTTCCAACTCAACGTCAGGGAGGAATCACCGATACTAGACACCGTGATGGTAGAAGGAGATCCTATAGTAGGGGAAGTGGTGTCGGCGACTGTGGCCTGGCTTAACACAGAATACGTCGATTTATTACCGTCAGCGTCCTTGGCGATGACATTGAAGTAATAAGCGGTGCCGGGAGAAAGATTAGACAGTGTATATGATCGTGGGCTATTTTGATAAGCTCTAATGAGTGTTCCATTAGACTCGATGTTAGCAACGGTACCGATGTTGTCGGAGGTTGAGTAGTAGAGTGCATATTGAATGTCAGCGCTAGTAGAATAATTGTCAGTGGCTGTTGACCATTCCACTTCGATGGAGGTCATGGAGCTTGACACAACGCTGATAGAACCAACGTACGGGCCGGAACTGTCCGTCACCCCAGATACCGATAGTATCTTAACCTGACCAGTTCCTGAGTACAGCGTATCACTAGCAAACAGAACTGCCGGCTGAGAGGAGTATGCTATCGCGCTTCCCCAGCTGTTCGAGTATCCCTGGGATGGCCCGATCTTGTTGGATTCAACCCACTGCGAGCCGTCATAGTCGAAGATGCTCACTACCGACGTGCTCGTCGAAGAGTTGGTTGTCAGTTCGCTTTGATAGCTGACAGCCACCGAGTCGCCATCGTAGGACATATCGACATCGTTGACGAAGTAGCACTCGTTAGAGTTGCCTAGTTTAAGCATATTAGCGTTTACAGACCATGCTCCGGAGGATTCCGAGTATATAACCAAAGCTGCGTTCTCATCAGCAACGGTCTGAGTCTGATTGTCGTCCATGCCAAACGCGCCGATGGCGACCTTCTTGCCATCCCTCGATATCGAGACTGAGCTACCGAAGCATGTGCCAGCTTTGCAGTCATCAGCCATCGCCTTATGAGCGAGCGAGTGTGACGAAGCTGTCATGTTGTATATATAAACTGCACCAGTCTTTACATTCGAGGTGTTAGTCTCGCCTATAGAGCCGATGGCTAGTCGCGATGCATTGTCAGAAACCGAGACGTCGTAGCCAAAATAATCTTCGACACCGAGGTTTGGGTTGTTTATTGTCCTGGTGAGCGACCACGTTGGACTCACGACCTTGTCTGATCTAGTGTATACCTTGACGAAACCTGAATCTTCAACGCTCTCGTTTTGAGCGTTAGTCAGTGACTCCTGCGGAGAACCGACCACGAGGACGTTGCCGTCGTAGGAGAACGAGAGGGAGTTGCCAAACCCTGGACTTCCAGTGTATGTCTGCTGAAGAGTTAGTGTTCCAGATCCGTCGTTGGCGATGCTCAACGAGTATATCTTGACTGTATCTTGGGATTCCCCCTCGAAACTAACAGCCACCGTGTCACCGTCAGGTGACATCGCCACGACGACATCGCCGTCGGCCGAAGCGTAACTGTTGGCGACCGATGCGATCATAGCATACTGGTCTGAGGTAGCACTCGGTCTGGTGTAGACGTACATGGCATCGGCAGAGCCGACCACGAACTTTTTACTATCAGCTGACACCGACATCGATGTGCCAAGGGTTCCAGCTGGTGAGCCGCTTAAGGTGAGAGATGAAACCAAAGACGATAAAGTAGTCATATATTTATTCCTTTGTCAGGAAAGTTGATGTAGTTCGAGTAAGCGGATCGACCATTACAGATCGATCCGAGGAAAAAGGGTAGAGGGTGCTCTCTCGCACACCCCCTTGATTTTAAACTGATTAGCTCTGGTAGCGGTACATCACGCGAACGATATCACCAGCTACTAATTCTTCATCTTCGCCAGATGCAAGAGAACCAGCGAAGGTGATTCGAGTTACTCCACTGACGACAGATACTGTGTAATCGTCACCGGCGTGAGCGACTAGACGATCGACTGTCACGAGGAGCGACTTCTCGATTACTTCGTGAGCAAGGTTGATATAACCATTGGTGATGTTGGTACCGGTGAGAACGAACTTCTCTTTCTCGTGTAGAACATCGTTGATCGTGTCAATCTGAGCTTGAAGAGCCTGGTCAGCAGTGGTGCGCAATGAAGCTTCGTCTGCGACTTCAGCATCAGTGTAATCCTTGGCGTCTTTCTCGGCCTTGGCTACGGAGCCTTCAACTGTGTCAGCACCTTCGATGATGTCGAGACGAGCGTCAAGAGCGTTGTCGGCAGAGATACGAGCTGATTCTTCAGACAGAACTTCGGCATCGGTATAGTCTTTAGCATCCTTGAGTGCTTTAGCAACGGAACCAACTACGGTATCGGCACCTTCGAGGGTGTCGAGGCGGCTGTCGAGAGCGTCAATGTTTCCTTGGAGAACGCCTTCGGCTGCGATAGCTCTTGTCTCTTCTGCTGCGACTTCAGCGTCGGTGTAGTCTTTAGCGTCCTTGAGGGCTTTAGCTACGGAACCGGGGACGTTGTCAGCGCCTTCGAGGGTATCGAGGCGAGCATCAAGAGCGTTGTCGGCAGAGAGTCGGGTAGCAGCTTCGGTGCCGATGTCGGTCTGGAGTGCAGCGTCGGCTGCGATTCTAGCAGATGACTCTGCATCGATGTTGTCCTGGAGGGTATCATCGGCAGCGATTCTAGCGGATTGTTCTGCGTCGATGTTGCCCTGGAGAACGCCATCGGCTGCGATTCTAGCAGATTCTTCAGACAGAACTTCGGCATCGGTATAGTCTTTAGCGTCTTTGAGGGCTTTAGCTACGGAACCAACTACGGTATCAGCACCTTCGAGGGTGTCGAGGCGAGCATCAAGAGCGTTGTCGGCTGCGATACGAGCAGATTCTTCGGCAGAAAGATCTGATCCAGCAGAGCTCTCAAGAGCATCGATGTCGAGACCGATCTGTGTCAACTGGTTAGCGATAGTGGTCGCAAAGTTCTCG
>Ga0256331_1000031_pt1 | contig 13547 bp, 25 predicted proteins | sample AtltaT_22_FD_189998 | JGI IMG/M metagenome (GOLD analysis project Ga0256331, IMG submission 189998) | Metatranscriptome of freshwater microbial communities from Altamaha River, Georgia, United States - Atl_Cont_RepA_8h (Metagenome... | ecosystem: Environmental > Aquatic > Freshwater > River...
AAAATAACCGGGTTCTAAATCATAAAAACTTTAGTCTACGTTTTCAGCAGCAGATACTGAAACCGAACGATCAACTAACTCTACATATGCCATAGGCGCATCGTCACCTGATCTGAAGCCGCATTTAATAATACGGAGATAGCCGCCATTACGTGTCTGATATCTTGGACCTAATTCATTAAATAATTTGGTTACCACGTCACGATCGCGTAATTTTGAAAAAGCTTGACGACGTTTAGCAACCGAATCAACTTTAGATAAAGTAATTAATGGCTCGGCAATCATCCGTAGTTCTTTCGCTTTAGGAAGCGTAGTTTTGATGAGTTCATGTTTGAATAAAGAACATGCCATATTGCTAAATAAAGCTTTTCTATGACTGCTGTTTTTATTAAGTTGTCTACCAGATTTACGGTGTCTCATTTCTACAATGCCTTAAATTTAAATTCCTGCTTGTGACTGATCAGCCAAGTGCTCAGGCGGCCAATTTTCCAGTCTCATACCTAAAGATAGGCCTTTCATAGCTAGAATATCTTTAATTTCGGTTAGCGACTTTTTACCTAAATTAGGTGTGCGCAATAATTCAACTTCTGTACGCTGAATCAGATCACCAATATAAAAAATATTCTCTGCTTTCAGGCAGTTTGCCGATCTAACGGTCAGCTCAAGGTCGTCAACCGGTCTCAAGAGTACAGGATCAAAGGTTTGTTCTTCAACAATCACTTCTTCCTGAACCATTTCTTTTACTTTTTCAAAATCAACAAATACCGATAATTGATCATGTAAGATAGATGCTGCATGCTTGATAGCGGCTTCTGGATCAACAGTACCATTGGTTTCGAGCTCAATAATTAATTTATCTAAATTTGTACGCTGCTCTACGCGTGTACTCTCAACATGATAAGCAACTTTTACAATAGGGCTAAAAGCAGCATCAATCATTAAAGTACCAACGGGGGTATCGTCGTTATGTTCTTTACGAACATTAGCAGGAACATATCCTCTACCTCTCTCAATTCGTACTTTCAAATTAAGTGCGGTCTCAAGAGTAATATTTGCGATTACCAAATCAGGATTTATAATCTCAACATTATGCGGTAGATCGAAATCTTTTGCAGTTACAACACCAACACCTTTTTTGGCAAGAGTAAGTGTAATATCATCTTTACCGTGCAAAACTACAGCCAATTTTTTCAGATTCAGGATAATGTCAATAACGTCTTCCTGAACCCCATCTATACTAGTAAATTCATGTAAGACACCTTCTATGGCAACTTCAGTTACTGCACATCCAGGAATTGATGACAGCATGACTCGCCTAAGAGCATTACCCAGAGAATGGCCAAATCCTCTCTCCAATGGCTCAATGACTATTCTAGAATGGTTAGCCGATTCATTAAGAACCTCAACTAATCGAGGTTTTAATAGGCCAACAATTGAATTCTGCATAGTATAAATCCTGCTAGATTACTTAGAATAAAGCTCTACAACAAGCTGCTCGTTGATCTCTGCACCTAACTCAACACGATCAGGAACAGATTTAAAAACACCAGTCATTTCTTTTGGATTTACGTCAACCCAATTAGGAAAACCATATTGTTCAGCAATCGTTAAAGCATCCTTAATTCGTTGTTGGGCCTTGGATTTTTCACGAATCTTAACTTGATCACCAACATTAACCTGATAAGAAGGAATGTTTATCACATGATCATTGACGATAATAGATTTATGAGAAACCAATTGCCTTGCTTCTGCTCTAGTTGATGCATATCCCATTCTATAAACCACGTTATCCAAACGTGACTCTAAAATATCCAACAAATTCTGACCAGTTGCCCCTTTTTTAGAATCAGCCGATTTATAATAATTTCGGAATTGTTTCTCCAACACACCATAAATTCGACGTAATCTTTGTTTTGCGCGCAATTGAAGCGCATAATCCGAGTTTCTGGTACGTTTTGCACCGTGCTGACCTGGTCTTTGATCAAGCTTGCACTTACCGTCTAAAGACTTACCTCTGCTTTTCAGAAATAAATCAGTTCCTTCTCTTCTACTTAGCTTACAAGAAGGTCCAAGATATCTTGCCATTTAATTACTCCAATATCCTAAACGCGTCGTTTTTTGGGAGGACGGCAGCCATTATGAGGAATTGGCGTCACATCCACAATATTCGAAATCTTAAATCCCATGCTATTCAATGAACGAACCGCTGATTCACGTCCAGGGCCTGGGCCTTTAATCATTACATCAAGATTCTTTACTCCGTATTCCTGAGCTACAGCACCAGCTTTTTCTGCTGCTACTTGTGCAGCAAATGGAGTACTCTTACGTGATCCTCTAAAGCCTGACCCGCCTGATGTAGCCCATGAAAGAGCATTACCTTTTCTATCTGTAATAGTAACAATAGTGTTATTAAAAGAAGCGTGAACATGGGCTATGCCATCAGAAACTTCTTTTTTTATTTTTTTTTAACTCTATTTTGAGTAGCCATATAAACCTTTATCTATTATTTTGTAACTGGCTTTCTTGGGCCTTTTCTAGTACGTGCATTTGTTCGGGTTCTTTGGCCACGTAATGGCAATCCTCTACGATGACGTATACCGCGATAACAACCTAAATCCATCAATCGTTTGATATTCATAGAAACTTCGCGACGCAAATCACCCTCAACAGTCATGCCTGATACTACTTTACGGATTGACTCTACTTGCTCTTCACTCAAATCCCTAATCTTAACAGTTGGTTCTATACCAACTTCCGAACAAATATTCATCGAAGTTTTCTTGCCAATTCCGTAGATGGCAGTCAAAGCAATTACTGCGTGCTTATGATCAGGTACGTTAATACCGGCAATACGCGCCATTCAGATACTCCTAGATCGTACTATAAATAAGGTAAAGCATGCGATCATAACACCACATGCAGATAAAAGCAAAAAATTAACCTTGACGTTGTTTATGGCGGCCATCTTTGCAAATGACTCTCACTACCCCATTACGTTTTATAATTTTGCAACTTTTGCAAATAGGCTTAATTGACGCTCTTACTTTCATAAAATTCACCGCTAATAAAATTATCTTTTAAGATTTGCCTTTTTCATCAAACCTTCATATTGCTGGGACATTAAGTGTGTTTGCATTTGTGATATGAAATCCATCACTACAACAACAATAATAAGCAGAGATGTTCCACCGAATGAAAAAGGCACATTCCAATACACAATCAAAAACTCAGGCAACAAACATATCAAAGTTATATAAATAGCACCTATTAACGTCAAACGCGTCATAACTTTATCTATATACATAGTTGTATGCTGACCAGGCCTAATACCAGGCAAATACGCACCAGATTTTTTTAGATTTTCAGCCGTCTCTTTAGAATTAAAGACCAAAGCCGTATAAAAGAAACAAAAGAAAATAATCGCTAATGCATAACACAAAACGTATACAGGTTGGCCAGGCGACAAAACTGTCGATATATCCTGTAGCCACTCAAAACCATCAACATTACCAAACCAACCAGCAATAGTTGCAGGAAATAAAATAATACTAGAAGCAAAAATTGGAGGTATTACACCCGCCATATTCAACTTCAATGGCAAAAAAGATGTTTGTCCAGCATAAACCTTATTGCCTTGCTGACGTTTGGGATAATTTATTGTTATCCGTCTTTGACCACGCTCAACAAATACTACAAAACCAGTGACTACTATAGACAAGGCAAATAGTACAATTATAAGCACACTACTCATTTCACCTGTTCTAGCCAACTCTATAGTTCCACCTATAGCGCCGGGCAAACCAGACACTATTCCAGCAAAAATCAACAACGAGATTCCGTTACCAATTCCGCGCTCAGTTACTTGCTCACCCAGCCACATCAGAAATATAGTACCTGTAACCAAAGTAATCGTAGTAATCACAATAAAAGGCAAACCCGGCTGAACAACAACAGAAAGACCACCAGCTGTTTGATTTTGCAATGCAATCGATATACCTATAGATTGAAACATTGCCAAAATAACAGTGCTATATCTAGTATATTGAGATATTTTACGTCTGCCTGACTCACCTTCTTTTTTTAACTGCTCCAAAGCAGGAAGCACCATGGTCATCATCTGCATGATAATTGATGCAGAAATATAAGGCATGATACCAAGAGCAAAAAGGCTTAATCTCATCAGAGCGCCACCTGAGAACATGTTAAACATATTCAAAATTGATCCAGACTGCTGCTCAAACATCGCTTGCAATGCCTTGGGATCTATACCTGGCACAGGAATATGCGCGCCTATTCGATATACAACAAACGCACCTAAAACAAAAAGTAAACGCGATTTAAGTTCACCAAATCGAAATTTCCCGGCTGCTATATCATGTCCTCTAGCACTCACGTTATGCCTCTACTTTTCCGCCAGCCTGTTCAATTGCTTTCCTTGCGCCACCTGTCACCAAGAGACCTTTGACGATTAAAGCCCTAGATACATCACCACTCAATATAAGCTTTGCTTTTTTTACAAAAACCGGAACTATATTGTTAGCAATCAATACATCAAGACTTATAACATCTGCGCTCAATGCATTTAGTTCGCCCAATCTCACTTCTGCTGTAAATTTTTTAATTCTGGAAGTAAATCCAACCTTAGGCAATCTACGTTGCAAAGGCATTTGCCCGCCTTCAAATCCAACTTTGTGATAACCACCTGCACGCGCTTTTTGACCTTTATGCCCTCTACCACATGTCTTACCATCAGTTGAACCAATACCACGACCCACGCGCTTTGCTTTTTTTCTTGCACCATATGCAGATTGAATACTATTTAAAAACATTAGATTTCCTCAACTTTAAGCATATACGCAACTTTATTAATCAACCCACGATTTTCAGGCGTATCAATAACTTCTACGGTTTGACGAATTTTATTAAGACCGAGACCTTTTAGGCATTGTTGATGACTTTTTAGACGGCCATTTTTACTTTTGGTCATCATTACAGACAATTTTTTAGCAGACATTACTATTTATCCTGTAATTTGATCAACTGATAAACCACGTTTAGCCGCAATTTGTTTTGCATCATGCATAGAAGCTAAACCATTAATTGTAGCCCTTACTACATTTATCGGATTATTCGTACCTATGCATTTTGCCAAAACATTATGCACACCAACCACCTCGAAAACTGCACGCATTGCACCACCAGCAATAATACCGGTACCGTTCGATGCAGGCTGCATATAAACTTTAGCTGCACCAGTATTAGAAGTTACTGAATACTGCAAAGTACCATCTTTCAGGGCAATTCTTTTCATGTTTTTTCTTGCTTGCTCTAACGATTTCTGAATCGCAACAGGAACTTCACGCGCCTTAGCTACACCATAGCCAACGCGACCGTCACCATCACCTACTACAGTTAATGCCGCAAAACCAAAAACCCGACCACCTTTTACAACCTTTGCAACACGGCGCACATTCACTAATTTTTCCTGCAAACCATCAGTACTACCTTGAGCTGGTACCGTAGCCATATTAATCTCCTAAAACTTCAAACCAGCTTCGCGAGCAGCATCTGCTAATGCTTTAACGCGGCCATGATATTTAAATCCAGATCTATCAAAAGCGACCACTTGAACACCTGCCGCCAATGCTTTCTCCGCAATAGTTTTACCTACAGCTTGAGCAGCCAGAATATTACTAGTACTTTTTAACCCTACTTTAACATCTGACTGAACAGTAGATGCTGCAGCTATAGTAGTCTTCCCATCAACACTTAGTACCTGAGCATAAATATGCTGAGATGATTTATGAATGGTTAATCGATTAATTTCAAATTTTTTTATTTTGCTACGCAACTTTAAAGCGCGCTTTAATCTTGAAGCTTTTTTATCCATCTTATCACCTATTTTTTCTTGGCTTCTTTTCTTGCAACATACTCATCAGCAATTCGAACACCCTTACCTTTATAAGGCTCAGGCGGACGAAAGCCTCTAATTTCAGAGGCCACTTGCCCTACTTGCTGCTTGTTGCTACCTTTTACCAAAATCTCAGTTTGTGATGGTAATTCAACTATAATTCCTTCTGGTATTTTGTATTCAACTGGATTCGAATAACCTAAGGACAAAGTCAATAAATTATCTTTTGCTTGTGCTCTATAACCTACTCCAACCAAGAGCATTTTTTTTACGAAGCCGTCAGAAACCCCTTTAACCATATTATTGATAGAAGCCCTTGCTGTACCAGCTTGTGATTTTGCCTCTTTAGATGATTGATCCCAACCGATTTTGATCAAATTATTTTCGATTTCTACCTGAACATCATTTCTCAAATTAAATGAAAGTTCACCTAATTTCCCTTTAACTACCATCAAAGAATCACTTACATTTACTTCAACACCTGATGGAATAGCGATGGGTGCATTTGCTACACGTGACATATACTTTCCCCAACTCTTAGCAAACAGTACAAATTACTTCACCGCCATGACCAATTGCTCGAGCAGCACGATCGGTCATAACACCATTTGAAGTAGATACTATAGCAATCCCTAAACCACCAAGTACTTTAGGCAACTCATCTTTTGATTTATATATGCGTAAACCAGGTCTACTTACTCTTTTAACACTTTCTATAACCGGTAAACCATTATAATATTTCAACTCAACACTCATAACCGAGTGACATCCTACAACTTCAACAGAATAGTCATTGATATACCCTTCTTCTTTAAGTACTTTTGCAATAGCAACTTTTAACTTAGAAGATGGAATTTTTACATTTTTCTTTCCAGCAGATTGACCATTTCTAATTCTGGTCAACATATCTGCAATTGGATCAGTCATACTCATATTTATTCTCCAAAATCAAATACAATTACCAGCTTGCTTTGGTCAAACCTGGCACGTCACCGCGCATGGTCGCTTCTCTGAGTTTGTTTCGACTTAGACCAAACTTTCGATAATATCCATGAGGTCTACCAGTAAGATTACATCTATTGCGTAATCTCGACTTACTTGAATCTCTTGGCAACTTCTGCAATTGTAAAAGCGCTACCTCTTTATCTTCATAAGATGTATTTGGAGAACGAATTAATTCTTTAAGCGCACTTCGTTTTTCTTCAAATTTTTTAATTAACTGTGCACGTTTCGCTTCACGCGCAATCATTGATTTTTTCGCCATGACAAGAGCCTTAATTTTTGAATGGGAAGTCAAATTTCTTTAACAATGACAAACCTTCTATATCGTTGGTCGCTGTCGTTGTTATACAAATATCCATACCTCTCAATACATCGATTTTATCGTAATCGATTTCAGGAAAAATGATTTGCTCCTTAACACCCAAAGCATAATTACCTTGTCCATCAAAACTTTTTGGACTCATACCGCGGAAATCTCTAATTCTTGGAATTGATATAGTTATCAAACGATCAAAGAATTCATACATTTTTTTTCCACGCAACGTGACTTTACATCCAATCGGCATATCATCGCGAATCTTAAAACCTGCAATAGATTTTCTTGCAAGAGTTATAACAGGCTTTTGGCCTGCTATTTTTTCCATGTCTGATAGTGCTGACTGCAAAATCTTTTTGTCAGCAATAGCCTCACCAACCCCCATATTCAAGGTTATTTTGGTTATTTTAGGCACCTGCATAACAGACTTATATCCAAATTCTTTCTGCAACGCAGGGATGATTTCTTTTTTATATTTTGCTTCTAATCTAGACATTTACCCTCCTTATAGATTGACCAGATCATTTGTAGATTTAAAAATTCTGACTTTTTTACCATCTTCAGAAGTTCTAAATCCAATACGGTCAGGTTTTTTAGTTTTAGGATTGTAAATAGCCACATTAGAAGAATGAATCGGCATATCTTTTTCGACAATACCACCAGAAACGCCTAATGCAGGGTTTCCTCGCTGATGTTTTTTTACTGTGTTTACACCAGCAACTTGCACTCGTCCATCTTTGTAAACTTTGGTAATCTTACTTTGCTTACCTTTATCTTTTCCGGTAATAACGATTACTTCATCACCTTGCTTAATCTTTTGCATTATTTTGATCCTATTAACTATAAAACTTCAGGAGCAAGCGATATTATTTTCATAAATTTATCGCCCCTTAATTCACGTGTCACAGGACCGAAAATACGTGTTCCTATAGGTTGCAGTTGGTTATTTAAAATTACTGCCGCATTTCCATCAAAACGTATAACCGAACCATCAGCTCTTCTAATACCTTTTCTCGTTCTGACAACCAATGCATTATAAACATCGCCTTTTTTAACCCTTGTTCTTGGCATTGCCTCTTTTACACTGACCTTGATAATATCACCGATACCAGCATAACGACGATGTGATCCGCCAAGAACCTTGATACACATGACCTTTTTTGCGCCACTATTATCGGCGACGTCAAGGCTAGTTTGCATCTGAATCATTTTTAAAATCCCAACTTGCAGTTAAATTATTTGGCAGAAGCTTCTACAACTTCAACCAGCTTAAATGTTTTTCTTTTTGAGAAAGGTCTGCATGAAGCAATATTTACTATATCACCCTTATTGCAGATGTTATTTTCATCATGAACAAGGAACTTAGTAGATTTCTTCACATACTTGCCATATACAGGATGTTTAACCAATCTCTCAACTACCACTGAAACTGTTTTATCCATACTATTACCAACAACACGCCCAGTGATTGTTCTTACTTTTATTTCATTCATTTACTCACCTTTGTTGCTTCACTCATAATAGTATTTATACGAGCAATATCACGACGATTATTTCTAACCTGACTGGACTTAGTCAATTGTCCCAAACCTTTTTGCATTCTTAAATTGAATTGCTCTTTTGCAATGTCGTTTAATAATGTATTCAGCTCTTCGACTGATTTTGTGCGTAATTCAGAAGCTTTCATCACAGTAATGTCCGTACAGAGAACGATGTTTTAACAGGCAGCTTGGCAGATGCAAGTTCAAATGCCTCTCTCGCTAATTCTTCAGATACACCTTCGATTTCGAATAACATAGTACCGGGTTTTATTTGCGCAACCCAGTATTCAACACTACCTTTTCCTTTACCCATACGAACCTCTAATGGTTTTTTAGTAATGGGTTTATCTGGAAAAATTCTGATCCAAATTTTACCACCCCTCTTAACGTGGCGACTAATCGCTCTACGTGCCGCCTCAATCTGACGGGCAGTCATTCTACCACGACTTATCGATTTTAATCCATACTCGCCGAAACTTACGGAGGACCCTCTTAATGCGGTCCCATTATTTCTACCTGTATGCTGCTTTCTAAATTTGGTTCTTTTTGGCTGAAGCATTGCTTTATTCCTTCAACTATTTTTTTATGTCTGCGTTTACTGCGGCATTATGCGCATCCAAGTCAAAAACTTCACCTTTGAAAATCCAGACTTTGATTCCAATAATTCCATAAGTTGTTTTTGCTTCTGCTGTACCATAATCAATATCAGCTCTCAATGTGTGTAATGGCACACGCCCTTCACGATACCATTCAGTACGCGCAATTTCCGCCCCATTCAAACGACCAGCAACTGTAATTTTTATACCTTCAGCACCTAAACGCATAGTATTCGTAACAGCTCTTTTCATCGCTCTACGATACATAATTCGTTTTTCCAGCTGCTGTGCGATACTTTCAGCCACTAAATATGCATCCAATTCAGGCTTTCTAATTTCTTCAACATTCAATTGAACAGGAACACCCATCATCGCAGAAATATCTTGGCGCAATACATCTATGTCCTCACCCTTTTTGCCAATTACAATACCAGGACGAGCCGTATGTACAGTGATATTAGCATTGTTAGCAGGTCTGTTAATTTGAATTCGACTTACTGATGCATGTGATAATTTTTTTCGAATGTATTCACGAACCCTCAAATCTTGAAGCAACAGAACTGGATAGCTTTGAGTGTTTGCATACCATCTTGATGTCCAATCTTTAACAATTCCAAGACGTATACCTGTAGGGTGAACCTTTTGACCCATTTTTTTGCCCCTTATTTCTCTGCTACTTTAATTGTAATGTGACAAGTTCTTTTAAGAATAAAATTTGCACGACCCTTTGCACGCGCACTTATTCTTTTCATTGATGCACCTTCATTCACAAATACTGTTGATACTTTCAATTCATCAATATCTGCGTTTTCATTATGTTCAGCATTTGCGATTGCAGATTCCAAAACCTTCTTGAAAACAACTGCAGCTTTCTTTGAACTAAATGTTAGGATATTCAGAGCCTTGTCTACAGGTAAGCCTCTAATTTGATCACCTACCAATCTTGCTTTCTGAGCAGAAAACGGTGCGTTACTTAACTTTGCTGAAACTTCCATTGCAAACCCCTATTTAGATTTTTTATCGATTATATGGCCTTTATAGGTTCTCGTAGGTGAGAATTCACCTAGCTTATGACCAACCATATTTTCGGTAATCAAAACAGGAATATGCTGCTTACCATTGTGCACAGCTATGGTCAAACCCAACATATCAGGACTAATCATGGATCTTCTTGACCAAGTTTTAATTGGTTTCCGATTATTGCTTTTTAATGCTTCATCAATTTTTTTAAGCAAATGATGATCAATAAATGGACCTTTTTTAATAGAACGCGGCACGTCTGATACCTCTTATTTTTGCTTACGGCGTCTAACAATCATATTGTTAGTTCGTTTGTTTTTTCTAGTTTTGTAACCTTTGGTAGGAGTACCCCAAGGAGAAACAGGATGACGCCCACCAGATGTTCTGCCCTCACCACCACCATGCGGGTGATCTACAGGGTTCATAGCAACCCCTCGAACAGTAGGCCTGACACCTCGCCATCTTTTGGCACCCGCTTTTCCGAGCGAAATCAAATTATGTTCAGCATTGGATACTTCACCAATGACACCACGACAATCAGATGAAACTTTGCGCATTTCACCAGAACGCAAGCGTAATGTTACATAATTACCTTCTTTTGCAACCAATTGAACTGATGTGCCAGCACTTCTTGCAAGCTGCGCTCCTTTACCAGGTTTCAATTCAACACAATGCAAAGTCGCACCTAAAGGCATATTTCTTAAAGGCATACAATTGCCTGCTTTAACAGGTGTTGATTCAGAGCTGATAATTTCCTGACCAACTTCAATACCTTTTGGAGCGATAATATATCTACGCTCACCATCTTTAAATAAAATCAGCGCAATATTTGCTGTTCTATTCGGATCATATTCAACTCGCTCAACAAGCGCAGGAATATCAAATTTATTTCTTTTAAAATCAATTATCCGGTAGAACTGCTTGTGACCACCACCGATGTGTCTTGTTGTAATCCGACCTAAATTATTACGACCACCAGTTTTGTTCTTTTTATCTAGTAGCTGTGCAAATGGCTTACCCTTGTATAAATCATCATTTTTTACACGAACTACGAACCGAGAACCTGGAGATGTCGGTTTTGATTTTAGAATAGCCATGCTTTTCTACCGCTCCTAATCGATCTGTTAATTAAGCTGTTGTCAATTCAATGGTATAACCAGACTGCAATTTTACATATGCCTTTTTCCAGTCTGACCGTTTGCCCAAAGTTCTTCCAAATCTTTTTATTTTGCCTTTTACATTCAGCACTCTTACAGATTCAACTTTCACGTTAAACATTAATTCAACAGCATTTTTAATTTGCAATTTTGTAGCTGAATTCTGTACTTTAAACACAAACTGATTATTTAAATCAGAGGCATTAGAACTTTTTTCACTTACAATCGGCGCTCTTATGATAGAAGCCAACTTTACTTGATTTATACTCATGCCAGACGCTCCTCAATCTGCTTCAATGCTGTAGATGTTGAAATTACCATGTCAGCCGATACCAATGAAACTGGATCTACGCTGGTTGGAGTAACTACAGCCAAATAAGGAACGTTTCTAGCAGCAAGAATTAAATTTTCATTTAATTCATCGGAAATAATCAATAAACGAGAAAAATTCAGGCCTTCCAATTTTGCAAGTAATGCTTTAGTTTTCGGCACATTAGGCATTACATCATCACAAACCGCAATCCGATTTTGTCTCAATAATTCTGAAAAAATTGAACGAATTCCAACTTTATACATTTTTTTGTTCAATTTCTGATCATATGATCTTGGTTGAGCAGCAAATGCAACACCACCTGATCGCCAAATAGGACCACGGGTAGTTCCTGCCCGAGCACGTCCAGTCCCTTTTTGTCTAAAAGGTTTGCTTCCGCCACCACTAACAGCCGAGCGATTTTTTTGCGCTTTTGTTCCAGCTCTCGCAGCAGAAAGATATTTTGTAACTAATTGGTGAACCAATGTTTCATTATATTGCTGACCAAAAACGGTATCAGAAACCTGAACACCATTAGCTTGACCATTAATCGCAGGTATTTGTAAACTCATAAATTAACCTTTATTTAATAGTTTGACTGCTGGTGTAATTAAAACATCACCACCTTTAGCGCCAGGAACAGCACCTTTAACCAAAATCAAACTTCTCTCGACATCAATCGCATGAATTTTAAGGTTCTGCACAGTAGTTTTAACCGCGCCCATATGGCCACACATTTTCTTACCTTTAAAAACGCGACCTGGAGTCTGATTCATACCATTTGAACCAGGAACCCTATGTGAACGCGAATTTCCATGAGTAGCATCCTGTGTTCTAAAATTATATCTCTTGACCGTACCGGCAAAACCTTTACCGATACTAACACCTTGCACATCAACTACTTGACCTGCCTCAAAAATCTCAACACTCAATTCGGAACCAGCTGCCAAATCAGCTCCCTCATTGTCGTTTAATCTGAATTCCCACAGCCCACGACCCGCAGTAACATTAGCAGCAGCATAATGCCCTGCCATTGCTTTATTTACTTTCGATGATTTGATGTCGCCAGCAGTAATTTGTATCGCACGATAACCATCTGTTTCATTATTCTTTACTTGAATAATGCGATTTGAATCTACATGCAATACTGTAACTGGAACTGATGTTCCATCTTCACCAAAAACACGGGTCATTCCACATTTACGACCAACAAGACCTATTGACATTTGCCAATTCCTCTATTTAACTCTTTAATTATTTAAGCTTAATCTGAACGTCTACGCCTGCAGCCAGATCAAGTTTCATCAGAGCATCAACTGTTTTATCAGTCGGCTCGACAATATCTAGCAAACGTTTGTATGTTCTCAACTCGTATTGATCACGCGCATCTTTATTTACATGCGGGGAAATCAAAACTGTAAAACGTTCTTTTCTGGTTGGCAACGGAATCGGACCTTTGATCTGGGCGCCTGTTCTTTTTGCCGTTTCGACTATTTCCCCTGCAGATTGATCTATTAATTTATGATCAAATGCTTTTAACTGAATCCGAATTGTTTGATTAGCCATCTTTATTACTCAATGATTGACGCAACAACGCCAGCACCTACGGTACGACCGCCTTCTCGGATCGCGAAACGCAAACCATCTTCCATCGCGATCGGAGAGATCAATTTCACTGTCACAGAAATGTTGTC
>Ga0256331_1000037_pt1 | contig 12809 bp, 16 predicted proteins | sample AtltaT_22_FD_189998 | JGI IMG/M metagenome (GOLD analysis project Ga0256331, IMG submission 189998) | Metatranscriptome of freshwater microbial communities from Altamaha River, Georgia, United States - Atl_Cont_RepA_8h (Metagenome... | ecosystem: Environmental > Aquatic > Freshwater > River...
ATCTATCCAAATATTTTAGGACAACTTACTTTAGAAACCTTATATGTCAATGAGGATTGGTGTGGTAGAATAGTATTGTTCCCAGCACATTTATCTCATTGCGTCTATCCATTTTCTACAAGTGATGATTATAGAATTTCAATATCAGGCAATTTAGAATGAAGCGAACATTAGAAAGTTTTTATCCAACAGAGAATTCTTTTATAGAAAATACTTATATTATTACTCTACCAAATAATGAAACTTCAAAGACCTTAACTCAAAGATGTATAGAGAGTTGTATTGCAGTAGAGCAACCTTATACTCTTTGGGAAGGTTTTGATGGTTCTTCTGGAGAAATTGTATACCGAAACATCTTCAAGACAAAGATTACTTGAAATGGTTGAAGGTCAATCATAAATTTATGACACCATCTCAAATTGGGTGTTGCTTATCTCACTTTAGTTTGTGGTTTCATTGTATCACAATAGATAGACCTATCGTTATATTAGAGCACGATGCTATAATGGTAGAGAAATTTTTTGGTCCCTATCCTTTTTATAATGCAATCACATATCTTGGTTGTAAGGAACAGAAGTATAATGGGATGTCCGTTCAACCAACTCCAATTCATATGCAATCACCTGATACTTTCACTCGTAAAATAGGTCGGGCACATGCATATGCAATTGACCCTGCTGTTGCGAAGTTAATGGTTTCTCGTCTTCTGGTTGATGGTATTACTACAATGAACGATGAGTTTATGCACGCTAATCTATTTACGATTATTCAATATGGATTTTATGCATATGATGAACCAGGAGAAACAACAATACAAACACCCAATTATCCTTTTTAGAAATGACAAAAATTAATGTTTATTTGAGACATTGCTATTATTCCAAAATTCAAGAGAGTCCTGGAAAACAAAGACCTTCTTGGTGGGACAAAGAAAAGGTATTCCAAAACTTCAAAAATACTCTCAATCCAGAAACAACAAAATACGCAATCATTTATGACGAACATTATGGAAAGATAGAAGATACTTTCCTATCAAATGAAGAAAATATATATACGATCAATTGCGGCGGAGAAGCAAAGAGCTTTATAGAAACTTTGAAGTATATTAAAACACAAAATCATTCTCAAGATGATATCATTTACTTCTTGGAAGATGATTATATTCATCAACCAGGGTGGGATAAAGTTCTGTTAGAGGCATTCGCCCTTCCCATCTCTTATGCGACCTTGTACGACCACAGAGACAAGTATGGTGAGTATTATGCAGAGTTCCGAACTAAAGTTTTATTTACAGATTCTTGTCATTGGATGGCAACTCCTTCAACAACCAATACATTTGCTGTGAAGTATTCAACTCTTGTAGAGGACTTTTACACGCACACTAAATATTCTACAGGTGTGGAACCTTCTGCGGACCACCAAAAATTTCTGGAGTTAGCACAGAGAGGAAGAGTTTTAATATCATCACTTCCTGGTTATTCTACACATTGTCAAGCAGATTTATTATCACCTTGTATTGATTGGAAAAAGTTTTTATGAAAGTAGTTCAAATTGGTTCTAATAAAGGTGATGATGATTTATCTAAACATCTCAAAGAAAATTATAATGAATTAGAATTTGGACTTTTTGTTGAAGCAAATCCACTACATATTGGAAATTTAAAAAATTGCTATTCTCAATATCAAAATTCTGTTATTGAGAATGTTGCAATTAAAGTTCCTTCTTACAATGAAGACACATTAAAACTTTATTATCATCAAAATGATGGTCCAATGTACCATGTCGCTTCTTGTGTGAAGTCTCATATTGAAATTTATTATCCAAGTGACGGAATTAGATATTTTGAAGTTCCTTGTATAACTATAAATCAATTATTTGAAAAGTATGATATCAAGGAATTGGATTGGTTACTATTGGATATTGAAGGAATTGACTCTGAAATTTTATTAACAACAGATTGGAATAATTATGATATTCAAAGAATTGAATATGAAGAATTACATCTTGGTGATAAAAAACATGAAATAGAGAATATTTTCAAAACTCTTGGTTATAAAAAAACAACTGCTTTACATCATTACGATAATGCTTGGGAAAAATAATTATGAAAAATCATCCTGTAGTTGAAACTGAATATTTTAACATTATTAAGGGAGTTGTAGATGGTCTTCATAAATCTGGAATGACCGAAGCAGGTTCTGGATATTGTTTGAGTATGAGTGATATTGTACTTAAACTTTTACATAAAGAAGGAATTAAGGCAAGATTGGTAGAGTGTAACTTAATGGTTACACTTAAAAATCCTCCTGGATTGTTTTTAATGGGTTATCCAGGATTCAATCAAAATAATTACACTGCTGATAATTCGCGGTACATACGACTTCTATCAAACCTTCATCAATCCTCATAGTGGATGGGGTCCTAATAAATCAGAAATTATTAAAAACAACAAGTGAGGATTAAAATGAAAGTTACACTATACGCAATCGCAAAGAACGAAGAAAAAAATATTGAAAAGTTTCTCAAGAATGCAGAGAAATTTGATGATGTCGTTGTAGTCGATACTGGAAGTACAGACAATACAATTCAACTACTTAAAGATGCTGGTATTAAAGTCTACGAGCATCCACAGACTCGTGCAGAGTTTGATTTTTCAGTAGCAAGAAATCAGGCATTATCTTATGTGGAAACTGATTGGGCTTTTTCTATAGATTTTAATGAAGAAATAGATGATTTTTTCCCAGAGGGTCTTGCAGTAATCTCTGAAGAGTTTACAACATTTAAACATGAAAGGTATGATAAAATTGATGATGAAGAACCAACTCTAGGTCAAACTGCACATGTTCGTTTTCATAGAACTAAAAACTATACTTGGGTAAATGCAGTTCACGAAACTCCAATGTTTCTTCCAACTGAAGAACATCTTGGTGAGGTTGCAGTAGATACTACAATTAAGATTACTAAAAACCTTCAACCAAGTATTGATAAAGAACTTTTCTATCTTTCAATCTGCGAGAGAGAATATCAAAATAATCCAGAAAATAATTATTATCTTTGGTTTATTTTTAAGCACTACTATCAGGTCAAAAATCTCAATAAAGTACTTGAGGTAGGTCAACAATATCTCAATATCTCCAAAGCATATTTTGATCCACAAAGGATTGATGTGTTCATCATGTGTAGTATTTGTTTAGTTAATCTTAAAGAGGTAGAAAAGTCTGCAAACTATGCTTTCCATGCACTCAGTGAAGCAATGAATTTTGGTGGAGGACTTCTAGGAAAAGCATTTAATCACTTGTTAGAAATTGGAAAACTCACACAAAATCCAAATATTATTATCTTTGCAACAGGATTTAATCCAGAAACTTTAACTTATCCAGAAAGAACTCAAGCGATAAAGAGTCTTTATGATAGTAATCACATGAATTTTGTATGAGTAAAATAGCAGTTTTTGGGGGGACTGGATTTATTGGAGGAACATTTTGTAGATTATACTCACAAAAAGTAAATATAATTCCAAAGCAAAGTATAGAATTTGATACCAAAGAAGTTTTATATTTTATAAGCACCACCACAAATCAAAATGTTTTTAATGATCTTCATATAGATATAAACACTAATCTAAATTTTCTGATGGATGTCTTATCCAATTGCAAAGATAAAGACATCACATTTAATTTTATTAGTTCATGTTTTGTTTATGGTAATGATATTATAGATGCAAAAGAAACTGATAATTGCAATCCAACTGGATTTTATTCTGTAACAAAAAGATGTGCAGAGCAATTATTAATTTCCTTTTGCAAGACCTTTAATATTAAATATAGAATTTTAAGAATTGGAAATGTTTATGGATTGGATAAAACAATTTCTTTGAAGAAAAATGTCCTGGCACATATCATAAAACAATTGAAGAAAAATGAAGATGTTCATCTTTATGATAACGGAGATTATTTAAAAGACTATATGTTTGTTGAAGATGTATGTAAAGCAATTGAGATAATTTTGGAATTTGGACACCACAACGAAATTTATAATATTGCTTCGGGAACATCAAATAACTTTAAATATATTATAGAAACAGCAAAAAGTATTACAAATAGTCATAGTAAATTAATTAGTGTTCCAATACCAACTAATCAGCAATATATTCAAATTAAAAATATGACTTTGAATATCGACAAATTAAAGTCTCTCAAATTCGAACCACAAATTAATTTTAAATACGGTTTGCATATGCTTTGCAATATGTTATAGTAAACCATATAATCATTTACTATGTCAATATCAAAAATTCTTGTAGTCAGTAATCATTCTAATCATGACTTAGAGTGGCTAAAAATGACTTATGACTATGGATTTTCTCCAGAAAATACTCTTATTTACGATCGAACGCCTAACGATTTTCCGAATAAATCGAAGATATGTCACTTAGGAAAAGTTATACCTTCACCTAATGTTGGTTCAAATCCTTATGATATCGGTAGATTTATTGTAGACCACTATGACAATCTTCCGGACATGATGATTCACATCAAAGGAAATCTATTAAAAAAAGAACCCCCAAATGGAAAAACTTCATATACAACAGAGAAGAGATTTATATATGCTCTAAAAGCGAATTGGTTTGTTCCTATTGATGGTGGAAATCATATTCAAAATAATTTTCCTTATATTTTAAATAACAATTTGTTTTCTCTACCCATAGAGTGGGAATTAAAAAACTACACAATGGGGTGTGTTTTTTCGGAAGAAGATTTTAGAAAAGCAAAAACTTATCCTAGAATCTCTAATTTTCTGGAATTCATGAAAGACTTGTTTATTATAGAAGATTACCAAATTCCCAAATTTATAAGTTTTGCTCCCGCAGCAAATTATGCCGTACCAAAAAATTGCATCCTAAAGTACAGCAAAAACTTTTATAAAAAAATGATGTATTATACTGATTATAATGACAATCCCGTAGAAGCACATTGGTTTGAAAGAATTTTACAATTAGCTTGGCAAGGTTGTCTTGAAGAAAATTTCTCCTATATTGTGAATTAAAAATGAAAGAACAAGTAAAGCAATTTATTGATGACCTTTTTGAAAGTGATGAATCTTTCTTTAAGTATCTCTATAATAATGATTATGTGAAGGGAGAATCAAATATTTTTTACTCTGGTCCCTACTGGAATCACGAAGAAATTCAAGTTGCAATGAAAACCTTCCTGACTGGAAAGTGGTTATCTTCCGGTGAGGCAGTGAATAAGTTTGAGAAAGAATTCTCACAGAAGTTTAACTTTCAACATTCAGTAATGGTAAATTCTGGGAGCTCAGCAAATCTTGTAATGATTGCTGCTCTCAAGAAATATTTTGATTGGCAAGATGGTGATGAAATTATTGTATCTGTTTGTGGATTTCCAACTACTCTTAATCCCATCCTTCAAAACAATCTAAAACCAGTCTTTGTTGATATTGATTATACTGATTTGAATTGGAATTTGGATGAACTTAAATCCAAAATAACCCCAAGAACAAGAGCAGTATTTTCTTCACCTGTTCTCGGAAATGCATATAACTTTGATTATCTACTTGAGATTTGTGATCGTTATAAACTTGAGTTAATTTCTGATAACTGCGATAGCCTTGGAAGTAAATGGAAAGGTAAGTATCTTACAGACTACTCTGTTGCATCTTCTTGTTCTTTCTATCCAGCACATCATATTACAACGATTGAAGGTGGTATGGTGTCTTCTAATATTAAAGAAGTGATTGATATTGCTCGTAGTTTTGCTTGGTGGGGAAGAGATTGCTATTGCGTTGGTTCACAAAATCTTCTTTCTTGTGGAACTTGTGGTAAGAGATTTGATAAATGGTTAGTTGGATATGATAAGGTTGTAGACCATAAGTACATCTTCGGACAAATTGGTTATAATCTCAAACCAATTGATATGCTTGGTTCAATCGGTTCAGTGCAACTTAAAAAGTTTGATGAAATTCATTATCTTCGCAGATATAATAAGGCACGAATTCATCAAATCTTCGAATCTATTCCTGGAGTAAGAGTGATTGATGAGTTACCGCAGTCTGAAACAAGTTGGTTTGGTGTTCCGATTGTATGCAATACTAACAAGGAGAAACTTGTTAAGCACTTGGAAGATAACAAGATACAAACAAGAAATTATTTTGCAGGCAATCTTTTGATTCATCCAGCTTACCGACATCTTGGTTCTGGATTTGATTATCCAAATGCAATGAAAGTTCTTGAGAATGTATTTTTTATTGGATGCTCCCCAACTATAAACGACCAGATGATTGAATTTATAGAAGAGACTGTTGATTCTTATAAGAAAATAGCATGAAGATTACAATTCCAGTATCAGTAGGTGAACTATTAGATAAAATTTCGATTCTTGAAATTAAGTCTATGTTTACTAACAATGAATATGTTCTCAAAGAACTTGAGGACTTAAATCAAATCAAAAATACTCTTATCCAATTCACTCTTGAGTACATGAATGAACTGAGGGAAGTTAATCAAAAACTTTGGAAGATTGAAGATGAATTGAGAGAGTTAGAAAAAAATAAAGACTTTGGGAAAAAGTTCATTGAACTTGCCCGAAGTGTCTATATTACTAATGATAAAAGAGCAGACATAAAGAAAAGAATTGATGAGGAATTCAATTCCGAATATAGGGAGGTAAAAATGTACAATAAATAGAACAGTTTTAAAATCTCAATTGATTTTCTGGTGATCTTATGTCTGTAGGCTTTGTGAAGCAGGTTTTAGATAATGGTGGAAAAATAAAACCATTAATAATACCATCAAATGAAACAAATGGTACTGGGTTATGTAACCCATCCATACTTGTTAAAGACAATAAAATTTTAGCGAATGTGAGGCACATTCAATATACTCTATACCATTCGGAGTTAAAAAATTACGAACATCCGTATGGTCCTTTAGTGTATCTAAATCCAGATAACGACAATACACTAACAACAACTAATTTTATCTGTGAACTTGATGATGATTTGAATATTTCATACTTTTCAAAAGTAGATACATCTGCTTTTGATAAACCACCGTTGTGGGAATTTGTTGGTCTCGAAGATGCAAGATTGATAGAATGGGACAGCAAATTATTTTTGTGTGGTGTTAGAAGAGATTTAGATACTATCGGAACCGGAAGAATGGAACTTTCGGAAATTGAAATTAATGAAAATTCTGTAAACGAGGTATCGAGATTTAGAATCCCAGGTCCTCCACCCGACAAAGAGTATTGTAATAAAAACTGGATGCCAATCTTAGACATGCCCTATCACTTTGTCAAGTGGACAAATGGTACAGAGATAGTCAAAGTTGATGTCCAGAATAACAGTACAGAAAGTGTAATCATTAAAAATTGGGTTCAACATAATAGAGATCTGAGAGGAGGTTCTCAAGTCCTGTCATATAATGGTGGATACTTAACCCTAAATCACGAAACCGATTTGTATAGAAGTGAAGCGGGAAGGAAAGATGCAACATACAGGCATCGTTTCACTTTTTGGGATAAGGACTGGAATATACAAAAAATTTCGCAGCAGTTTTCTTTCCTTAATGCAAAAATTGAATTTGCTTGTGGTATGGCAAAGTATAAAGAAGATTACTTGATTACTTTTGGTTTTCAAGATAATGCCGCATATGTTTTAAGAGTACCTGGACAATTTCTGGAGGATTTTATTAATGGATGATACACTTTATAATTACATTCAAGATACAGAAAATGCTGAAAGCAATTTTAATCTTGCAGTACAATATGAAATATTGGGCCAAACTGCATCCGCAATTTCTTATTATTTGAGGGCAGCAGATAGAGCGGATGATTTGAATTTAGTTTATGAGTCTTTGATTAGAATGTCATATTGTTTTAACAAACAAGGAAACCGTTGGTATACTGTCAAAGGTCTCCTAAACCATGCAATTACTGTTTTACCAAGAAGACCAGAAGCATATTATATTCTTTCAAGATATGAAGAGTGGAATAAGAGTTATACTGAAGCATATACACTTTCAAATACAGCTTTAACTTTTTGCGATTTTAATCAAGAACCACTAAGAACCGATGTTGAGTATCCCGGAAAATATGGGTTAATTTTTGAAAAAGCAGTTTGTTCATATTGGTGGGGAAAATCTGAAGAGTGTAGAAGATTGTTTAAAATATTGGTTGATGATTATTATGATCAAATGAATGATTCTCATAAAAAATCAGTTAAAAATAATTTTAATGTTTTAGGTATGGATTTCCCATATCTTCTTGACGAAGATAAAACAAAATTAAAAGGATTTCCTTCGATATATTATTTGAGTTTAGAAGAATCCATTGATAGAAGAACTCATTTAGAAAATCAATTTAAAGAATATGATATTGAAAAAATTAACTCAGTAGTATCCAAAAGATTTATAGAGTGTAATGATATTCTTCATGGTCAATATGTTCACACTTTGACCAATGCAAGTAAAGGATGTTGCACTTCTCATATGAGATGTATTAAGAGGTGGTTAAATGAAACAGATGAACCTTATGGATTTTTTTGTGAGGATGATCTTTCATTAGAAACTATTAAGAATTGGAACTTTACTTGGGGAGAGTTTGTTGATAATTTACCCTCAGATTGGGAATGCGTTCAACTTATGTGGGTCAGAGATCAAATGACCGATATTAAAGTTAGGGAAAGACAATTTGATGACTGGTCTGCGACTGCATATATCCTTAAAAGAGAGCGTGCTCAAAAAATAATTGATACTTATTACTATGATGACGAATTCCATTTTGATATTCCAGAATCTAATCTGCAACCAATTGTAGAAAATCTTGTTTTCTCATTGGGAAAAGTTTATACATTCCCACTATTTGTTGAAGAAATTAAAAAGTTTGATACTTGTATAATCAATAGTGAAGAATTTAATGGTTTAAAGGATGATTGGGTAATTGTAGATGGTCAAGGTCCAGCTCATATTAGGTCTTATCATCAAATTGCAGAATGGTGGAAGAAAACTGGATTTAAATTAAAAGCAGACCAAATTCCTAAATAAAAATAAAACTTCTGATGCCCAAGATTAAGTCACATAAAACAGTTGAGCAAATTGCAAAGAAACATCGTCTTAATGTTTCTTTCATACAAAAGCAACTTGACATGGGTGAACCAATTGAGCACGAGCATACTCAAGACCACGAATTGGCAAGAAATATTGCTCTTCAACATCTTGACGAAATTCCAGATTATTATACTCGCCTTAAAAAGATGGAGGCAGATGCCAAGAAGCATCATAAAAAATTTAAAGATGTTTCTGAAGGCAATCTCCATAAGTGGTTTAAAAGTAAATCAAAAGACGGAAAACCTGGTTGGGTCAATGTTGTAACTGGTGGCACATGTGCAAGTGATGAACCAGGTGAAGGAGTACCTAAGTGCGTCTCTTCATAAAAAAGAGCAAGTATGACGCCAGCAGAAAGACATTCGGCAGCAAGAAGAAAGAAAGCAGCAGATCCTGGACAACAACAAAAAACTGGTGCGTCTAAACCAACATATGTTTCTACAGATAAACCTAAAAAGTCTGTAGAAGAGGAGTGGTCAGATAAATATAAAAAGTCTATAGATTGTGACAACCCCAAAGGATTTTCTCAGAGAGCTCATTGCCAAGGAAGGAAGAAAAAAATGAATGAAGAATCTGATAAGAAAGGAAAAGGTAGTGGCAAAAAAAGATGCTTGCTATAATAAAGTAAAATCGAGATATGATGTTTGGCCAAGTGCATATGCATCCGGAGCACTTGTCAAGTGTCGTAAAGTCGGTGCTGCAAACTGGGGTAATAAAACAGAGGAAACTCATATGCACGAAGAAGAAAGATATTGTCCTCTATGCGATAAGAGAGAAACAAGATCAGAATGCTCCTACGGCGGAAAAGCGTGGGATAAAGTTTCTGTTAAGGATGAAGAATATTCAATGGCTCGTGGAGAACTCCAAACAATTGCAAATGCAGTAAAAAGATTGCAAACTAAGTTCTCTAAAGGAGAAGGTGATTTGGAAGCATGGGTCCAATCAAAAATTACAAAGGCAGCGGATTATATTGATACTGCAGCAGATTACCTTGATAGTGGGGAGCATGAGTTTGACGAAGCTTGTTGGTCTGGTTATAAACAAGTAGGAATGAAAAAGAAAGGAAAGAAGACTGTTCCAAATTGTGTGTCAGAAGAGAAAAAATTAGTTGATAAAATTTTAGAAGACTGTGGTTGCTCACATTCTCCAAAGAAAGTAAAGTCTAAAAAAATGGTAATGCCAGAGCAAACTATTGAAGATTTGGATGGAAATACATTTGCCGAAGTCATTGACATTATCAAACCAGAACCAATTAAAGGAACTGCATCAAAGCCGATTCAAGAAGCAACAAGACTTCAAGCACAAACTGGAAATGTAATTGCTGTAACTCTTTCATGGAGAGGAAAATATTATTCACTTAAGATGTTTTTCCCGCAAGTGAAGACACCATCAAGAAAAGAAATTAATGATGAGATTCAAAAAGTTTATCCAGGTTCAGTAGTTGTATATCATTCTATCTCAGAAATTCAACCAGGTCAACCACTAATTCAAATGGTTGGACCACAAGGAGGAAGTTCTGCAAAACCAGGACCAAACAAAAATTATGTAAAACCAATGGGTGAAGGAGTTGAATTGGAAGAAGGTGAGGCATGGCAAAATAAGGAAGGTAAAAACTCTAAGGGTGGTCTCAACGAAAAGGGAAGAAGGTCTTATGAAAAGGCAAATCCAGGAAGCGACCTCAAGGCACCTTCAAAAGAGGTTGGAAATCCTCGCAGAGCGTCATTCTGTGCCCGGATGTCCGGAATGAAAAAGAAACTAACATCAGCAAAAACAGCAAACGATCCTAATTCAAGAATTAACAAGTCTCTTAGAGCTTGGAACTGTTAATTTGGAGTTGATTTATTATGCCAAATGATGTTTATCTTGGTAATCCGCTTTTAAAAAAAGCAAATACCCCTATCGAATTTACTCAAGAACAGATTCTTGAATTTGTGAAGTGTAAAGATGACCCAGTTTACTTTGCAAACAATTATGTAAAAATTGTAACTCTGGATCATGGTCTTCAAACATTTAAACCATATCATTTTCAAGAGAAGTTAATTAATAACTTCCACAATCACAGATTTAATATCTGCAAGATGCCACGACAGACGGGAAAATCAACCACTGTAGTATCTTTTCTATTACATTATGCGGTATTTAATGATAATGTAAATATTGGCATTCTTGCAAACAAAGCAGCAACAGCAAGAGAACTTTTAGATAGGTTACAAACTGCTTATGAGAATCTTCCCAAGTGGATGCAGCAAGGTATTATATCCTGGAATAAAGGATCATTGGAGTTAGAAAATGGCAGTAAGATATTGGCAGCTTCTACATCTGCAAGTGCTGTCCGAGGCATGTCGTTCAATATCCTCTTTCTCGATGAATTCGCTTTCGTTCCAAACCATATCGCAGATTCCTTCTTTGCATCTGTTTATCCTACTATTACTTCTGGTAAACAAACCAAAGTTATAATTGTATCCACTCCACACGGTATGAATCACTTCTACCGAATGTGGCATGATGCCGAAAAAGGTAAGAATGAATATGTATTTACAGATGTTCATTGGAGTGAAGTACCGGGAAGAGATGAGGAGTGGAAGAAGCAAACTATTGCAAACACTTCCGACCAACAATTCAAAGTTGAGTTTGAATGCGAATTCTTAGGTTCTGTCGATACTCTTATTGCACCATCCAAACTCAGAACGCTCGTCTACGATGCCCCCAAGACCCGTAGTGCGGGTTTGGATGTTTATGTGGACCCAGAGGAGAATCATGATTACCTCATCACTGTGGATGTTGCTAGAGGCGTAGGGAATGATTACTCTGCATTTACTGTTATTGATATAACAGAATTTCCCCATAAAGTTGTTGCCAAATATAGGAACAATGAAATCAAACCTATGCTTTTCCCCAGCATAATTCACGAGGCAGCAACAGCATATAATAATTCCTATATTTTATGTGAGGTTAATGATGTTGGAGACCAAGTAGCAAGTATCCTTCAATATGACTTGGAATATAATAATCTTCTCATGTGTTCTATGAGAGGTAGAGCAGGTCAAATTGTTGGGCAAGGATTTTCTGGAAAGAAAACTCAACTTGGCGTCAAGATGTCCAAAACTGTGAAAAAAGTTGGATGTCTAAACCTCAAGACAATGATTGAAGAAAGTAAACTCTTTCTCAATGACTACGAAATTATTTCAGAGCTTACCACATTTATTCAGAAACACAACTCTTTTGAAGCAGAAGAGGGGTGCAACGACGACCTTGCAATGTGTCTGGTAATATATGCTTGGTTGGTTGCTCAGGATTATTTTAAAGAATTGACCGATCAAGATGTAAGAAAAAGATTATACGAAGAACAAAAAAATCAAATCGAACAGGACATGTCTCCTTTTGGATTTATATCCGATGGATTAGATAGCAATAGTTTTGTTGATAATGACGGTGATAGATGGTTTGTTGATGAGTATGGAGATCGTTCTTACATGTGGGATTATCTATCGTAATGGACTTAGATAAACAATTAAACCTAGGACATTTACTTCTTTCGGATAGAAGATGTAGAACATGTGGTGAAATAAAAAATTTAGTAGATAGTTTTTATAGAACACGTAAAGATAGGGGACCAGTATCATCTTCATATTCGTATGAATGCAAAGAATGTACCGTAAAAAGGATAAAAAATAGAAGAAAAAAATTA
>Ga0256331_1000038_pt1 | contig 12621 bp, 1 predicted proteins | sample AtltaT_22_FD_189998 | JGI IMG/M metagenome (GOLD analysis project Ga0256331, IMG submission 189998) | Metatranscriptome of freshwater microbial communities from Altamaha River, Georgia, United States - Atl_Cont_RepA_8h (Metagenome... | ecosystem: Environmental > Aquatic > Freshwater > River...
AGAACAGTACCATGAGATATTCCGGGTCCCTCCCAACGAATATCGAAGTTGGCATTCCCAATTTCATGATAGTATGCAATGCGCACAGCATGACTGTGTCCAGCAATCAACTTAACCTTGAACGAAACAGACGAGGTTGGCATTGGGGCTGCATTGACATATTCAATTCCATCGATGGACATCATTGCACCAAAATCAGAAGTTACAGTAAATTCATAATCACCCGACTGTGGAGCGACGACGAAGCCAACCCATGAAACACTGAAGTAATCCGCAGGATAATCTGTACCAAAAATCTTTTCATTGACAAGTGGAGATGCATTGCCCCAGTCGAATAACATTTCCTCATCCAACTTTGTTGAGTCACAACCGCATCCAACCATTCCCAAATCACAGAACTTTGGAGAAAAGGTCCACAATGGGGAAAAGTTGTTGTAATGCAAACCATCACACCAAAGTGGATCGTGGTAGATACCATCATATAAAACATGATGCGCGTAAGTAACTGGTTGAGTCAAATCAATTCTCTTATGATAGGTGCCGAGTAATCCACCTTTCTTCATCAATCGAACAGACATATTGTACAAACCAGAAATGGTAGGATCATAGTAAAATGAATAAACTCCATTGGTAACAGGAATATCAGTCATAGGGTGAATAGGAATTGTCGACAATTCACTCTTTTGACAAGCATCACTCTGACCGACAAAGGTGACATCAAAAGCTGATTCACTATCCATTGGCGTGATCAGCTTGTTACCAAATCTATCTCTGAGTTGAATGGAGAAGTATTCTCGGACTCCTTCCGTACTAACTTCAGAAATATTATGGGTAGATGATGCAGAGTATTCGATTGCAGGCACTACTTCGATTCCACTAGTTAAATCTGTCGCAACATCAACATCTTGGATGCGGACGAAGATATCATATAAACCAGCGATCGTAGGAGTATACACAATTTCATACAACCCAGGACTATCCGCAACAGGCTTGATGGAATCAATTGGACGAGTCAAATGATAAACCTTTGCAGCAACATTCCCGGTAGTTGAGGTAACAGTCAAGAGAGGAATTGTTTCACCAGCTGGAGCAGTAAAAGTTACAACTGATTCAATTGATTGGCCCTTGACACAAATGAACGATGAATGGGCTTCAACATCAACTGTATAAAATCCATCAAATGCTTGATTTAATTGAGATTCAAACTCCTGAATACTTAAAGTAGTATTAACATCGAGAGTAAAATTCATGAATTGGATGGACACAACTCCAACGTAGTGGGTTGAATAATTACTAACAACACATTGGAACACTTGACGTGACTCCATTCCAATGCTGGCATTGTGATTGCGTCCTACCAATGCAATTGAAATGTCATTCAAATCATCGTGATTCAATCTATTGTTTCCGGCATAACCTCTCAAAGTTTGCTGTGCAACAATTGTTGGCTCATCTTGATTGCGGTAAGGTGACCGATGATAGTCCAAACCCGAAGTATCAACAACAAGCAAGGGTTCATCACCCAACGATGCAGGACAATTTCCAGAAGCAACGCCATTAAGATTACCTGTACATACAGCATTGAAAGTGATGCTCCATACAGACTGGATATAATTATACGACGAGTACACCAAGCTAGAACCATCTGCCAACAAGGGATAACCGAAATTATCCTTTGTAACTTCAACATCTCCAATCGAATATAAGCTCTCCAATGCAGTCTCAACGTCATCCTCCGAGGCATCGAAAGATAGAGGAACCGTTGTCTCACCATGAGATTCCAAGGTGAATGATCCCCATAATGGGAAAATACCCGAAAGAGCACCATCATCCGGCGAAGTAGAAACAGTAACCGAAGCAGGAGATGTTGCTTTCATTGTAGAGATAGGACCATGAGCATCATCAAACTGAACGAAGGCCACGAACCCAGAACCACAGAAAGCTGCGGTGGAGGCAGCGTTAGGACGAGAAACAGATATCTTTCCAACACCAAGGCTGGCAGTCATTGCGGTACCCACAGCTGCCAATGTTGCACTCGATGAGAAAGTTGCATTCTTCGATCCTAACATCAATGTAAGAGAGCCAGAAGTCAAAGAGCACTTCACAACTTGTACTGGCTTTCTGAAAGGAGCATCACCTGTAACAGTTCTGGAAATTTCGATGGTGGATAATGAAGACTTGATCAAAGGCATTGGTCCGACCAAAGGAGGAACAGAAGGCCCAGAAAATTTGATAAACACAGAAACGCCATAGTTGAGAATTGTTGAGGTAGATAGAGTTACTCCATCTACATCAGTCACGGTATACGTGCCCAAAGTACCTAATGCTGATAATGCCGTCTTCAAAGTCGCAACAGTACTTGTGCCTACCGTTAATGAAGTGGTTGTTTGTACACGGAAAGTGAGGGTGAATGTACTTCCTGCAGAGGCTGTAATGCGAATCTGCTGAACTTCAGCAACATAAGGAACGACTTCTGCGACGGTTGTGATATTGAATAGCAGTTTGACGAGTATCCTTCGCTTGCACAAACACAGACAAAGGTTCACCAGCAACACCACCAATTAACCCATTTCCTGTCGCCAATGATGACGTCGCGTCTACGGCAGCATTGATAACTTGAATAGACGCGGGACTGCCTTGAATATCAACACCCTTATTGGTAATTCTGACGTTATAGGTTCCCGTGTGCCACAATGTGAACGACACGGGATAAATACCTCTGTTAGCAGGTCTCGAAATACTCAATCTGTTATAGAAATCCCAAGAAGAACTGGTATTCGTTGGATGGTACAACTTCAAACGGCCTTCAGCACTTTGCCAAACATCAAGCATACTCAAGAATTCAACAGTCCAGGTAGTTGTAGTAGATGTATTATTACCATCCTGTACCTTTGAAACAGTAACATTGAGTTGGAAATTGTGGAGTTTCTCCAAAATAGCTTCCAATGCGGTTGCGCTGACAGTTGAAGGAATATCTTCCGTAACCTTTCCACCGAAAAACAATCTGAAATATCCACTATGACTCTTTCCAATGTGTGTGGCAATAATTTGGTCTCTTGCAGAGGATCGCAACACTACATCACTGGTTTCAGGTTGAGTAAACTCGAACAAGAAATAATCTGACTCTCCATCACCATATCCATCAAAGTGGGTAGTAGGATCGCCTCTTCTCAAGTTACCAAAGATATCTCTGGCTTCAATAGTGAAGAAATTCTCTCTCGCTACGGTAGCATATACAAGGGATGAAAAGGGAGAATCGTCATAAGTACTTTGTGGAGCACTCAAATCGTTGTGGACAACCAACAAAGTTGGTTCATTCAAACTGCAAAACGATGGATGATAATAAGCATTCAATCCATCATATACACGATCATACACAAAAGGCTTGGTAGCAGCGATGCAACTTAATATGTGCTGCTTCTCAGAGTCTGAAATCAAAGTGACAGACACATAATAGTAATCAGCAATAGGGATGGTATATCGTACCACGTATGTACCATCATTGTTGTCATCAATACTTCCGAGGAATTGAATACTACTATCGCTCTGTGAAGTAAACAACACCTCAAAGTTGTCGCCACCTTTGATTTGATTATTACCAAATGAATCCTTTGCTTGAATATAGAGAACGCCATATTCACCAGCAACTGCTTCAACCAAGTAGTCCATCTTGGAGCTAGATGGACTTTCAATTTCTGATCTTCCGGACACAGTTGGTCCTGGCTCAATCAAAAGACTGAAAGGAGAACATTTCTCAGACTCTCCTCGTCCACAGTAGATATCTCTCTCTCCCATACGAACATGGATTTCATAATTACCCGCTTTTAATGGAGTGTAGGAAGCAGAGAACAATCCACCTCCAACATATACAAGATCAGCATAGTAAATAGTTTTTCCGTTGGAGATTGTGACTTCCAAGAGCTCATTAGGATTGTAATGTTCATAATCAACAGTCTGGTTGTTGCCATCTGCATCCTTAGTCTGAACAAAGAATTGGGCCATCTTACCAGCTCTAGCATAATTCAAACCATCTCCATATGCATCTGTAAAAGGATAATCCGCTCCCCCAGGGACGATCTTGGTGGCGAAAGGACTACCAATAATGTCGGAGGAAGTGAAAAATCTTGATGATGGAATAATTTGCTTAGGAATATAACTGGAAGAATATTTCAATGCGATATTGGCAGTGCCTGTAATCTCAACATATTCCACGACAATATCGTAATATTGCCCAGCAACCAAATAAACAGTGGCTCTGTACTCAACACAACATGTTTCTGTGGCATCAATTAACATACTGTGGTTCAAGAAAAGTCGAGCACTATCATCAGCGGTCAGGTAAAGAGTGTAAAAGTCAGATTTTTCAACAGAAAATTTGCCCGACCATCTGATACTAACATAATCAGATGAATCATCAGTGATTAAACCAGTGGACCAATCAAAATTGATACGTGGATCAGTTCTGGTGAAGCTTGGTTGACCATAGAACCACTGATTGTCAAAATATTCTGCTTGCAATCCACCTTCTGTGAGTTGAGATACTTTTGTCAAGTAATTTCCAGGAACATCAATCGTGTAGATAGCAGTATAATCGGGTTTACCCGATTCCTTTTCGTAGTTCGTCAAAGTTGGTCGCGGTCCAAGGAGAGTTTGCCCATTGCCAGCGACAACTTCTCTGATCCAAACCTTCGCATCAGACCCGAATAATCTTTCGTTGCTTACACCAAGATCTTCAATATCACCGATCAAATCTCTGAAAGTAATCAACCAGGAATATTGTCCATTCGCATAGGCGGTGCGACTTACTTCAACGTGACCAACTGATGGCATCGATTCTAGCGCTGTCGCAAGTTCGACTTCATTGGCATCATAGTTGACGTAAACATAATCGCCACGGAAGGAGAGTAGAAGCTGCCCATTCAGTGGAGTTGGTGATCCGCCGACCGTCCACAATTCTTGGATTTCATAACGGTAGGCTGATGCCTTCATCATTCTGAGATTGCCAACGTTCTGAACAAAAGATATGGTCCACTTAAAACCAACATTTGTGTCATCGCGCAAAACATTAACACTTCCAATACTGGAAAGTGCTTCCAAAGCATCCTTCATTTGGGCAGGACCAGCGTTGAAATCCAAATCAGAAGTGTATTCGCCTTCGTAAAATACGGTGAAAGTTCCAGAGATTGGAGAAGATCCTTTGATACTTTGAATTATATTCGCCGCATGATAAGTCTTTGAAACAGTCTTGTCAGTTGAGTACCAAACCTTTAATTCACCAACATCACCAACTGGTGACCAGAATTTGACATTGTAGCTGGTGAAATTTGCAGATTTGTTAGTGGAAGATAACACAGTAACTTCAGTAATTAATGGCATTCCTTGATCATCCAGCAAAGTGTTCAAGGCGTCCTCAATTTTGTCAGAGGTAAAAGGAGGCAAAATGGTCATTGGGGTGGCAGAGTCCAAAAAGTTGAATTTCAAAGAGGTAGCCTTGGCGGTTACATAAAAAACACGCTCTTCACGAATGAACTCCTCATCATTTGCAATTGTAATGGTTTGCACTTCACAAACACCCATAGTAATCTCGGTGATTACCGCATTACTTGCGGTCTGGAGTGATGGAACATCACACAAATTAGTTAAGAAGGTAACCAAGAAACTAACATCACCAACTGATGATGTCATCTTTTCAACATCGACTTTATCAACATTCGTCAAAGCTTGGATAGCTTGCTGAACTTCATAAGCAGTGCTATGCCCAGTGAAAACGGATGAGTTGAATACTTGAGTTGAGTATGGAGTCAAATAGTCATTCAGCTGCACATATACAGACTTGGATAAGTAACTGGAGCTAATAGTGATCTCTTGCACCTCATAGACTTGAGGGTTATACGCAGCTACCCCTTGGTCTCTATACCAAGTTGAGTTATCAGCAAACCAGGTCTCAGTCAAAAAGACATCCTTTCCTTCGAATCCACTTGCAGTGAGAACATCGCGGACAATTAGACCGGATGAGGATTTAGGTTCAATAGTAAATTGATTTCTACTTCCTTTTATGTATTCAGTTACCTTGATGACACATGATGCCGCAAATGGGTGAGCAGATAAGGTCGCAATATCACCAGCATTCAAAAATCTAAGCTGGAGATAATCAATCGTTGATGATGCATTCTTGTTCTTGGTGTGAATAACAGTGACATGTTCAACATCAACAATTGATTTAATTTTGGTGGCCATTTCTAATTCGGTCAAACTCAATGACATATTGACGTACTTGGAACCGAAATACAACTTAAAAGTTGTATTTCCACAATTCTTAGCAACAATGGTTTGTTCCTCATCGACATCATAGGTAATGCCGGTGCTCAAACTTGAGCCGGCAGCAGTGGTGAACGCTGGACTTGCTCCAGAAGTGGCATATACTGTGATAGTAGGAGCACTCAAAATTCCCTCACCAAGCGCGTTAATAGGCAACACCTTGAAAGCATAGGTTTCACCAGGAGTTAGACCACCTATCTTGGCAGTTCTGATTTCTGGAACATGATACCCGTTGTAAGATAAAACAGCAGGAGTGCCCTTAACTTTTTCGGTGACAGCAATTGATACATGAGATTCAAGCGGAGTAAGACGTCCAGGAGTAGCATAAAGCATCGGCAAATCACCTGCAAGGGTATCGAACGTAACCAACCATTTGTACGCATTTCGGTCCAAGCCATTAATGTAGTGGTAAGTACGATTGACTGACACAATACCAACACCTGGTAAGTCTTCCAGAGCAGACTTCATTTCAGCCTCCGAACAGTCATATGGCAAATCAACAGACATTGAACCATTGAACGACAAAGTAAAGCTGCCTCCAATCTTTTCAGTTCCTGTAACCTCAACAAGAACACTACCAGTTGAATTGAATGGTAACGTGTCTAAGACAAGAGGTTCAAATACACCATCATATCCAGTAAATGTTACAACAAATGACTTGAAGCCGTTTGCTGTTGACCATGTAGAGACAGTTGGCCTCATTGCAGAAAATGCAGATTCCTGAGAAAGAAGATCTACAAGATAAGCCGAAATTTGTGCTGCGGATGAGGCAAAACTCAAAGTAGACCGTCCGGCATAGGAGTAAGCAGAAAGCGAAAAATTACTGGCAGTAATAGGAACTAGTACCTTTTGGACAGTGGAAGTCTTGGCATCCACAGCTGTCACAATTTGTTGTACTTCATTAAAGACTGTCTGAGGATTAGCAAGAGTGTTCGCACCAGCACCGGGAAAAGTATAAACCATGTAACCAGTGATTGGGATTGCTCCAGTACTGTTTGATGGAGGCATTGGCCAAGTAACAGTAATTTCGGAAGGACTTATGCCTACAATAGAAGGAGCAATATGGGAGTATACATGCTTTGCATTTGCATCAATACCGGGTTTAATTCCGGCCACTACTGAGAGAACGGGACTTCCCGCCGATCTACCCATCTTATTGATAGCAACAACATAAAAACGATAAACATTTCCTTCAACAAGACCACCAAAAGTATACTCGAAGACACGATGGCCATTTGCAGTGTTAATAGTGGGAAGTGAACTGAGAACTATCTCCTTATATGTGGTCATATTAGGACTAGCCCAATACAATGCATACCCAGTTACTGGAGATCCGCCATCATCAATCACAGTATTCCAACGGATAGTAATTTGTGAATCGCCTCCCAAATAAGAACCAATATTGGAACTAGAGTGGCGATATGGCATTGGAGGCGCCAATGGAGCTCTTGGTGCGCGAGCGATGAACACTGCGGGTTCAGACAAATCAGAATGACAAGCCTTTGACTTTTCCAAAGCATAGCAATAATTGATGGCACGTACAGTAAATCGGTAACTTCTGTTTGGCACAATGACGAATGAGGTAGTGGTGGTTACATTGAAAGATGTAACCTCAGGTTGGTCGATTCCATCGAATGCCAATCTTGGATTTCCGCCAGTCCAGTCATCTACAAACAATTGGAATCCTTGCACAGTTGCCCCACCATTTTCGCGCGGGTAATCCCATTCAACTTTGATGGAAGAAGTGGTACTAGCAACCAAACGGACAGGTGGAGGTGGTCCGGGAGGATTGTAGGTTGGAACAGCAAACTTCGGAGTAGTAGCAACAGCGTAACTGTAACCAACACTATTATGGGCCATAACACGAGCGTAGTAGGTTTTACCGGCACTCAAAGAGTTGAGATTGACAGAATAAGGAGGGTTGGCAACATTGTGAAAGTATTCAACACACAAACCATCCGCCTTGCTGGTACATGTCCTATCAACACCACTTCCACGAGTCACTTGACGAACAGACAGTGGAGCCTTGGCACATTGCATCAAGGAGTTATTTACTAACAACAGCGGGATATCACCATGACTGCATACATCATCACCATCAACAATCTTGAAGCCATCGAAGGTAATCAACCATTGATAGCCGTTTGGAAGATTGCGTCTGGAAACAGACACGGTTCCAACCTTTTCAAGAGAATTGAGATAACTGGCAAGTTCGCTGGCGGATGCATCGGCTGGTATATTAGCAGCTATTTCAGTGTAATTGAAAGTACTGTCAGTTGGATCAACTGTGTAAGTCAAGGCAAAAGTTCCATCCAATGGTAAAGAACCGGTTTGATTTACGTGAACTGATATGTAAGAGTTATCACCAGACAAAGTACTGTTATAGGTGGGAACAAATGTTACGAAGTTTCCAGTACCAGCTGGGTAGGCACCAGGCATTTGGCGGAAAGTAATACTCCAAGTGTATTCCTTGTAAACTGATGGTCCAGTGCGAAGAACATCAACTAAGTCAATATTCGGCAATGCTTCAATCTTGGCCTTGATGTCAGTATCAGCAGCATTGAAATCAATGGGTTCAGTCGTATGTCCTCTGTAGGAAAGAGTGAATTGACCGCCAAGTTCATTTCCCGCCACAGATGGAGTACTGGTGTATCCACGATCGGCAGCAGATTCTTCACCATCAGCAAAAATATAAGCAGCAACATCGGAGCCAGTTAAGTGATTGTAATATTCAACAATTTGAATAGCATCAACATCACCACCTAATTCGGGGCTAACAAAAGTGATTGCCCACAGTGCAGCATTTGTGTTGGCGGGAGTTTTATAGCTGACGGAAACCCCATCAGATGGAATAGTATCCAGCCTACCAAGCTTGGTCTTGATATCAGAAGCAATAGAACTGAAATCGCGAGATTCAATTGATATATCCTCAGTAACAGACCCTCTGAAAGACAATCTGAACGTTCCCCCCAACGGAGCATTACCAGCTTGATTTTCAGTGATTTCAACATAACGGAGTCCATCCAAATTATTTGTAATGGCCCCCATTGTTGGTAAATCACCCTTCATATGCACAACATCTCTGAAAGTAACCAAAAAGCCAGCATGACTAGTTGAACTGGTTCGCTCAAAACAAGCGGTTGAAATACCACCAGTGAATGACACATTCACAGAGTTGATGATGTCCAAAGACTCCAACGCACTCTTGATACCAGTAGTATCGGCGTTGTAAGGAATAGGAGCAGTAATGTAGCCATTAAATGTCAATCGGAAACTTCCATAGGTGGCATCACAGGTGACCTTCTGAATCTCATAGTGACTTGTCCCGCTGTAGCTGGTGTATATGTACAGCAATTGAACTTCAGGAATGGTGTGAAGAGTGTGGGATTTGATTACTTGAATCTCATGTTGCACATTACACTCAGCATTCAACTCTTGAACTTCAGACACAAACTCACTATTGGAATACTCTACGCGGTAAAATCCAATATCCTTGCCACCGTCCAACTCTGGAGCATCGAACGCTACTTGCAACGAGGAGCCATCGAGATTGATTAACTTAGCGTTCGTTGGTCGGTCAGGACGTTGTGCTTGCGGAATTGCATATGGCACAGCAGCGTAGCCATAAGGACCTTGACCAACCGCATTTATTGCGGAAACGCGGTAGTAGTACGCAATTCCTTCATCAAGCTCTTCAATTGTCAAGTGCAAGTTATCCAGATCAGTAATAATTGCTGAACCTAATGGTAAATTGTTTGTAGAATCCAAAGAATTGAATGGTGGCATGATACCATCGACTACTTTAGACACAGATCCAGTAACAACAGTTCCGGTCATATCCAAATCATCGAATTCAATCAAATCCAAAGACCCAAGTTCGGTTTGAAAAGTGACCAACCAAGTGTACCCATTGTTCTCATCAGACGAGCTGCGAGAGACGTTGACCTGCCCAATTGTTGGTAGCTCTTCAAGAATGTTCTTAACAGTTCTGGCATCAGCATCATATGGAACGTAGACAGTGCGCTCGCCACGAAAACTTAAGGCAAAGTTACCACCAATCACTTTGCTCGTTCCCGTTGTAATCTGATCAATAGTGATAGTAGCACCACCAAGGGTTGCTGTCGAACCTGCCGTTGTTGGAGTGAGAGTGCTGCTACTATCAGAACTTGCCATTTGTACTGTCATAGGAGGCAAATCACCAGCATTAGAATCAAAAGTAACTCTCCACGTGCATGCACCGTTGCTAGTTTGAGAACTTGTGGTAGATGTTACAGTTACAGTTCCAATGTTGTCAAGTAACTCCAACGCATACTTGATATCGTCTTTCTCACCATTTGTTACAGTTGCTACGACAATGGAGTCATCACTCGCCCCAGAATCGTAACCAACACTCCCCATAGCAGAAGTAATACGATTTCTTGCTTGAACCTTCAGCTGATCAATATCACCAATAGAACTAATGAAAGAAACCGACCACTTGCAGTCTTGAGAAGAGGATTGAGAGACTCCTGACACACTGACAGAGTGGAAAAATTCTAATCCCTCCAACGCATTTTCGATTTCCAACGCACTACCAGAACAGTCCGTGGTTGCAGAAGGGTTAGCATTAATCCAATCTGTAGCTTCGTTGTTGTAAAACAATCGGAACTGTAAATACATACTAACATCATTATCACCACCAAAGCGAGTCGTGTCCTTTGTGGACGTTGTAATTGACTGGACTTCCACAACCTTCGAGTTACAAGATGTTCCACTTGGGCGGACATTAATCGCCTGAGTTTTCTTTCCATCAAACGTCAAATACATGACCTGCGATGTAGAGATCGACGACGTAGCACTCACTTTAATTTCTTGGACTTCTTGATAAGTTCCCTTTCTAATTTCAGCAATGGTACCGGTAGCACTGTATCCAGTCAAGGTTTGACCGTAGAACGAGAATGATTTTTGATCGCCAGAAAATGTGCGAGCAAAATTACTTAAGAATGTGACTGTCCATGAGTAACCTTGCTGTCCATCTGGACCGGTCCTCGACACAGCGATGGAACCATGAGGAACAGTGTTGTTCCCCATGGATTCCAAGGCGGCCTTGAACTGCGCCGCGGAGGCATCATACGGGATATAACCAGTGATGGCGGAGACATTGGCTCTTCTAAAACCAAGACGGAAAGTTCCACCAATTTGGTTACCATCGATGGATGATACGTTCATTAAAACTGGACCACTCGTACCCTTCAAACCAGTATAGTCAGCAATAATGTATGGAACATTACCAGCATTTAGAGGTGAGTTAAATTCAATCGTCCATCTATAACCTCTCTGATAGTCAATTTCTGAACGCGTCACCTGGACAGACTCAATTGTTGATAACGATTCCAAAGCAACACGAACATCATTTGCAGTTGCCTCACTTGAGAGTGCAGGTGTCGTTTGCCCGTCGAAACTTAGTTTATAAGTTCCAGAAACAACGTTACCTTCTGTCACAGTAGTGACAACGGCGTTGGCCGTTCCTGCGGGAGTGAGTTCAGAAGTGGCAACTGTCATCTGGGGAACATTTCCCATAGATTCTGGAAAAGTAACCAAATAAGTGTACACCTTAGAATCAGTAGTTGCCTTGCGGGTCACCGAAACTGTACCATGCGCTTTGACATTACTCATCGCTGAAATAATACTTTTCACATCACGACCATAAGTGACAGTTGTAGAGTTGTCAGCTGGATAATTCACACCAATGTACCCAGAGTACTGTAAACTACCACCAACTGCAGATGTATCCAAAATAACGGAGAAATATCCACCAGTCGCATATGATACTGTGATTTGTTGAACTTCTCTAATTTTACTCGCATACACACCCACCACTTGCACTTCGTTCATATTTGGCGCAGAAGTCGTAATGGATTGGATTTCATTTGGACCGAGATAAACAGAAGTAGTAATGGCTTGCACTTCTTGGACACCAGGGTCTGTATCCCATTCAAGCTTGTAGCTGTGAATTGCCGATCCTCCATCGGTCAAAGGGGGAGAAAAATTAGCATAGACGGAACTTTGGCTTTGAACCGTAAGATCTAAAAATGGAGCAGAGGGCGTTTCCAAGCCCAAAACTGCGGCTGCTCCTAGCAACAGGGCCAAAAATGCCAGCATTACTGAAGATGACTGTTGCTCTGTTATTCAAATTGTTTGTTGGTTGTCTTTATGTTATCTCCGTTTCTTCAAAAAATGATTCGAAATTTTCGGCAAAGAAATTCAAATCAACAATCGATATAAAGTAACAATAAAATAGCTCTTCTTTAATGGAAAAATAAC
>Ga0256331_1000039_pt1 | contig 12553 bp, 9 predicted proteins | sample AtltaT_22_FD_189998 | JGI IMG/M metagenome (GOLD analysis project Ga0256331, IMG submission 189998) | Metatranscriptome of freshwater microbial communities from Altamaha River, Georgia, United States - Atl_Cont_RepA_8h (Metagenome... | ecosystem: Environmental > Aquatic > Freshwater > River...
AGTTGTTCTGCCCAGGTAGCTCAGTGGTAGAGCACTTGCATGGTAAGCAAGAGGTCGTAGGTTCAATTCCTATTCTGGGCAAAAAAAATTAAAAACTTAAATCGGATAAATTCCGGAGGAATATAGTATGGCAAAAGAATCCTTCCAAAGGACAAAGCCGCACGTTAACGTAGGAACTATCGGTCACGTTGACCACGGTAAAACTACGCTTACAGCAGCTATCACTTACATCCTTTCTAAAAAAGGTGGAGCAAAATTTAGAGATTATTCTTCTATCGATAACTCTCCAGAAGAAAAAGCACGTGGTATCACAATTAACGCTTCCCACGTAGAATACGAAACTGACAAGCGTCACTATGCTCACGTAGACTGCCCTGGTCACGCTGACTATGTTAAAAACATGGTTACTGGTGCTGCTCAGATGGACGGTGCTATTCTAGTTGTTGCTGCAACAGACGGTCCTATGCCGCAAACAAAAGAGCACGTGTTGTTAGCAAGACAAGTTGGAGTTCCAGCTATCGTTGTTTTCTTAAACAAGATGGATATGATCGGTGCTGGTGATGAAGAGTTAGTAGACTTAGTCGAGATGGAAATTACTGATCTTTTAGAGTCTAAAGGTTATAAAAACCCAAGAATCGTTAGAGGTTCTGCTTTAAAAGCATTAGAGAATGATGCTAAATACGTTCAATCTATCATCGATTTAATGGACGCAGTTGATGAAGCTATTCCTTCTCCTGTTCGTGAAGTCGACAAACCATTCTTAATGCCAATTGAGGACGTTTTCTCCATTTCAGGTCGTGGAACTGTTGCTACAGGAAGAGTTGAAAAAGGCGTCGTAAAAATCAACGACAAATTACAGCTTGTTGGTTTAAGAGAAACTAGAGATACAGTTGTAACTGGTCTTGAGATGTTTAACAAATTGTTAGATGAAGCAAGAGCTGGTGAAAACGTTGGTATCTTAATGCGTGGTGTCGATAAAAAAGACATCGAGCGTGGTATGGTATTAGCAGCTCCTGGAACATGCACTCCGCATACAAAGTTCAGAGTGACTGTTTACGTATTAAAGAAAGAAGAAGGTGGAAGACATAAGCCTTTCTTCTCTGGATACAGACCTCAATTCTTCTTCAGAACTACAGACGTAACTGGAACAGTTACTCTTGATGCTGGAGTAGAGATGGTTATGCCAGGTGATAACGTAGAGTTCGCTGTAGAATTGTTAAGCCCAGTTGCTATGGAAGAAGGTATGAGATTTGCTATCCGTGAGGGTGGTAGAACTATCGGTGCTGGTACAGTAACCAAAATCGAGAAATAATTTCTAAAACGCAAGGTCCTCCTTGCGTTTTATTTAGTGGGTGTGTAGCTCAGCTGGCAGAGCAGCGATCTCCAAAGTCGCCGGTCGGGGGTTCAAATCCCTCCGCACTCGTTTTTTTTCTAATCTAATCCTATAAAGTTAGAAGGTAGCGTTGTGGAAACAAGTAGCATTCAAGAAGTGGAAATTGTTCCTGAAAAGTACTCTTTTTTAGAGGAAATGAAAAAAGAAATTAAAAAAATATCTTGGCCTTCAGGTAAAGAAATTTTTCAAATGACAAGAGTTGTCATCGGTTCGACTTTTTTTTTAGGTTTTAGTGTTTATCTTGTAGACCTTTTCCTTAAAGGTATGTTAGACTCTACAGCGCGAATTATAAAAATGCTTTTTCAGTAGTGATTAGGGGTTTATGAGTAAGTGGTATGTTGTCCAGGTGTTGTCTGGTCAAGAAAAAAAAGTTAGAAAAGCAATTTTAGAAAATCGAGAAACTTCTGGCGTGGCTCATCTTGTCGATGATGTTGTAGTTCCTACAGAAAACGTATCAGAAGTTAAAAGTGGTCATCAAAGGATCAGCGAAAAGAAGCTTTGGCCCGGCTATATGCTAGTAAAGATGACCCTTAATGATGAATCCTGGATGTATGTAAAACATACTAATGGAGTAATTGACTTTCTAGGTGGCGGCAAGCCTTCTCCTTTATCTGATGGAGAGGTTGAGCAGTTGCTAAATGAATTAAATGCGAAGAAGGACTCTGTTGTTCACAAGCACAACATAGAAGTAGGGGACAAAGTCAAAATTATTGATGGAGTCTTTGTTAACTTTGTTGGAATTGTGACAGAAGTATTTCACGATAAAGGAAGACTTAGCGCTATGGTTTCCATTTTCGGAAGAGATACACGTGTTGACGATTTAGAGTTCTGGCAAGTAGAAAAACTGCCCGCAGACGCTGAAATAGAATAAAAATAGTGCCAGTAGCCAATCTGCAAATAGATTTATAGACAAGGTAGTGTCAAATGTCGAAAAAAAAGTTAGTAAAAGTAATTAAATTACAAATTCCAGCTGGAAAAGCTAACCCAGCTCCACCGATTGGTCCTGCGTTAGGTTCTGCCGGTGTGCAAATCATGGCTTTTTGCAAAGAGTTCAATGCAAAAACTCAAGATAGAGCAGGAGATGTTCTTCCTACTGTAATTTATGTATACGCTGATAAAACTTTTAGTTTTATTACAAAGTTGCCTCCTGTAGCTCAAATGATTAAAAAAACTTTAGGTATCGCATCAGGTTCTAAAGTTCCAAATAGAGATAAAGTTGGTAAATTGAACAAAGATCAAGTTAAATCCATCGCTGAGAAGAAGATCGCTGACATGCGTGTAGCATCTTTAGAAGCAGCTATGCGTCTTGTAGAAGGGACAGCAAGATCTATGGGCGTAGATATCATAGGATAAGTGTAGAGGTAAATAATTAATATGGTTCGCAAAAGTAAACGATGCAAGCAAATTCAAGACATGGTCGATACAAACAAGACTTATGGATTGGAAGAAGCTGTTGAAGTATTAAAGAAAGTTCCTGCTGCAAAATTTGATGAATCTGTAGATATTTCAATCAAATTGACTGTTGACCCAAAGAAAGCAGATCAGCAAGTAAGAGGAACCGTAAGTCTTCCACACGGTAGCGGTAAAAAAGTTGTTCTTGTAGTTTTCGCAAAAGGAAACAAAATTCAAGAAGCTTTAGACGCAGGTGCAGACTACGCAGGAGCAGAAGAACTAATTGAAAAAGTTAAAAACGGTTGGACAGACTTTACTGCGGTCATGGCAACGCCGGATATGATGAGAGAAGTTGGTAAATTAGGAAAGGTTCTTGGACCTAGAGGCTTAATGCCGTCTCCTAAAGCTGGTACTGTAACTAATGATGTCGGTCGTGGAATCCAAGAGATTAGATCAGGTAAAATCGAGTTTAAAGTAGATAAAAGTGCTGTAATCAACAACCAAGTTGCAAAAATATCTTTCTCAAAACAACAAATATTAGATAACTTAAATTCTGTTATCCAAGCTGTTGTAAGAGCTAGACCATCTTCAGCAAAAGGTAGTTATATCAAGTCTCTAGTTATATCGACGACTATGGGGCCTGGATTATCGATAGCGACACAATCATTTGTTAATGCGTAATGGGAGATAGAAAATGAGAAAAGAAAAATCACTTCTTTTAGATTCGATGACTCATGTAGTTGAAGGAGCTAAATCCCTAGTTTTAACAAGCTATGAAAAAATGAGCGCAAACCAAGCTGCTGAATTTAGAATTGCATTAAGACAGACTGGCAGTAATTATACTGTAGTTAAAAAGAAAATGTTTTTAAAAGCAGCAGAGCAATTAGGCTTTAATTTTGGTTCTGAACTTGCAGGTCATATTGGTGTAATCAGTATACAAGATAACGCTATAGAAGCTGCAAAAGCTATTTATAAATTTAAAAAAGAAAATGAAAACGTTTTAGAAGTGATCGGCGGACAGTTCGAAGGTAAAATCTGCTCAGGTCAAGAATTCGAAATGATTTCTAAATTACCAACTCAATCCGAAATGAGAGCACAGTTCTTAGCAGTACTCGAAGCTCCGATGTCACATACTCTTTCTGTTATCGAAGAATACTTAAAGACTGTGGAAGTTGCTCTAGAAGCAAGCGGTGAGTAGGATTTAAAAAATTAAAAAAAACAAAGAAGATATTGCGAGGTACTATCGTGAGTGAACAAACAATCGAGCATTTAGTAGAAGCTCTTAGTAAGTTGACTGTTTTAGACATGGCTAAGTTAAAAACAGCTTTAGAAGACAAATGGGGCGTAAAAGCAGCAGTTGGTGGCCCAATCATGGCAGCTGCACCTGCAGCAGAAGCTGTAGCTGAATCGTCTGATTTCCAAGTAACATTAGAAAGCTGCCCAGCTGATAAAAAGATGGGAGTAATCAAGGCGTTACGCGAGATCACTAGCTTAGGATTAAAAGAAGCTAAGGATTTAGTTGATGGAGCTCCAAAAGTAGTTAAAGAGTCTGCTCCAAAAGCAGAAGCTAACGACATCCAGAAAAAATTAACTGACGCTGGTGCTGTTGTTAAACTAAAAGGTCTCTAATACTAGATATAACCTAAATTCAGGGCAGAATAGATAAAATTTCTATTCTGCTCTTTGCTATTTATATTTGCTCTCTGTTTTAGAGATGGTATTTAGTTCAATCTCATCTACATGAGAGTTTCATTAATTTATAATTATCGAGGGAGGCATTTCGATGCTTAAACGATCACCTCATCGGGTGAGTTTCCAAGTAAGTGATGAGATCATTGATCTACCCAACTTGATTGAAGTTCAAATAAAATCTTACCAGCAGTTTCTTCAAGCCGATCGTTTACCTCATGAAAGAGTAAATCAAGGTTTAGAAGAAGTTTTCGCTGAGGTATTTCCAATAAAATCCTATGACGAAAAAATCATTCTCGAATATCTTTCATACAATTTAGGCGTTCCTAAGTACAATCCTGAAGAGTGTATCAGAAGAGGAATAACCTATAATGTTCCTTTGAAAGTTAAATTTCGTCTAACGGATGAAACAGGTATCAAAGAAGAAGAAGTCTATATGGGAACTCTTCCTATTATGACAGAAAACGGTACATTCGTTATCAATGGAGCTGAACGTGTTATAGTATCTCAGCTACACCGTTCTCCAGGAATTTCTTTTGAACAAGAAAAACATCCGAAAGGAAATATCATTTATTCTTTCCGTATTATTCCTTATCGAGGAAGTTGGTTAGAGACTGCATTTGATTCTAACGATTTGATTTATATCTACATCGATAAGAAAAAAAGAAGAAGAAAGATTTTAGCTACTTCATTCATAAGAACACTAGGTTTATCTTCAGATGCTGATATCTTGGAAGAATTTTTCACTACAAGAAAAGTAAAAGTAAAATCTGATAAAGATTTCACTAAAATCGTAGGAAAAATTTTAGCAGAAGACGTAGTTGATGAACAAACTGGAGTGGTGTACGGTAAAGCTGCTGAGAAACTAACTACAGCTATGTTAAAAAGAATATTCGATGCAGATATTGCTACTATAAAAGTAGCAGAAGATGCAGATGAGTCTTCTCCTGTTATCAAAATGTTAGCTAAAGATACTACAGATTCCTATGAGTCCGCTTTAAAAGACTTTTATAGAAAAATAAGACCAGGTGAACCTTCGACTTTATCTAATGCTCGTTCAGCGATGATGAGACTATTTTTTGACTCACGTCGTTACAACTTAGGAAAAGTAGGCCGCTATAAATTAAATTCTAAATTAGGTCTTGAAATCAGTGATGAAATCTTAAATGAGCAAACTCTCAGAAGAGAAGATATCATTGAAGCCTTAAAGTACCTGATCCGCTTAAAAAAAGGTGAGGAAACAGCTCACATTGATGACATCGACCACTTGTCTAACCGTAGAGTTAGATCAGTTGGAGAACTTGTTCAAAACCAATGCAGAATTGGCCTTGCTAGAATGGAAAAGATTATCAAAGAAAGAATGAATTTATTTGATTTTTCTTCTGATACTTTAACGCCTGGAAAGCTTATTTCAGCAAAAGGTCTAGCTGGTGTTTTAAAAGACTTTTTTGGTAGATCTCAGTTATCTCAGTTCATGGACCAAACTAATCCTATTTCGGAACTTACTCATAAAAGAAGATTGTCTTGTTTAGGACCTGGTGGATTAAACCGTGAAAGAGCAGGATTTGAAGTGCGCGACGTTCATTCTTCCCATTATGGAAGGTTGTGTCCGATCGAAACACCAGAAGGTCCAAACATCGGTTTGATAACTTCTATGTCTTCATTTGCTAAGATCAACGAATTCGGTTTTATTGAAACTCCTTATCGTATCGTAAGAGATGGTGTAGTAACAGATGAAATCGAGTACATGACTGCAGATCAAGAAGAAAATTGTGTAATAGCTCAAGCATCCGCTCCTTTAGATGAATATAAAATGTTTATCGAAAGCACTTGCTGGGCCCGTTATAGAGGTGAATCAAATAAAATTGATGCTTCCAAAGTAACTCACATGGACGTTTCTCCAAAACAGCTTGTTTCTATAGTTACAGGATTAATTCCTTTCTTAGAGCATGATGATGCTAACCGTGCATTGATGGGTGCAAACATGCAACGTCAGGCTGTTCCTTTATTAAGAACTGACGCTCCAATCGTTGGAACTGGAATAGAGAAAAGAGCAGCAAAAGACTCTGGTGCGGTCATTGTAGCAGAAGAAGATGGAATCGTAGAATTCGTTGATGGTTTCGAGATAGTAATTGCTTCTAAAGCCAATCGTTTGCAGAAAAAAACTTATCGTTTGAAAAAATTCATGAGATCAAACGGGGGAACTTGTATCAATCAAACTCCTCTTTGCGAAGTTGGAGATGAGATTAAAGCAGGAGACATCATTGCAGATGGTCCATCTACTGATAAAGGTGAAGTAGCTTTGGGTAAAAACGTTCTTGTAGCATTCATGCCATGGCGTGGATACAACTATGAGGATGCTATTATAATGTCTGAAAAGTTGATCAAAGAAGATTATTATACATCTCTTTATTTGGAAGAATTCGAGCTTACAGCTAGAGATACTAAACTTGGTAAAGAAGAGATTACTCGTGATATTCCTAACGTTTCTGAAGAAGCATTAGCTAATTTAGGAGAAGACGGAATCATACGTATCGGAGCAGAAGTAAAACCAGGCGATATACTGGTCGGTAAAATTACTCCGAAGTCTGAAACTGAATTATCACCAGAAGAAAGATTACTAAGAGCAATCTTTGGTGAGAAAGCAGCTGATGTAAAAGATGCATCTCTAACAGCTCCTCCAGGAACTGAAGGTGTTGTTATGGACGTTAAAGTCTTTAGCAGAAGAGATCGTTTGTCTAAAACTGATGATGAACTAGTAGAAGAAGCTTCTAGAATTAAAGATATTCATAAAGAGTACAAAGAAAAGCTTGAAGAAATTCAAATGCAACTTCATGAAAAACTAGGTGCATTAGTAATCGGAGAAAAGTCTCCAGGAACTATAGTACATAGAAAAACAGGGGATGCTTTGATTCGTGAAGGGCAAGAAATGTCTCAAGATCTAGTTGATATGCTTGAGCTTGAAAGCATGGATGACCTGATTTTTACAAATCATGATCTTTTCGATGCTATGAAAGAAGTCTTGATTCAACATAGAATTCAAATTCAAATATTAGACTCTCAGTATAAGTCTGAAATAGAATTCATGAAGAAAGGTGATACTGAGTTAGATCCAGGTATCATTCGTCAGGTAAAAGTTTATGTCGCTACTAAACGTAAGTTACAAGTAGGGGATAAAATGGCAGGACGTCACGGAAACAAAGGGGTTGTATCAACCATTGTTCCTGAAGTAGACATGCCATATTTAAGTGATGGTACTACTATTGAGATAGTATTGAACCCACTAGGGGTTCCTTCTCGTATGAACCTAGGACAACTTTTAGAGACACATCTTGGATTTGTTGCTAGAAAAAGTGGTATTTATGTAAAGAGCCCTGTATTCCAGGGAGTTCCTGAAGCTGAAATCTGGAAAATGATGCAGCAGTGCGGATTACCTGCCGATGGTAAAATGCACTTGTACGATGGTAGAACAGGTGAAAGATTTGATAACAGAGTAGTTGTAGGTTACATCTACATGTTAAAATTATCGCATCTTGTTGCGGATAAAATTCACGCACGTGCTATCGGTCCTTACTCTTTAGTAACGCAACAGCCGCTTGGGGGTAAAGCTCAGCGCGGAGGACAGCGTTTTGGAGAGATGGAAGTGTGGGCACTTGAAGCATATGGTGCAGCTCACTTACTACAAGAAATGCTAACTGTAAAATCTGATGACGTAGCAGGTAGAACTCGTATTTACGAATCAATCGTAAAAGGTGATAACTTGTTAAGAGCTGGAACGCCAGAATCATTTAACGTACTTGTAAAAGAGATGCAAGGACTTGGATTAGACATCCGAGCTGAGCACGTTGATGAGGATGCTCTAGATTTTCTTACAGGAAACACAAAATAAGATCAGCTAAAGGAATATAAACACATGATTGACGAAGATATAGAAAATTCACAGTTCGACAAATTGTCGATCAAGATTGCATCAGATGATGTGATTCGCAACGAGTGGTCCCGCGGTGAGATCAAAAAACCAGAGACGATCAACTATCGTACGTTCAAATCTGAAAAGGGCGGTCTATTTTGTGAAAAAATTTTCGGTCCTTCAAGAGATTGGGAATGTGCTTGCGGAAAGTACAAAAAAATTAAACACAAAGGTATCGTTTGTGACCGTTGTGGTGTGGAAGTAACATTGTCTAAAGTGCGCCGTGAAAGAATGGCGCACATTGAATTAGCAGTGCCTGTTGTTCACATTTGGTTTTTTAAGACTCAGCCTACAAGAATAGGAAACATACTAGGAATGACTAGCGCCGACTTGGAGCGAGTCATCTATTATGAAGAGTACGTTGTTGTAGATCCAGGTAAAACGACATTAGAAAAAAAACAATTGTTAAATGATGTCGAATTACGAGAAGCTCAAGAAAAATGGGGATCTGATGCTTTTAAAGCTATGATGGGTGCTGAAGCTTTAAAAGAACTATTGCAAACAGAAGATTTAGAAATTTTAGTAGCTGATTTAAAAGATAAGTTGAAAAAGACAAAATCTTTACAAGCTCGAATGAAATTAGCTAAACGTTTAAAAATCGTTGAGGGATTTGTAGGTTCTCCTAACAAGCCGGAATGGATGGTAATGTCTTCTGTTCCTGTGATTCCTCCAGATTTACGACCTTTGGTTCCGCTAGATGGTGGTAGATTTGCAACTTCTGATTTAAACGATTTGTATAGAAGAGTTATTAATAGAAATAACCGCTTAAAAGCTATTTTAAGATTGAAGACACCAGACGTAATCGTACGTAATGAAAAGCGTATGCTGCAAGAGTCTGTAGATGCTTTATTTGATAACGGCCGTCACGGACATCCAGTCATGGGAGCGGGCAACAGACCTTTGAAAGCTTTATCGGAAATGTTGAAAGGTAAGCAAGGACGTTTCCGTCAAAACTTACTTGGTAAGCGTGTAGACTATTCTGGTCGTTCTGTAATCGTTGTAGGTCCTGAACTAAAGTTCAACCAATGCGGTTTACCAAAACAAATGGCATTAGAACTTTTTGAGCCTTTCATCGTAAAGCGTTTAAAAGATCGTGGTTTTGTTTATACAATCCGTTCTGCTAAAAAGATGATTCATAGAGAAGAACCACAAGTTTGGGATGTCTTGGAAGAAGTAATTAAAGGTCATCCAGTATTATTAAACCGCGCTCCTACACTACACCGTTTAGGGATTCAAGCGTTTGAACCGGTTTTAATTGAAGGAAAAGCTTTAAGGATTCACCCATTAGTTACTACAGCTTTTAACGCCGACTTGACGGAGACCAAATGGCAGTTCACGTGCCATTATCTGTAGAAGCTCAGCTTGAAGCGAAGGTGTTGATGATGGCTGCAGATAACATATTCTTGCCATCTTCAGGTAAACCTGTAACTATTCCATCTCAGGATATGATTTTAGGTTTGTATTATTTGATGCATGATCCTGTGTATAATCCTGCAGACCATGGTAAACCTGTTAAAATTTTCTCATGCACAGATGAAGTTCTAGCTGCTATCAGCTGCGGATTGTCTTACAACCGTAATGAGCATGAAGTTGACGGCAGACGTTGCGATGAACTAGGACGTGGTTTAAATCTTCACGAACTGATTAAGTTGCGTATAGATGATAGCATCATCGAAACAACACCAGGTAGAGTAATCTTTAACACTATAGTGCCAAAAGAACTAGGATTCCAAAACTATTCAGTACGCAAAAAAAAGATGGGGGATCTCATCTTAGAAGTTGCAAAACGTTGTGGTATGGAAAGAACGGTTAAGTTCCTAGATGATTTGAAAAACATTGGTTTCGCTAACGCAACAAAAGCGGCTCCTTCTATGGGAGTTTGCGATGTTAGAATTCCTTCTTCAAAAGCAAAATTGATGGAAGAAGCTCATAAGCGTTGTGAACAAGTAATACGTCAATATGAAGATGGTATTATTACTGATGGGGAAAGACATTCTAAGATAATTAGTATTTGGTCGGAAGCGACGGAAGCCGTTTCTGAAGAGTTATATAAACTAATCACTCAACCTGTAAATAATGAATTAAACCCGTTATTTATGATGATTGATTCAGGTGCTCGTGGTAACAAATCACAGATGAAACAGCTTGGAGCTCTTAGAGGATTGATGGCAAAACCATCAGGTGAAATTATTGAGTCTCCGATTACATCAAACTTTAGAGAAGGTTTGAGCGTAACTGAGTTCTTTATCTCATCTCACGGAGCTAGAAAAGGATTAGCCGATACAGCTTTAAAAACTGCTGACTCTGGTTACTTAACAAGACGTCTTGTTGACGTTTCTCAAGATGTGTTAGTAACGGAAATTGATTGCGGTACATTAAACGGTATCGAAATCATGCCTATCAAACAAGGTCAAGAGGAGTTACTAGGTCTTAAAGATAGAATTTTCGGTAGAACACTTTGTGATGATCTTTACATGCCTGGAAATAGTACAGTATTGTTAGCTAAAGCAGGTGACATTGTTACAATGAAACAAGCTGAAGCAATTGATGATGCAGGTATTGAATCAGTCAAAATTAGATCAACACTTACTTGTGAATCCAGAAGAGGGGTTTGCTCATGTTGCTACGGTTTAAATTTAGCGTCAGGAAAACCTGTTGCTTTAGGAGAAGCTGTAGGTATCATAGCTGCTCAGTCTATCGGAGAACCTGGTACTCAGTTAACGATGAGAACATTCCACTTGGGAGGTATCGCATCTGCTACATTAAGCCCTGAGTTGATTTCTGAAAACGAAGGTTTATTAATCTATCATGGTTTAAGAACCGTACAAAATGAAGATGGTATCTATCTTGCTCTGAATAAAAACGGATTCTTGCATATCGTAAGAGATGAAGGAAGAAGTATTGATGAGTATAAGAAGTTGTTAGCTACAAAATCTATCGAACCTCTTCAAACTTTTACTGTAGAATTAGGAACTCAAATCTTGTTAAAAGATGGTTCGAAAGTAAAAGCAGGAGAAAAAATAGCGCTTTGGGAGCAACACAATATTCCAATCATCTGCGAAAGACCTGGTTATGTAAAATTTGAAGACTTGGTAGAAGGTATTTCTACTCAAAAAAGTATTAATAAACAAACAGGACAAGTAGAAGTTGTTGTAAAACAACATAGAGGAGAACTACATCCTCAGATTGTTATATTTAAAGATTCTGACTTTACTGAGCTAGTAGGTACTTATGCTATTCCATCAGGTGCTTTTGTGTCTGTTCAGGAAGGACAATCGGTTCCTGCAGGTATGATTTTAGCGCGTCTTCCACGCGGTGCAATCAAAACAAAGGATATTACTGGGGGTCTTCCACGCGTAGCTGAGTTGTTTGAAGCTAGAAAACCTAAAGAAGCAGCAGTTATAGCAAAACTCGAAGGTGTTGTAGATTTCAAAGGTGTTCAGAAAAACAAACGTATAGTAGTCGTAAAAGATGAAATTACAGGCATGGAAGAAGAGCATCATATTCCTTTGACAAAGCACTTGATTGTACAAAAAGGTGACTTAGTCATAAAAGGTCAACAGCTGACAGATGGACTTGTTGTTCCACAAGAAATTTTGGAAATTTGCGGTGTACGCGAACTACAAAAATATCTTGTAAACCAAGTACAAGAAGTTTACCGCTTACAAGGGGTAGATATCAACGACAAACACGTTGAAATCATTGTAAGACAGATGTTGCAAAAAGTACGTGTAACAGATCCAGGTGATACAACATTGTTATTTGGTGAAGATGTGGATAAGAAAATTTTCCATCAACACAACCAAAGAGTTGTAGCTGAAGGTGGTAAACCTGCTCAAGCATCACCTGTATTATTAGGTATTACTAAAGCATCTTTAGGTACTGAATCTTTTGTATCAGCTGCATCATTCCAAGAAACTACTAAAGTTTTAACAGATGCTGCATGTGAAGGTAAAAATGATTATCTATTAGATTTCAAATCTAACTTAATCATGGGTCATGTAATTCCTGGAGGAACAGGATTTCCTGATTACTATCAAAGAGTTAAAAAAACTTGTTGATCGTGAAGAAGAAGAAGATTTGGAATTCAGTTTCCAAGACTAAAAAAA
>Ga0256331_1000043_pt1 | contig 12140 bp, 6 predicted proteins | sample AtltaT_22_FD_189998 | JGI IMG/M metagenome (GOLD analysis project Ga0256331, IMG submission 189998) | Metatranscriptome of freshwater microbial communities from Altamaha River, Georgia, United States - Atl_Cont_RepA_8h (Metagenome... | ecosystem: Environmental > Aquatic > Freshwater > River...
CTCTCACTCTCTCTCTCTCTACTTATATCCTTGTCTTTGACTAACACGCTGCCAACAGCTCTAAGTAGTTTTTGTGTTCGTTAATAGTGTTTTTACTAGAAATATTATTATGGACGGCTTTACAAAAATAGTACTATCATAGTAAACACTAAGGACGTGTAACCTAAAAAGGTTGACAAACGAGTCGTCGTTTCGAAATGATTGTATGTATGGGAGTAACGAAAATTTAATAAAAAAAACACAGCTCAAGTAGTCAAAATGAGTATATAAAAAAGTATAGATTTTGACAAAAAGGCTGTTGTAGTTGTTAGCATAAAAAACGAATGTTGCTTGAGTGTAGTAAACGATGATGCTGGTACAGCCTCGGTTAAAGTACTGAAATTTAATAATATTAGTATCAGTGAGTTTCCAAAAAATAAAATACATCCTCAAAAACTAAACAAAATGTATATAGTTAAACGAGAGGTCACTGCTGTTAATTGGAAGTTTGTAGTTTGGGAATAATGAGTTTGATTTAAAAATAAATAGTCACGGTTATGTATACTTCAGTACCATTTATAAATGCTAATATTACTTTTTTTAGGTCCGAAAACAACTAAAAAAATTAACATCAACATATAAATAGGTGTGAAAAAGAAGCTGACAAGTCAACAACCTCGAACTAATAGTGATATAAAATCATCTCGGAGTACTTGAAATAGAAGCATCTCTTTTCCTATAAAACCAGCACTGTATGGCATACCGGCGAGATTTAAGCATATTCCAAAAAATAAAACACTCATGTCGAACGAGTAAGCATACATACCTCCCATTTGACGTAGATCAGTGTTTCCTGAAAAAAAATGAACTGTATAACCAACAAGTACAAAAAGAAACGCTTTATTTAGAGCATGAATAATTAAATATAATAATACCTCTTCGTAACAACAGAAACCACACCCACACACTAAGTACCCGATTTGACTAATTGTCGAGTAAGCGACTAATTTTTTAATATCTTGTTGAAAAGTAGCAGTTATCGAACCAAACGATAAAGTGAGCGCACCTAATATAACTAACACGTAGTTAGTAAATATTGTAAATTCAAAAACTACCGAGAACCTAATAATTAAAAACACTCCCGCCACAACTAGCGTCGACGAATGAATTAAAGCCGAGGCTGGTGTAGGTGCTTCCATAGCGTCAGGTAATCAGACATGGGATAAAAACTGCGCGGCTTTTATACCCCCTGATAAAGCTAAAGTTAAAGAAAACACTGTTAAAAAGTGCACTGCTAGTGAACCTATAAATATGTAATGAAACATTAAAAAAGGTGTTTGAATAAAAATTATCGACAAATCAGTGCTATTATACATAACAAGTGCTAGAGTGAACGAAATAAACATAAACATATCACTGATACGCGAAAACACGAATGTTTTTAGTGCCGCTTTGATAGTGTAAATACGTGTCGAATAAAAATTAACCAATAAGAGTGAGAATAAACCAATACACTCCCACGCAAAGATTATTAAAAAATAGTCATAACAGAAAAACAAAAAAATAACACTTGTAGCAAACAAGTTCAACAAATACAATAATCGATTAATAAAAGCTTCACGATACATGTATTCCACACCAAAATATAAAGCAAATAGAGTAAGTACTAACACTAATAGTGATGCGATTAGAGCTAAACTATCAACGCAAAACACTAAATGTGAGTCTATTAAATCTAAGCAGTAAAATCAGCGACCAAAATCTAAATAGTAATAGTTTCCAGTTTGTAACGTATTTAGTAACTCGTGGAAGTGTAAAAAAATCGTTAAACTAAAAGATAAGCATGTCGCGTAGAATGTCCCCATAGGACCTAGTCATTTTTTGAATAAAAAAATGAATAGGCAGTGACAAATTAGTAACATCGGTGCAAATGCGGAGAGATTTGATAACGTAAAAGCTATTTCACTCACTAAGTTTAAGTAAAAAAGTTGGTACAGTAGTAGTAGTTTAATTCCGAATACATTTAGACTTGCAATCGTGGTTTTACTAAAAATAGTTATAAACTTATTGTAAAAGTTATCGAACCGTAACAAACGACTAGTCTAACACTGCCTTCGCTCCTATAGAATTGTACTATATAATTAACTTAAATAGTGTTTTAAATCTTTTACGACGCACCTTATGTGAAATAGCACCAAACAAATATTTGGACTTGACGTTTTGTTTTTTTTTTATTAAAATACAACTGTTTTGGTAAAAATATAATACCGAGCCGTCTAATTTAAGGTTTGGAAATCGTGATCGCAGGATAATACCCCTACAAATGTGACCTTTTACATTATATTTAAATTTAAAACCTTTATATTCAATACGAGGGGGTCGAACGGATCGAACTGACCCTTTAACAAAATACCCCTCTTCCGTCGTGTGACGATGAAAACCTTTATAAAGGTGAAAAATTTGTAACCAGTTAACTGTGGTATTATCAGAAGCGTTTATTCAGGTTTTTTTTTGGATCATTACTTTTTAAAATATTTTTTCTTAAACCAAACCCTAACCCCTGACAACGTCTGTTGTTGTTTTAAAAAATTCTGATTTCGTAAAAAAAAAACTGAGTCTGTCTTTTTTTTTAATTTAAAGTTTTTAAACTGGTTATAGTTTAGTAATGTAAAGATTTGTCTAATTAAAAAACATAAAACTACGGACGTAATAATTCCATATAACAAAACAAAGTTTATAATAAAAAATTCTAGACTATTTTGTGAAAAATAAATTTCTTTTAACAAATTTAAATCGGTTACAATTTGTGTAAAAAACAAATCATAAAAATCATATCAACCAACATAAAAAAATCAATTTTCTGATGTAGTCAACTTATTTGAATAAATTAGCGGTTCAGAAAATACGTACAGTAGATTGAATCCAGTGAATGCTAAAATTAAAAAGCTTGTCAGTGTCCGACTATTTTTATCTAAGTTTGGTTTAAAATACATAAATGTTGAAAAATGTAAAATAAAAATAAAAAAAATAAGTCCAACTCCGAGATCGATAACTCACAAAAAACCAATAAATATATCAGCATCTTCAACTAAAAGATAAAATCCTGTCGTGATTAGATATATTCCAGCTAAGTATCAAAGAGTTATTATATTAAACGTGTTAATAAAAAACATAATCGTTAAGAACGGGAGTACGTTTAATAACAAAATCAAATTATTCGACATGAAATCTACTAACAAACGTTGGTATATGAGAACACTGGTGCGCTAAGTAACTCTTTGTTTACTAAATGTAATCTTCTTTTTCGTGTATAGATTGCTCCATTAGCGCGACTTATGAATACTCCTTTATCTTGAATTCAAAATGTTTTTGAAATTTCATATGAGTAGAAGTTTAGACGGGTGTTGAAACGTGAAACTCCAAACGAGTTTCGTGTAGCCGCTCGTCCTTGTCGCATACTATCGAAAAGCATAATAAAAAACGCAAGCATACCTGCAACACTGAGCAGATGACCGGCTGATGCGACCGAATGTCAACCACCCAATGCAGCGGGGTAATCTAAAACACGGCGCGGCATTCCCGAGTAACCTAATCAAAACATTGGTATAACAGTCATTAGTTGACCTAGTAAATAATATACTAAATGTAAATATGCATACAGACGGCTGTATTTAACACCGAAAATAGCTGGGAAGTAGAAATAAATCCCAGCAAAAGATCCGAGCATTGCTGCACCTGCAAGCATTACATGGAAATGACCAACAACATAGAACGTATCGTGAAATAAAATATCCATCCCTGTGTGAGCGACAGCCATTCCACTAATACCACCTGACACAAAAAAAAATATAAATAAAAAGGAGTAAAGTAACGGCAATTCAAATTGTATCGAGCTATTTACGATAGTCACACATCAGTGCATTAGTTTGGTGGCAGCTGGTACAGAAATCATGACTGTTAATGTACTAAATAACATTCGAGTTGTGTGCGCTAATCCAACCATATACATGTGATGCCCTCAGACAAAAAATCCTAAAAAGGCGATAGTATACATTGAGTAGACTAAACTAGCTCTAGCTGATACTCGTTTACGTAGATAGAACGATAATATAGTATTTGTAAATCCGAACGTCGGAATCATAATAACATACACTTCGGGGTGACCAAAGAATCAAAACATGTGTTGAAATAGAACCGTATCACCACCTCCCGAGTAATCAAAAAAGGAAGTTTGTCAATGACGGTCGGATAACAGCATTAGAATTCCAATTGCCAACATCGGGTTAGCCGCAATCATCATTCACGAAGCAACTAAAATCCCTTCGGTGAAAAAAGCTCGCGCATCGCGGCGTTTTCGATTGTTTAAAGTAGATAAATAACGATAGGTAATTAAAAAATTGGCCGAACTTACGATTGAGGAGTTCAACACTAGAAAAACTCCCATTAGTCCAATGTCAACTTTACCGATTGCCGTAAAACGAGTTCTCGCTGAAAACGGTGTAATCATCGCTCAACCCGGTAATACATCTTTAGCGTTTCGTTCAACAGATCAAAATACCCCGTCCTCGTTTAAGTAGCGACTGTATAAAGTTTTTTGATGACGAGCTGCTAGTAATTTACAACGTCAAGCTTCTCTTGAAAATTTTAGTTGGCGTCAGTTCTCATATACCCTTTGCTGCATTGAACTAGTTAAAAAAATTTTGTGGAACTTTTGGTTCAGTGTATTATTCACTACTCAATGTGGGCTGGTTAAATTGCGATCATCAGTAACTGTTAAAAATAAGCTGTAAAAACCACTCATAGATCCAATCTGTCTTACTTCAACCTCATTATTTGTGTTAAAGTCGACAAAACTATTCAAGTAGTTTTGTCAGCTGTTCTTAAATAATTCATTAAAATGCTCGGAGAAGAATCATGCTGATTTTCTAATACCACCTGTTACGCTCATTTGCGACACCAGTAGGTTCGGAAATCCTAAAATTAATTCCTTTGGTAAGTAGTTACCTAGTTTATAATCATATCGAAAGATTGGGTTTGTGAAGCGCACTGCTCTAAGCTCTTCGGTAGTCTCACCAATTAGCGTATTTATCAAATTAGTCTTGTTTACTAAAGCACTGGTGTTGGAGTCTAACTCAACTACGTGGTTATTGTTTCTCGAGCTTTTTAATACCAGGTGATTTAATGTCGGTAAAGTAGCTGTTAAAGAAGTTGGGATATTACAACTAACGACCTGTCATACATGTAGTACATATGCGTACAAACTACTGATACTATTAAAACCTAAAACGCGTGGTTTTAAAAAGTATCACGTGCTAACACTTTCTTTTATAATCGAAGTAGCTTTTAAGATATCTTCAATAAAAGCATACGATAACATGGTTAAGAATCGAAAATTCGTGCAAGTTAATGAAGTACTCAAATTCGTCATATCGACGCATAACTCGCTTAGGCTCGTACTGTAAAAGTTATTAAATTTTAAATTTGCAAAGCCTCGTGCTATTGAGTAGTTCATTGACTGTAAAACTTGAGTGTTCTCATCATAAAACGATGTAAGGTGTTGAATTTTATTAAAATAGTTAATTTTGACATTATTAGTAACAAATAGTAACATGTTATTATCTACAGGTGTCAAATTCCCTAGTTTGTGTCGGACATATAGCGAGTTAGTAAAGTAAGCCCGTGTTTCGTAATTAGTAATTAATTCCGAATAATACTTCTCTTTCAACAATGCTTGGAGTTCACGCATGTTGAAACAATTCATACGTTGATAACGTCGATCTAAGCAAACCAATTGTGCTAGCATTATAAGTCCAGCCGGTAAAAACCAGAAAGCGGCACTATTTAAACGAGGGAAAGCTACGTCGTGCACACCTAACTGGGTTGGTAAAAGAAAGTTACTATAGGCACCAAACAGGAGCGGCATGATCATAAAAAAAAACCATAATAACAGCGTGAGCAGTTACTATAGCTAGATATTGTAAACTATCACCCGCGAGTATACCAACTCCAGGATACGCCATCTCTAATCGGATAATAGTAGCCAAGGCCATACCGCAAGTTCCAGAAAACAAAGTAAATAAAAAATAATTAATCGCGATTCTTTTATGGTTAGTTGTGTAGATTCAATTATTTGCTGTATACAAGACTCGGGCTTTTAGTCAAAAAAGTTTTTTATAGAGTTCGGTTGCTATTTTTAGCTTTTTGGTTAACGATTTAAAATAAATAAAATTAACATTAAGCTTACGACGTAATTTTGAGTCTTTGTAAAAATTAATTTTAGGAGCTTTCATATAATTTCGATTACCATTCACTGTTGCTGTCGAAAACGAACTTACCGATTTCGTTTGTAGCAATGTGTGGCTATTGTTGAGGACTGGTTCTGAACCAGGAAACGCGTTAGATTCCGCCGTCGGTGAATATTGTTTGCGCAGGATTAATTGAGACTCATCATCAAGAATAGCAAGCACTACACTTGTTACAGTCAGTAAATATAAACTTATCGTGGGCAGTTTTAAAGTAAATAAAATCAATGCAAGAGAAAGAATAGATAAGTGGGTTGATTTAATCAATCAATACAAAAAGGAAAAAAGTTGTTAAAACTTTCAACTAATTTTATTAACGGTATTTTTTTTTACAATTCGATTAGTAAACTTTAACAAATTAGTTTCATTTTCATTTAAATTTAAAGTTCGTGTAAAGAGAAATTGTAATAACATTATCACTAAACCGATACCAAACTCAACTGCTGAGAACACTAGCATAAAGAATGACAAGGAAAGTATATTTAGATTGTCAAATACAATCCCAACAACAATCACAATTAGGTATAAGGTAATTCATAGTAGTTCAGCTGTTAAGAGTAGGTGTAGAGAAGTATTTGTATGAATTAATAAAGTACTGAGTAGCAACAAAAATAATAAGATAAGGATATTCACATCTCCTAGAAACAAAATTAATATTGACTACTGAAGCTGCCACCCAAACTACAATACGTCAGCGCTATAGTTGGCGACTAAGCTCATTCAATCAGGATGTCTTATCGTATGAAATCAATCGTACATACTCTGTGTACTGTTTATCTGTTATTTTTCAATTAGCTAGTTTTGAGGATTTAAACACAAAATGTGAGCATCATAAAAAAAACAAATCACGTTTCATAAAATAAATAATAATAGGCATTCAGTGATGATATCGTCCACAAATCTCCATACACTGACCTCAATATATACCAGTAAGGGTGAACGTCATGATTCGATGGGATGTATAACCTGGTACGCAGTCAATTTTGATACCTGCTGACGGGATCGCTCACGAGTGAATAACGTCTCGCGATGATGCTAGTATCTGTAGTCGCACGTCAACCGGCATCGCGATTGCACCGGTCCCATGTAAACGTAGCATACTCGTGATATTTTTCTTTAACGGTCTGTGTTGATCTTTATACAATAGATCATTAGAACCTAGTTTATTTGAGTTAAGCCCCATAACATAAAAAAATAAGTATTCCGTTATCAAAGATGTGTTTAGTGGTAAATTGTTTACATTATCTAATGAGTTTACAACGTTTAGGAGTAGAGGTTTAAAAAGTATAAATTTAAAAAACTGTGATGACGCATAAACAAAGTCTCGCGACGCCTCACCTGAATAGACTGTCGGGTTGCTCAATAAAAATGCTGATTTTATTTCATCAATCAATGAATTGTTTTTGTTGACAGTACAGTAGGTTGGTAAACTTATTAAACGTTTACTCGTTTGTAAGTATTTACGGTATAAAAACTCACGACGGGTTAAAATATCAAGTAGTTGTGAGTTTTTGGCGAAGTATGCTTGAATCCCAGTCGCAGGACGTCAATTGGTTTTAGCGTACAGGTTATATCCAGAGATTGAAGGGGTAAACTTTTCAGAAGAGGAATCACTAAAAGTTACAGTACTATTAAATCAGTACATATTTTTTAATAATAATTTTATTCTGATTACCGAATTACCGTTATTTTCTGTAAACAGTGTATTAAATGTTAGTAATTTATTTAAGCAGTGAGGAGAATACAATCAGTGTGGTAGGTAGTTTTTTCGAGATCTAGCTACTCGAATGAAGTATGTTTCAACATCTTGAATAATATCTCCTTGCCCAGCACCAAAATCAAAATGTTTTCGACTATACGGGACACCTAACGTTGAGTACTTAGCGACTGACGAGGGTTGAACTTCATACATTCCTCACTGAGCTCACCAATCGAACCACATAAATTTTTGTGCATCGCTTGTTTCTGACATTAAAAAAGGTATATCGTAAAACGCGTAGTTTTGAGTAGTTGTGAAAAGATCACTGTTAGTAAATGTTTTAAATTGAATATTTTGATAAAATAAGTTTTGATAAAATAAGTTTAATGTTTTAGCTAGGGACTGCTGATAAGAAATTTGTGAATCATTTAAAAATGGTTGAGGTAGATATGAGTTAGAGAATATTTGTAAACTTGTGTGCGATCGTCCCTCATCAAACCGAGCTCGGAATACTTTACGAAGGGCGTTAAACGTTACTATCGAATTTTTCACCCCACCACGCAAAACTAACGCGTCAGATGCTTGGATGTTTTTTAAATCATCAGCGTTGACTACATGGTTATTATTAAAATAATTATTCGTCGTTTCAGCATTAGTAAATGTAAAATCTTCAAAATTGGAGCGAAAATGATTAAAAACTGACGCATAAGAAACGACATTGTTAGAAAAGAGGTTAGTAGAGGAGGTTGTACTTAGTATATTGTTAGTAAACTTTTGTACGTTTTTGTAAAAATTCGTCGACTCGTCCTGGGTTGTAAGAGTTTCAATAGTTGGAAAAATTACAAAATTTTTAGTTGACGTGAGATGAGCTTGCGGAATAAAGTCATCAGTATCAATTGCATTAATATAAAATTGACCAGCTAACGACACATCCTTATATACAAGTTTATTTAATAATAATTTCGACCAATTTAAATGGTTGGTGTTTAATACGTTAGCGGTGTTATTAGCAAAACACGTATTATTATTTAAATAACTTTGGGTAGTAATGAGATCTTTCTTGGTACTTAAGGGTTGGTTTAAAACGTCGCGAGTAATATTTAAATAATCGTAAAGATTATAACTCGATTGTGTAGACTCTCAGTATGAATCCTCCAATAGTTCAATAGCTTGGGCATTTCGAAAATCATAATCATAGTAATTGGTAAATAGCGGAAAGTAGAATCGATCTTCAGTTGCGATATTTAAAAAATTACTTGAAACTCGATACTTTGAATCAGTTCCTGCTCAAAGCATTCTTCAATACGCTGTATTTAGATTTGTTGCAGCGTTTGCTTGATCTCCAAGTAGTATAGGGTTAGAGTAGGTCGGGGTTTTAATAGTCTCTAGCTTAACTTTGTTTTTACTTAGACTTGTGTAGTGTTTCGTCTCTATATTCGTATCATAATTAAAGATTGAAACAAAAGGGTTATTGGAATAAAAAATAGGGTGCGGGTACCCAAAGCTCATTCGTTTTTCTCAAAGTTTTTTAAAAAATTGGGTATCAATCGTAAAATGAAGAGGTAAACTTGGGTTTACTAAAGTATTGATAACCGCGGTGGTGTTTTGTTTATTACCTAAAACTGCACTTAGTGAATTATTGTAAACAGAGAGATTATGATCCGATGACCCTAGGTTTAAATTTGAATAGTTTCGTATTAGTTGATCCGAGGCAATAATAGTGTTATTGTCGCTTTTTAATCCAGTTTTTAAATGCGTCGCGCTTGAGTTTAATAAATTTAAATAAATCGGTGTCCTCAAATACGATACAGGTACAAACACATTATTAGTCGCATTTAAGGATGTGCGGACATTGTTCATATTTAGAACATTAGAAGTTAATACACTATTTAAAGTGTTTTTAATATGCTTTGCGTCACTAACATCGTTAATATTATTTAGTTGCGCTAAAAACGTAGTAAAATGTGTGGAATATTTTTTTATTAAAGAAAAGTACTCATTAGTGTTGAAATTATTTATATGTGTTAAATTGACTGGAGTATTAGATTCTGACCCCTCTGTATGAGATAAAAAGTTGGCCATTTCCGTCGTATTTAAAAATGTTGATAAATTGTTATTTGTTGCGTGTAGCGAAGTTAAGTTTAACTGACGTACATTGCGATAATTACTCACGTCGTTGTAATTATTTGTATCCGTTAAAAGTTCATTAATGCGGGCGTATTTTAAGCAAAATTGGTCGGCGTTCGTTACAACGTTAGTATTAAACAGTTTCGAATTTGCACGTATTTTTGCGAAAGCAGCTGATTGTTGCAACGTGTTCACTCCAACGTTGTTAAAATTTAAAAAGTTAGCTACATTGGCATTATCGAACGGTAAAACTAATAAATGTAGTGGTGTTGTATTTGAATGTAGTTGTTTTTTTTGATAATGACGTCAAAAATGGTTTGAATTATTCGTTAAATCTGAGGTGGAGGTGTATTGAATCGAATTTCCGATAAAACTTGCATACGTTGGTTTGACGTTATAATTTAGATCGATTGTTTTCGGGTAGTAATATTCTCAACCCCACTGGTAAGCTCGTACACCTACAACTAGCTCACCGGTACTAAAACCATCTTGGATATCTATAGCGTCAGTTGTTTCACTAATAATAATAGATGCGGCTCATGAAACAGGAACACAAGCAGTAATCAAATCCCCGCACTTAGATCGACTTACTCCTCTGGTTTCACGTCTTGGTTTAACGTGGTTTTGATTTCAACGCACTGAAATCGTAAATACTAAAAAGAAGAATACGATAATAAAAATAAAAAAAAATCACAATCAAAACTGGTAGTGTATTATATGCAGAATCCACAAATCGGAATGAATTCGCGACGGGGCTGCTATATACGGTTCCGGGTAATAAAGTTTTACCGTCGGTGTTGATATATGAAAAAGGGTTTGAACGTGCTCCGTATAGAACAGGTCATTAGCCTCGTCAGGATTTAGCGGCAGTAAAAAATGTAAAATCTCAGCTTTATCCCATCCAGAGACGTCGTGCACTACACCTTTTATGTTAATTTTATTGGTGTAGTTAATCTCATAATCCTTACTCGGTGCCGGGTCGTTAAATTTTGCAAACAGTTTCTGACTCTCTGTCTGTGGCGTAAGCATATCATAAGCAATTTGCATTTTAAAAAATGTCTTATTTGCTATAAACTCGTCATCTGTTGATGCCCCAATACGCATTAACTCCTCCATATCTTTAGCACGCTCGCGCTCCAAATAAGTCATTTTATCAAAAAAATCATCTGGGATCTCGATCTGATTAGCAAGATTCATAATCTGATCGTACGAAGGTCTCTTAGCATCGTGATTTGATCCCAAGTTCTCCGAAGAAGCCTCTACTAGTTGCACCGTAGTTAAATGGCTACAATTTAACGAGGCTAAAAATTCATGAAATAATTCGATATGCATCAAAAGGTATCCTATATTGATAGGTGCTGTATCAGTATACGTTACTAATAAAAATATCAACACATCTGTTGGCATTGTTAATACACTGACGCAAACTAATACAAACAGGCGTAGCATTAGTGATCTAAGGGTTAGTGGAAGGTTTAGTAAAAATTCGAAAGATTTTGATTTTATTTTTAATCCAAATGCATTAAAAGCGGCAGTAGTAACTGACGCTAAGTTACGTATTGCCGGAGCTATATACAGCTTAACGGTTATAAAATTAGAAAAATTACATGAAGGTAAGTAAGTTGATACTGTTGAGCTTATTAAATTAACCAGTGATCTAAATCAACCTATGGATTTAAAGGCTTTAACGATAAACATCCTAGCTGAACAGCGTTTTACATAGTAAAGAATCGTTTTACTCACGTTAAGTAATATGTTAAAAATTTAAAACTCGAAAATATCTTAAAAATAAAAATCGAACATAATATCAATTAGTGGTAAAAAGAAGATAACCCGATATATAAACTCGTCTCGCGTTTAGAACTGGTCAATTGTAAATAAGTAGCTGCATTAATTTAACTAACACAGTTTTATAGAACTTTTTTGATAAAAAAATATCAATGAGTGTTTTTGGGCTGGTATAAAATACATACCAATGTTTGTCGTACGCGAAAGGTTTATGCTCAGCCTCTTCCCCTATATTCAACTCTAAG
>Ga0256331_1000051_pt1 | contig 11709 bp, 8 predicted proteins | sample AtltaT_22_FD_189998 | JGI IMG/M metagenome (GOLD analysis project Ga0256331, IMG submission 189998) | Metatranscriptome of freshwater microbial communities from Altamaha River, Georgia, United States - Atl_Cont_RepA_8h (Metagenome... | ecosystem: Environmental > Aquatic > Freshwater > River...
GGCTTTTCCTATTTAATTAATTCTAGTGACCATCGGTTTCACCTTCTTTCAAAGGTACAGTTTGGTCAACAAAGTCGGTATCATAACCAGGCTTGCTGTAGTCATAAGGCCATCTGTGAACCTCAGGAAGTTTGCCTTCCCAGTTACCATGAACTCTTTCAACCGGAGCAGTCCACTCAAGAGTGTTAGATCCCCATGGATTCTGACTAGATTTTCTTCCTTTGAAAATGCTGTAGAAGAAGTTAAAAATAAAGATGAACTGAGCAATTGCTGCCATGATGGCGAAGCAAGTAATAATCACGTTAATGTTTTCCATGCCTTGGAACATCTCGTACTCTTGGTTTGAGTAGTATCTTCTTGGCACACCAGCTAATCCTAAGAAGTGCATTGGGAAGAATACCCCATATACCCCAACAATAGTCATCCAGAAATGTAAGTAACCCATTTTAGGCAACATAAATCTTCCGTACATTCTAGGAAACCAGTGGTAAACCCCTGCGAACATTCCGAAGATAGCACCAGCACCCATTACGATGTGAAAGTGACCAACTACGAAGTAAGTATCGTGTATATTGATATCTAATGCAGAGTCTCCTAAGATCAAACCAGTTAAACCACCAGAGATGAACAAAGACACCATTCCTAAAGCAAACATCATTGCTGGAGTCAATCTTAAACTACCTTTCCAAATAGTAGCCAAATAGTTAAATACTTTAATAGCAGATGGAATTGCAATCAACAAAGTTGTGAAAGTAAACACCGTTCCTAAGAAAGGATTCATACCTGTCATGAACATGTGGTGACCCCATACGATGAACGATAGGAAAGCAATTGCCAATACTGAAACAATCATCGCTCTGTAACCAAAGATTGGTTTTCTAGAGTTGGTTGAAATAACTTCAGAAATCAACCCTAATGCTGGTAATAAGATGATATATACCTCTGGGTGACCTAAAAACCAGAATAAGTGCTCGAACAATAATGGACTACCACCAGTTGCTTCCAAAGGAATACCACTCATGAAAATATCCGACAAATAAAAAGCTGTTCCAAAAGATCTATCAAACATTAAAAGTAAGGCACAAGACAATAATACTGGGAAAGAAAGAACCCCTAATACCGCAGTAATCAAGAAACACCAGATAGTTAATGGCATTCTTGTCATGGTCATTCCTTTTGTTCTCAAGTTAAATACAGTTACGATATAGTTCAAGCTACCCAACAAAGAAGAAGCAATGAAAATCGCCATTGATACCAACCATAAAGTCATACCTAAACCAGAACCTGGAATTGCTTGTGGCAAAGCAGATAGCGGAGGATAAACTGTCCATCCTGCTGAAGCCGGACCACCTTCAACAAAACATGAAGCGATCATGATTACAGAAGATAAAAAGAACAACCAGTATGATAACATATTCAATAATCCAGATGCCATATCTCGTGCACCCAATTGATAAGGAATCAATAAGTTAGAGAAAGTTCCACTCAATCCACCCGTTAATACAAAGAATACGATAATGGTACCATGAATAGTAACGAGGGCAAGGTACATATCTGGAGTCAATACGCCGTCTGGAGCGAATTTATCTCCTAAAAAGAAATTTGAAAAAGCAAAACCTTCACCAGGCCAAGCCAATTGCAAACGGAAAAGGATAGACATCCCCATTCCAACCACAGCCATAATAATGGCAGTGATCAAGAATTGCTTTGCAATCATTTTATGATCCTGAGAGAAAATGTACTTTGTTATGAAAGTCTCGTGGTGCTCGTGGTGACCATGGTCGTGTGCATGATCATCGTGCCCGTGTGCTTCATGTCCGTGTGCGTGTGCTGACATTTTTTATCGTTTTACAAGTTTTTAATCAATGTATTATTTACCTGCGATTTCATCGCCAAAAGTTTTCGCTGCTTTCATTTTAGCATCGAAATCTTTTTGCTCTAAAACAACAATTGGGAAACGCATTTTGTAGTGAGATGCACCACAAATTTTGTTACATACCAATTCATAAGCGTAGAAAGTTTTTCCTTCTTTAGCAGCTTCCACCTTCATCTCCTCTGCAGTGTAACGAGGTTTAAAAGTAAACTGAGTACTCATACCAGGAACACAGTTCATCTGTGCACGGAAATGAGGGAAATAAGCTGAGTGAATGATGTCTTTAGAACGGAAAGCAAAATGATGTGTTCTACCTTTGCATAAGAACAAAGTATCTCTCACTAAAATATCGTCTTCAGCAGCAGTATAAGTTCCTTTCTCTGCAATCAATTTTCTTAATCTTCTTTCATTAGCTTTCCAAGCTGATAATTGAGTTTCAGCCTCACTAAGCTCTTCACATTTGCCAATCCAACCATTCTCCACTAAAGAATCTAACACTTTAACTTGACCTTCCAATTGAGCTATTGAAGCAATTGTTCCAACTAAGGCAGAATCTAAAGTTGCTTTAGTTACAATACCCAATGAATTTGAGCTAGTTATAGTAGAGAAGTTAACTTTACCCAATTGATTGTCTTTTCCAGAGTAGTGAGCAGTCCATTTAAATTGCTCCCCAACCAATTCTACTTCGATAGTATTTTTGTCGGCCTCTGGGTTAATTACTGTATCCCAAGTTGATAAACCATAAGAAATCAAAGAAAGTAATACAATAGCAGGAATGACAGTCCAAAGCATTTCAATCTTATTGTTGTGGGGATACCACAAAGCTTTTTGATCTTTTCTTTTATAGTATTTGAAAATGAATGCAAAAAGGAAGGTATGTGTTATGAAAAATACAAACAAGATTAGGTACATCGTTACCCAAAACAAGTTATCAATCTCATCACCATGCTCAGATGCAGAAACGGGTAGTAAAAATTTCCCCCAACCTACCATTTGAGCGATTAAACCACCAAACAATAGAACTCCGAAAAGAGCATACAAAAACCCTTGAGTTTTAATTTCCGACAAAGACACATAATCTTCATCGTTTGCAAGTTTAGTTGATAATTCATGAGAGCGCATCACTTTCGCGATTGCTACAATCACTATTAAAACCGTTATAAGAACCAATAATTCCATTCCTGTATATTTTTAACTTCCGACTTCTAGTTTATTAATGATATAAGTTCTTGCTTTCTTCCAAGTATGGATGATTTTTCACCAATAAAGAACGACTTGAAACTGATTTTAAAATCACGAACAAGAAAGACCCTAAGAAGATAAAGAAGAAACCAAATTCGATAAATCCGATTTTACCAGCCTCTTTCATAGAAGAAGGAATAATCAACAATTGAACATCAATCCAGTGCGTAATGAAGATGATAACACCTATTACAGCCAACAAGCCTTTCTTCTTTTTAGCATCGGCATCCATCAAACCAACCATTGGAAGGATGAAGTTCACCAACATCATTCCGAAGAAGATGAATGTATAGTCTTCTATTCTAGCCTTGTAAGGAGCAATTTCTTCAGGTATATCGGCATACCAAATCAACATGAACTGCGCAAACCATAAATATGTCCACAAGAAACTTAAAGCAAACATCCATTTACCTAAGTCGTGTAAGTGACCTTTTTTCACCCATGGCATCAAGCCTTTGCTTTGTAAATAAATAATCAAAACAATGGTAACGATGATAGAGCTTAACCAAAAACCAGCAAATACATACCAACCATACAATGTAGAGAACCAGTGAACATCGGTCGACATTAATAAGTCCCAAGCCAAAATCGAAGATCCATAACCAAAAAGCACTAAGAAAATAGCTGCGCTAGTGATGTTTTTGAAGTGAATACGAGTACCGCCTTCAGCATCTTCTAAAAGAGAGTTTTTTCTGAACTTGTTACCGAAGTAAACGAAGATACCAGCAAAAGCAATAAATCTAATTAAGTGCATCAAGCCATCACCAGGAGAGATATTGAAATAAGCTGATTTGTGGTCAATCATATGATCGTAATCAGCATGTTTAGGATCGTAAACATTTGGATCCATCCAGTGGTAGATGTGGTGTAAATGGAATTTACCGGCTAAGATTACCACTAAAATCACAATAGCACCAATTGGCAACCAAGTTATTAAGGCTTCTAAAATTCTTTTGTAAACGATGGTATAAGCAGCTTCAGCAGCATATTGTAATGCTAAGAAGAATAAAGCTCCTAAAGCAATTCCAAAGAAGAAAAAGCCGTTACCTAAAAGGTCAACCCATATTCTTTGTCCTAAACCAGTTCCTTCAGAATACACATAATGTGCATCTAAAGCCAAACCTAATCCCAATAGCACAATACCTCCTACAATCAATGTAAGAATGAATTTTTTTGCGCCTGATGAAAATGTATATTCCATTTTCTGTTTTTTTTAAAGTCCTAAAATCAATTATTTTGTCGATGGAATAGAGTCTTTAGCAACCGCAGCAGTAGAGTCTGAAGCAGCAGCCGGAGCATCTAATTTCCCTTGTAATTTTTGTACATAGTAAACAATCTTCCATCTTTCTGTTTGAGAAATTTGAGAAGCGTGTGAACCCATATTTCCTTTACCATAATGAATGGTGTAGAAAATTTTACCTTCCGGTAAATCTTTAAGTGCAGCTGTGTAAGATGGTGGCGCTGGGAAAAGTTCGTTTTTCACCATTTGTCCGTCACCTTCACCCTTTTCACCATGACAGTGGTCACAGAAAATTTCATATAGTTCTTTTCCTTGTTTCACTAAGCTATCAGAAAAAGGAAGAGGATTTTTCAATTCCAAACCAGCTCTTTCATATTCTTCCATTGATTGGCCGTAAGGGAAAGGAGTAAAACCAACAGGAACAGTTCCCTTTACAGGCATAAAGTGAGTATAACCACTTTTCAATCTGTTGTAAATTGCAGTAATTTCAGCTGCATCTTCTTCCCAAGTAAGACCTCTTTCCTCCATTAATCTTTCTACTATACTAGCAGAATCCAAATCACCTTTCTTAATGTAAGTTTCATAAGAAGGAGAACGGTACATGTCGGGCATATACTCCACACCCGGACTCTGCGGGTCGGAAGTACAGGCAAAGAAAGCTGAAGCAACGATGGTTGCGAAGCTAAGTTTACCGATATATTTAAACATCATGTTCATATTATTGACTTCTTTTAAGCAGCTTTTTTATTGATTTCAATAGCTCCAGTTTCTTTTAACAAAGCGATAGTTTCAGCTTCTTTCGACTCATCAACATGAATCTCCATTACGAATTTATCATCAGTTGTTCTAGGATCTGGATTTTTAGCTTTCATTCCAGGAAGAGTTTTATTTCTTAGGAAGTAAGTGATGGCCATACCGTGAGCAGTACAAAATACAGTGAACTCAAAAGTTACAGGAATAAATGCCGGTAAATTTTGCAACATGCTGAAGTTTGGTTTACCACCGATATTCATTGGCCAATCGATGATCATGAAATATCTCATACCAATTAAAGCTAGAGACATACCTGTTAAACCATAAATGAAAGCGCAAATAGCCAAACGAGTTTTCTTAACGCCAATCACGTCATCAATTCCGTGAATAGGGAACGGAGAAAACACATCTTGCACTTTTGTACCTTTAGCGATAACCTTTTTTGCTCCTTCAAGCAAAACGTGGTCGTCGTCATACATCGCGTAAATTACTGTACTCATTTCCTAAATATTTTCTTTCTTATTAAACTTATTAATGTTTGCTTCCTTCTGATACAGAGATATGCTCTCCAGCACGTAACTGTTTCAATTGAGCTTCACCAGTTGTTCTCAAAATCGTTTTAACCTCATTCAATGCCAATACTGGGAAAACTCTAGCATAAAGAAGATACAATACGAAGAAGATTCCTATCGTTCCTAAGAACAAGCCCATATCAACAAAAGTTGGGTGGAACAAATTCCAAGATGAAGGAACGTAGTCACGGTGAATTGAAGTAACGATAATTACAAAACGCTCGAACCACATACCGATGTTTACGATAATAGATAAGATGAAAGTAAATGTTAGATTTCTTCTCCATTTTTTAACCCACATCAACTGTGGAGAGATTACGTTACAAGTCATCATTGCTGCATATGACCACCAGTACCATCCAGTTGCACGGTTCATGAAAGCATAACCTTCATACTCCACACCAGAGTACCATGAAATGAATAACTCAGATAAGTAAGCAACACCCACCATTGACCCCGTCAACATGATGATGATGTTCATGTACTCAATATGTTTAACTAAGATATAATCTTCTAAGTGTAATACTTTTCTCATCACCAACATCAAAGTACAAACCATTGCGAATCCAGAGAATACTGCACCGGCAACGAAGTATGGAGGGAAGATGGTAGTATGCCATCCAGGTATAACTGAAGTAGCAAAGTCCATAGATACGATCGAGTGAACCGAGAATACCAATGGTGTAGCCAAACCAGCTAAAACCAAAGAAACCTCTTCAAAACGATTCCAGTGTTTTGCAGAACCAGTCCAACCAAATGCCATAATGCTATATGCTTTTTTAGCCATTGGCTTCACTGCTCTATCACGAATGGTTGCGAAATCGGGAATTAAACCGATATACCAGAACACCAATGAAACAGAGAAATAAGTAGAGATTGCAAATACGTCCCAAAGAAGTGGAGAGTTAAAGTTCACCCAAAGAGAACCGAATTGGTTAGGTAAAGGTAATACCCAATAAGCCATCCAGATTCTACCCATGTGTAACAATGGGAACAAAGCCGCCATGATAACGGCGAAGATGGTCATCGCCTCAGCAGAACGGTTAATCGCCATTCTCCAACGCTGACGGAACAACAATAACACAGCAGAAATCAAGGTACCCGCGTGACCGATACCAACCCACCAAACGAAGTTGGTGATATCCCATGCCCAGTCCACAGTTTTATTAAGTCCCCAAACACCGATACCCACACCAACGGTGTAGAATATACAGCCAACGCCCCAGAGGGCAAGCAAAGCTGCTAGGGAAAAAACCATGTACCACATTTTGCCTGCTTTACCCTCTACAGGTGCGCAAACGTCCTCTGTAATTTGGTGATAAGTTTTATTACCAAGAATTAAAGGCTCTCTAATATCTGCTTCTACGTGATGCATTCTTCAGTATTTAAAATATTATGCTTCTTTACTATCTAAATTTCTAACTTTTGTCATGTAGTAGATGTTTGGTTTAACACCAACTTCTTCTAACAATACATAAGATCTTTGGTTTTCAAATGCCGCTTTGTGTACATATGAAGTTTTGTCGTTCAAGTCACCAAACTTAATGGCGCCTGAAGCACAAGCCTCAGAACAAGCAGTATCAATAGAGCCATCTTGAACAGGAGTTCCTGCTTTTTTAGCATCTAATTTACCAGCCTGAATTCTTTGAACACACATTGAACATTTCTCGATTACCCCTCTAGAACGAACCACAACATCTGGATTCAATACCATACGGCCTAAATCATCTTGTGCAGGGTTTACTTTGTTGAAGTCAGGATATTGAGTCAATCTCAATGAATCGTATTGGAACCAGTTGAATCTTCTTACTTTGAACGGACAGTTGTTAGCGCAGTAACGCGTACCGATACAACGGTTGTAAGCCATTTGGTTTAAGCCTTCCTCAGAGTGAGTGGTAGCGGCAACCGGACAAACAGTTTCGCAAGGAGCGTGGTTACAGTGCTGACACATAATTGGTTGGAAAACCACTTGTGGTTCATCATCTGGCACCTCAGCTTTATGGTACTCTCCGATAGAGTTTAATTGATCTAATTCAGTAACTTTCGCCTCATTTACAGTAGACGAGAAATAACGGTCGATACGAATCCAGTGCATTTCACGGCTTCTTCTCACCTCATCTTTACCAACAACAGGTATGTTGTTTTCAGATTGACAAGCAGTAGCACAAGCACCACAACCAGTACAAGTATTTAAATCGATTACCATACCCCAACGATGACCTAAGTCAACACCGTGATCAGCCCAAAGATCTAACTCTTCTGGTTTTCTTTTCTTACCGTAAGTATCTTTCAAATACTCTTGTTCATTATAACCACCTTCCGCTTTAGCATCTTTGGTGTTTTTGAAAATATCAAGAGTTGTTTCGTTTACCATTTTTCTACCCATCATCGTGTGATGAGTTTGAGTAGTAGCTAAAGGATAAGTAGAAGTTGTAGTAGCTAATTTAACAGTAGTGTTGTATGAAAAAGCACCATCTGTTCCTACTGAAATTAATGGGTAAGCATTTTGACCAATCAACTTATTGTCGGCAAATAAATCTCCACTCCATTCTTCTCTTGTTAATCCCTCAGTAATTGATCTACCGTATCCTAAAGCGATACCGATAGTTTTTTTAGCTTGACCAGGCAATGGATATACCGGCAATGTTACTTTAGCGCCGTTCGCAGCTTCTACAGTAATAACATTTGCAGGATATTTCTCACCTAAATATAATTCGTTGTGACCTTCGTATGAATCGGCCACTTTTTTACCAAACAATTCAAGCACATCTGATGGGTGCATAGTAACGTAGTTATCCCAGGTCACTTTAGTGATAGGATCTGGCAACTCTTGCAACCATGGATTCAACGCATGACGACCGTCACCCATACCAGCTTTCACATACAATTCAACCTCCCAATCAGAGCTTGCTTTGAATTTAGAAACGATGGCATTGATATCGATATCTGCAGAAGCTACAGTAGCTGCAGCAACCACAGCCGCTTCAACTTTCTCTGTTTTCACTTCTGCTGAAACAGCTTCCGCTGCTACAGGAGCAACAACTGAAGATGAAAGGAATACACCTTTTTCAACAGCTGAATACCATTGAGAAGTAGAAACACCCATTGCAGTCCAATTCGCTTGAACGAAATCAGCATAAGAAGTAGCATTACCAGCCAAAGCTAACAATGATTCTTGCCACTGACGAGTGCTAAACAATTTAGAAATTACAGGCTGAGCAATATTGTAAACACCTTTCGTTGGATTGTAGTCATTCCAAGATTCCAAATAATGGTTATCAGGAAGGATATAATCAACGTTGGCACCAGTTTCATCTAATCTGTCGCCTAGGTATACTTTCAATTTAACTTTTGATAGAGCAGACTTGAAATCTGATTTACCAACTTTCTTAGGAGAAGTGTAAACTGGATTAACACCAGCGATTAAGATGGCATCCACTTTTCCGTCAGCCATGTTGTTCACTAAGGTCGTGAAATCAGCATCGCTACCTTTTCTAATATTTAAAGGATTTTCAATATCAAGAGTTGTATTGTAGCTACCAAGTTTTTGGTTCACTGCATTAACAACCAACTGAACATTAACATCATTGCTTCCAGCAACTACTAAGCCGTTAGCACCAGCTAATTTTAATTCAGCAGCAGCCTTTTTCAATTTCTTTTTAGCAGCATCAGTCAATCCAGCCGGAACCGAATTAGAACCACCTAGCTCTTTCAATAAGAATGCAGCAGCAATACCTTGCTCAGAAGGCTTAATTGTACCACGAACATCGGCATTTGAACCAGTTAATGACAACTTAGATTCAAACTGGAAATGTTTCGACATCCACTCACCTTCTGGTTTTCTTGTAGACGCATATTGAACAGCATATTGGTTAGAGTTCAACCAGTTTACCAAGAAATCGGCACCTATTGAAACAATAACTTTTGCTTTATCGAAGTGGTAAGCTGGCACAGCCGATTTACCAAACATTAAATTATTTGCTTGTAAGATTCCACTTGCAGAAATAGTATCGTAAACAACATGCTCTGCGTTTGGATATTTTGCTTGGAATTCAGCAATTGCTTTTTCTGAAGATGGAGACATTAAAGTGCCAGTCAGAATAGCAATCTTAGAAGAACTAGCCAATTTGCTAGAAATTTCTTTATCTACAACCGACCAAGAAAGACCTTTATCCCATTTACCAGCTTTGTTACGCGCAGGAGCTTTAGCTCTTTTTGCATCGTACAATTCTAAAACAGAAGAGTTAACTCTTGAGTTTAAACCACCACCGGTAATATCAGAATTTTTGTTTGATTTAATATGAATTGGACGACCTTCTCTTGTTTTCACTAAGATACCAGCGAAATCAAATCCGTCGAAATAAGTTGAAGCGTACCAGTTAGCTACACCAGGAGTAACCTCCTCAGGTTTGTTTAAGAAAGGTACAGCTTTAGTTACTGGAGTTTCGCACGCCGCCAAAGTAGCAGCAGTAACGCTAAATCCAAGATACTTCAAGAAATCTCTTCGGTGAGTTTTGGTTTCAGCCAATGATGAATCGGATAAAAACTCATCTACCGGAATATGCTCGGCAAATTCTTTTTGACTTTGCTCTACGAAATGGGGAGCAGCTGATAGCTCGTCAATCCCTTTCCAGTATTTTTTAGTTTCAGTCATAGTTGCAACTATATATAGAACCCGTTACTTATATTATTAATAGTGACATTTAGCACATTCTAACCCACCAATTTTATCAACTGTGAATTTGAAGTCTTTTTTATGTTTGTTTTCTGCTTTTGCGTCTTCGTGAATTTTGATGTAGTAGTCGTTACCAGCAAACTGAACTTCAGTTTCACGGTGACAGTTAACACACCATCCCATTGTTAAGTCGGAGAACTGTTTCAATTCAGCCATTTTCTCTACTTCGCCGTGACATTTCTGACAAGCTACTTTACCTACCTCAACGTGTTGAGAGTGGTTGAAGTAAACGAAATCTGGAAGATTGTGAACGCGAACCCACTCAATAGCTGTGTCGGTTCTCATTTTACCATCTTTAGTTAAGTATTTAGCTGAATCTGGATTCCAACCAACATACTCATATAATTTTGCGATTTCAGTTTTACCTGAACGAGTACCTTCACTAATTGCTTTGTGACAGTTCATACAAACGTTAGCAGAAGGGATACCTGAAGTTTTACTTACTCTTGCTGATGAGTGACAGTATTTACAGTCGATTTGGTTTTTACCAGCATGTAAATCGTGAGGGAAAGCGATTGGTTGCTTAGGAGCGTAATCTTTGTAGATACCAATTCCAGCTAATGCATCCCATCCAATTTTACCAAGAGTCAACACCACAATTAAACCAACAATTGAAGCTAATTTTTTGTGAGATTGCATCCAGTGACCAATTGCACTGAAGAAAGTTTTTGATTCTTCTGCCTCTTTGCCTTCGCGAACGTTGATCACATTTTTCATTGAGCGGTTAACGCCAGTGAAAATGATGATTACAATAGTTGCAATGGTAATGATGATTAAGATTAACCAAAGGTCATTACCTTCTTCTTCTGCACCCGCTTCTCCGTCTTTAGGATCTTTTGGACCTTCGTCTGTCTTAGCCGCCTTAGGTGCCGGACCTTTATCCAAGAAAGCAACGATATCAGCCAATTGAGCATCGCTCAAAAAGCCAAAAATAGTCATTGCAGCTTTATTATTGTCATTATAAATTTTGTTAGCGTAAGCGTCACCGCTCGCTCTAAGCTTAGCATTGTCTTTAATCCAAGCCTTCAACCATTCATCCGCCGAAGCAAAGCTTCCCGGTTGAACGCGATCTTTAACACCCATTAGGGCTGGACCAGTTCCTGGTTTATCCCAGTTGTGACAAGTTGCACAATTCGCTTTGAATAATTTTTCTCCCGCTGCAGCATCCTGCGCAGACACATTGGTAGACACAAATAAAAACGTGAAAGCCAACAATTTAAGGAGGGAAGAGATGGATGAGATTTTTCTCATTGTTCTTTTATATAAGTTCATTTGATCCTCTGACCTATTTAAA
>Ga0256331_1000053_pt1 | contig 11484 bp, 12 predicted proteins | sample AtltaT_22_FD_189998 | JGI IMG/M metagenome (GOLD analysis project Ga0256331, IMG submission 189998) | Metatranscriptome of freshwater microbial communities from Altamaha River, Georgia, United States - Atl_Cont_RepA_8h (Metagenome... | ecosystem: Environmental > Aquatic > Freshwater > River...
CGTCGCTGAGTTCCTTGAGGGTGTCTAGGAGACCAGGAGCGCCATTTATTAATCCAGAGATCTCTTGATCGGTGTAATCTTTGGCATCCTTGAGTGCTTTAGCAACGGAACCTTCGGTAGTGTTGCTACCTTCGATGATGTCTAGGCGAGCATCAAGGGCGTCATCTGCAGCGATTCTAGCGGATTGTTCAACGAGGTCTGCTGCGATTCTAGCGGATTGTTCAGTTGATACTGCTGATTGACGATCAGTGATCTCTTGATCTAGGTCTCCACGGAGATCTAAAGTGTAACCGTCTAAGGAATCGATCTGTCCTTGAAGGTCGAGGTCAATAGCGTCTGCGTAGTCCTTAGCATCCTTGAGGGCTTTAGCAACGGAACCAACGACAGTGTCGGCACCTTCAAGGGTGTCGAGACGGCTATCAAGAGCGTTGTCGGCTGCGATACGAGCAGATTGTTCAACGAGGTCTGCTGCGATTCTAGCGGATTCTTCAGACAGAACTTCAGCGTCGGTGTAATCTTTGGCATCCTTGAGGGCTTTAGCTACGGAACCAACTACGGTATCAGCACCCTCGATGATGTCGAGGCGAGCATCAAGTGCGTCATCGGCAGCGATACGAGCGGATTCTTCAGACAGAACTTCAGCATCGGTATAGTCTTTAGCGTCTTTCTCGGCCTTGGCGATAGAGCCTTCGGTAGCGTCGCTTCCTTCGATGGTGTCGAGACGGCTATCAAGAGCGTTGTCGGCTGCGATGCGAGCAGATTGCTCAACTAAATCAGCAGCGATTCTAGCAGATTCTTCAGACAGAACTTCAGCATCAGTATAATCTTTGGCGTCCTTGAGTGCTTTAGCAACGGAACCAACTACGGTATCGGCACCTTCAAGGGTGTCGAGACGAGCGTCAAGAGCGTTATCAGCAGCGATTCTAGCGGATTCTTCAGCGGATAGATCTGATCCAGCGGAGCTCTCGAGAGCATCGATGTCGAGACCAATCTGTGTCAACTGGTTGGCGATCGTTGTGGCGAAGTTCTCGTCGCCGCCGAGAGCGTCGCTGAGTTCCTTGAGGGTGTCGAGTACACCAGGAGCACCGTTGATAAGGTCAGCAATCTTCTGATCAGCGTAATCCTTGGCGTCTTTCTCGGCCTTGGCGATAGAACCTTCGGTAGTGTTGCTACCTTCGATGATGTCGAGACGAGCGTCAAGAGCGTTGTCGGCAGAGATACGAGCTGATTCTTCAGCGGAGACTGCTGCGATACGTGCGGATTCTTCAGCGGAAACTTCAGAGTCAACATAACTCTTACGAACTAGATCATTGTTACCCTGAGGATCGACAGAAAGTTTTGGTGTGACACTGAACTGCCACTCATTGCTGCTGTTAAAGTAAAAAAGATCGCGATCAACGCCAAGCGTGTCAACTGCACGCATTGTTTGGCCGTTGAGCAGCTGGAACTTTGTTCCGTCAATTGCATTATTCTCAATAAATTTCTTTTTAATCTGAGACATGCTGTTCTCTCCTAGTTGTTAATTGTAACTAAGAGTATTCTATCACAAGAATGTCGCCGATCTCGAGGAGTCCGTCTAAGCCCATGCTTCCCCAAGTTATTATGTTAGGCGACACGACTGTAAAGTCGGCGGCGTATATCTGGGGTGGACCTCCCTCGGGAAAGATCTTGGTCCTTGACGGGTTCTGAACTGTCCTGGAAAGACTCAGCGTCTTAGTCAGAAGATTTAGGTTGGTGATAACTATTGTCTCTGTGTACGATGAATCGTTAAGCTTTATCACGCCGCCAGACTTAACGACGTTTATTGAGTTGTTAGCCAAATTGAGCCACAGCTGCCCCTCGAGAGGAGTAGCAGGATCCGCATTGCGGATCTGAAGTCCCTTCTCTGGAACAGTCTCTTCTTGTCTAGCGATGTGGATCTTCTTAGGCATTTCATTCACCCGACGTTATGACTGGCGCATCCGTGTTGAAGTATCGCCAAATTTGGCCATCGAAGTAGGCAGGCTTCTGCACGCCGCTATCATCTCTGACGAATATCCACGGCATGGTATTGTTTATACCTAATGGATTCAATGGCAAATTAGCGATATCGTACACCGGCATATAGTTTAATGCTAGATCGTTCTGCTGCACGGTGCTGAACAGAACCTGATCTGTCTGATTTACTATCTTGAACGATGGAAATGGGTTGGACGCTGTACTAGTTATGAACTCACCGTCGTCCGATACACTCAGAGCAAATATGTACCCGGATGCACTCTGAAGGAATATAGTCGCGATGTCCACACCGGTAGTGTCTGGCGGATTGACCATAACGACGTTACCCTCATCGTCAACCTCGATAGCAGCTATCGATCCGTCCGACCTCTTGAATCTCCAGTAAGTTACAGCTGCAACTTCGTCGTCTGCTAGCAGCTCGGACACGATCTCGCCGTCGTCCGTGGCTGTTATGGCCCAGCGTCCCACCGGGGATGGAAGGACGACAGAGGTCGGCGCAGCCCCGATGCGAAGGACTATATCGCCGTCCTGATTTAAGAGATTGGAAGCCTGTGTTAGGAAAGCTAACTTGTTGAGCGCTTCTTGAAGATTAGTAGCACCCAACCCGTTGAGAAGAGAAGAGAAAGGAATAGACTCTGCGGTCGGAGTGAAGAACGTGTTGAACATCAGCCGACCTCCCAGACCCTAGCTTCAGCATTACCCGTATTGCTGTGAACTAACCATATTTTCATCGAAGATGTAGCCGGTATATATACCATCTGGTTTATGAATATTGGTATCCCGTTGGCGGAGCTGACCGTATTGGCGAAACCCATGTAGAGATTCTTGTCTATGGGCATTATGAATATGCCCTTGCGGTTGGTCAAGGTTGTCGCACCACCCTTGGCTTCCACCGGAACGCTGCCGACGGACACAGCTGAACCTTGAGCAGATCCCTGAAATGAGTCGGATACTCTTGCTTCACTGAAGCTCGTGAACGATAGATTGTCTACTGACACTGCTAGACTTTTTGCCTCACCTGGCGCGTTCCTTACGAACTTGAGAACGTTACCTGCGTCGTCTACGGCTACTGTTCTGCGAGCCACAACTGGAGCTTCCTCGTACGTGTAGCGCTCAATATCCTGTGTAGCTATCGGAGGTCTCTGCTGTTCAGGAGCACTTATTGTCGACGACGTGTCGTACGTAGACAGATCGATCCGCATGTTAGGGTTTGATCCCTGCGGACCTATCGCCATCTGAGTGTCTGAGAATATTGCTTTTATTTCACCGGCCACAGCTGGAAGACTGGGATTAAGTACTACGATGAGTTGACCTAGCCTGAACGAGACCGTGCTCGTTATTGTGACTACGCCGTTTGCTGTACCGTTTGCCGTGAACAGCTGCGATGGGATCTCTTTGTAGTACTTCTCTAGCATCTTTAGTACCCTGACTCGTCGATGTCGTGAGAACTGATGTTATGAGCAGGAGCCTGCTGCTCCTGCTGAATATAGCCATTATATTCTAATATAAGTTTAAGCTCATCGTCAGTAGGTTGCCTGGTGGACACTTCTTTGAATAGGTGGTTTATAGCACCAGACTTGAACAGATTTATGTATTTGTTTTTCATCTGTGTCGCCTTCTGATCGTCCGTCATCTGTGGTTTATCTGCGTACTTTGTTTTAACCTCTTTTACTTGCTGCCTGAATGACTTGTCTTTCTTCGGCGAATATTTGATCTTTACCTCAGCAATCTTGTCGTCTAGATCCGACTTGGTCGTATACTTGGACCTTATGGCGTTCAGCTCAGCCTCAGACATGTCCTTCATTGATCTGACAGGGTTTTTGGCCGACATCTTCTTGTCCTTCTTGGACTGATGATCCGCCTGCTGAGAGGCGCTGCCGTACGCGGACGAGGTGTACTGGCGCACGGCCTTGTTCCGACCTACGTCTTCCCTGACCTCGCCAGTGCGTGTGCTCTTGCGCTTGATGTTGTCTGTTGGGTTGTACAGCTCCATTTCTTTTGGACCGTATGATGACTTTTCAACGTCTTCTTTCCTGACGTTAACCGACCTCTTGGGCGAAATATCTAAGTCCTCGACCTCGTGGTGCATGACTTTTGTGCCGTCGTGCAGGAGATATGAATTATGCTGTTGAGGCCCCATGTCGACCACGTCCTTGACATCGTGGTATCCAGGCTTACCCTTGATCTTGATCCTCCAACCGCCTGATTCTTGCTTGTCGAACGTTAACACCTCTTGCTTCTCTATTGGTCTGCAAGAGCCCTTCTCGTAGGGTTTCTTGCCGGGAGTAGGCTCGTAGCCTTCCCAGCATCGATCAGCTTTATCCATCATCTCTTTGAGCTCTCTGAGCTGACGTTCCGCTTCTTTGACCTGCTGCTTCTTTGAACCTGTTCGCAAAACATTGACTAATCGCTTATGCTCCTCGATGAGTTCTGGTTTTGCTTTGTACAGGGCAATCAACTCTTCCTTCAGCATTTCCATCTCCTGAGAGCTAGGGCTTTTCTGGTAGGTTTACCTTGCTTGTCCTTCATCGGCCCCTTGACGCCAGACATACGAGAACAGAATGATCTTCGACGTTTAGCTCGCTTGCCGGTTGGTTTATCCTCGGTAACAGCAGTCTGTAGCTTTGACCCTGGATTCTCTCGGCGATATGCCTTGACACCCGAGGCGGTCATTCCGCCCTTCTTAGATTTATGCTCTGCCTTTAACCCCTTCTCTAGGATCTCGTCGTATCCTTGACTGCTAAGATATGTCACAATCGCCTTCTCTAGGATCTCTGAGACTCCCTCGCTGAAGGTTACTTCGATTGTCCCGTCGGTGTATGTCTCGGCCACTATCTCAGTCTTGTTGAGATCATCGCTCTTGGTGTATCCCTTGCCTGAGATGTATTGCTGATACAGTCTGACTCCCTCGCCGCGCTGGTTCGACGTCATCAGTTCATTGATGTGGTCTACCATCTTCTGCCTATCAGGGTGGTCATGAGGGATCACGCCCTTGTGACGAACCATCATCTCCTTGATGTGTGTCGGATGAACCGATATGTCATCTTTGTTGATGAGCTTCTTGGCTTCCTCGACCACGCGGCGCATCTGCTCGTGATATTCCGGACTTCGTTCTTTAGGTTCGAACTTAATCTTCGGCAGTGCATCAAGAACATCCTTCGCTGAACCCGATGCCACGGGCATGCCGGTCGGCGATACTCCGTACTTCAAGCCTTTTGTCGGCTTGTCCTCTTTAGACATCTTTTGTTTGTTGCTCGGCTTGTCCACGTTAGTTGCCTTTCGCCTTCTTGCCCTGGATGTAGTGAGCTACGCCAGATAGGTTCTGAGCCGCCTCGGTGATCTGAGCCTTCAACCAGTCGGGAGAGTCCTCTGAAGATTTCATGTGCTCCTTGATCTCGAGGATGTGATGCATGATCTGCTCGAGATCCGAGAACATCATCTCCGATCCTTCTTCCTTGGCCATCTCGTTCACGCCTTCGCCGCCTTTTTGAGGATCTGAGGGATGCGGAGCAACTGAGACGTCTCCCTTGGTCATAGAAGCCGTACAGACGGCGTGTGGACTTTCGACGCTGCCTTTGGCCTTGACGTCCTCGACACATCTGTCCCATTTATCTTTGTCAACTCCCTTTGGAGCTGCCTTGACAAGTGTCCATTGACCATTTACTGATTTAATTAACTTTTCCATCGGCCTTGCCCTTATTCTTCAGGTGTTCGAGTTTTGTCTTGAGTTCTTCCTCGAGATGCTTGATGCGGAGTTCCTTCTCCCTCTTGGCATGCTCATATTCTAGATCAGACATGCGCTTAGCATGGTCGTTCTGGATGTCCGTCTGTCCCTTGATGCGATCCATCTGGTGGTCATGCTTTTCCTGCTCTCGTTGTCGATCCATGTCTATCGATATCGATTCTTGATCGATCCCTGGAACGTGACCGTGTACGATGTGAGCTATTTCTGCATCAGAGTATCCGTCTTGACGCAGTAAATCAATTAACTTCTCCTCGTCGTAGGCATTATTCTTCTCGCTATTATCCTCGCCCTCTTGCGGAGTCGGAGCTTCCTCAGCACCCGCATAAACCTCAGCGTTTCCTTGAAGAGATGAGACATCTACGGCGTCGGACGCGTCTCGAGCATCTGGATCCTCAATGTGTTGCTGAGTTTGTTCTACCGCCTCACCAACAGGAGCTTGAGTCTGAACATTGTCGATAGTAATCGAATCTTTAGGCTCTGTTCGTACAGTTTGGCCTTGGTCTTCATCATCTTCTCTCATCGGCATGAATGCCGCTTCGTGACTGATTTGTGCCTTAAGTAGTTCCCAGCGCTCCATGATAGATTTTTTCATGGGCTTTCTAAGTGGCTCTTTTCCCGGTCCTCGAGTTATTGAGCCGTCTGGATTTACGATCTCGTACTTCTCCATGTCGAGATCTTCGATGTCTTTGTGGTAGACCTTACCGTCTACTCCATCAAGTTGATATGAGTACCCGTCATCGCATTTTTCGATGTTTCGTATGTTTCGCCATTTGTTTTTGTGCAATGCTTTTGGCATCTATAATGCCTCCGGGAGTTTGTTACCTTTAACGATATTATCGGTTGCCCATAGGGGCTGAAGATTCGTGTAATGGCACGCTTTAGCTAGTTGCTCAGGATCGATCAGATCGAATGAAGAAAGAGGGATGATATGGTCGATATGCCACGTTGAGTGGCCATAATTTTCCCAGCTCATGCCTTCAGCGAATTTAGATTCTAAATATTTTAGTAAAAAATCAACAGAACAACCTATTAAGTCTTTTGTCTTTTTAGACTTAACATTTTTCTTTAAAGCCGCATTTATTCGAGAACGCATATTCTGCGTAATCCTGTAATTCAAATCTTCTAAATATCGCTTTCTAAAACATGCTAAATTGTAATCTTTATTTTCTATATTCCATTTTTTTACGCTGCATTTTTTATTGCAACATTTTTCATCTGATCTTTTGGGCGTAAATTTTACGCCACATGCAGCGCAATTTATGGACTCGTAACTTTTGCGTTTTTGATAATATCTAGCAGAATTTAAGCTATTTAATCTTTCTTTATTGTTTTGATAATATTGACTTTTGTATTGTTGCAACATTTTTACATTATTTAAAGAGTAAGACTTACGGCTACACTGATTGCTGCAATATTTGCCATAGTTTCGTTCACGGACGAAAGAAATGTTACAAACTCTACATATAAATGTGTAATTCATTATCTCTTCTCAAAATACGTCGATGAGGAACTTTTTCTGATAATAGTTGCGTGCCGCATCTAGTTCTAATTGTACCTGCTCCTTGAGGTCGGCGATGCGGCCGGTGAGGAACTGGACACCCGGCGTCCCCACGCTCTGTGACGTGCCGTCAAGTCCGATCCCCACTGAGCTGTATGGAAAAATCAAGTGTCCTAGCGCACTCAAAGCCATCAGCGCTGCCATCTTCTCGATTAGGCCAGATATCATGGCGGGGACTTTATCCTGCTCAAAACCCGCACGATATCTAACCAATACAGCACCAGGAAAATTAAAGACACCCATTGCAACTAATGCCATCCATTGAGCGCCCGCGAACGTCGACAGTACGAAACCAGATGTTGATGTACCTAGAACAGGCACTAAACGAATAGCGCCTTCTTGACCGTTAACGTAAACGAACTCTAACGGAAACTCAACCAATGGCGGCATGGGTGTTCCGTTGCCGAAGTTCAGCTGTACGGATTGACAGTCTAAAACTGGGGCGTTGTTTAGCTTTATCCAGGCATATTGTTGCGTCCAGATCTCACGATCATAGTCGTGACGCTCTTCAAACTGCACCGGAGTAATAAAGATGTTGAGCTCGTGCTCAAGTCGTGAGATGGCTTTTGTAATGTAGCCAGTCAGAGTCGCATCTGAGATGGTTTGACCGGTTAACGCAGATTTAAGAGGTATGCCGAATAAGCTAGTTTCTTTAAGTGTTTGAGCATCCGGAAGAGGCAGGTATCGTGTTACCGATGGTTGCTCCTGCTCCTTCTCCATGAAGGGAAACGGCGGGTTTGGTGGTGAGTTTGATATTGCCATGTCTTAGTCTTTCTTTGTCTGAAGTGCCATCTTGGCTGCGTCAACGCTGTTCATCCTGTCTAGTTGTTCTGGCTTAGCCATCCTTCGTATCACTGTCTTCGGTTTCTCTTTGGGTTTGATTGACTCTGCTGATGCTTGTTGAGCCGGATGGGTTGGTTTATCCTGAGGCTTAAGCGGCACCTGCGGACGAAGAACCGTCTCTACGAACTTCTTGTGCTGTGAAGCAAACTGCTTGGACGGATCCATCTTCGCCGATATCTTAGGCGTGTCATCTTCCTCGCCGCCTATACCCATGTGCTCAGAGATAGCGCGAGCCGACATAGGCGCCGTAGATTCGACCTCTTCCTCGCTCGTCTTAGACTCTATTGGTTCGCCACCGTGGACGATGTGGTGCTTAACCTCCTCGACGTGCTTCTTGCGAGCTTGTTCAGCTTCCTTGAACTTGGCACCATAACCAGCCAGATCTGCCATCGATCTTTCATGCTCTGGATTATCTTGCTTCCATTTGGTCTTCCATGATTGAACCGCCTTGTGACGCTCCATTGGAGATTTGCCCTTCAGTTCATCCGAGGCTAAGAAATCGCTGTACGCTTTGTTATAATCCGCGGTCTTAGTCTGATGAGCCGCCTTGACACTCGAGGATGCATGGAGCACCGGGTTGATCTCAGGTTTAGCTCTAGAGGCGAGATGAGTCTGATACTGATCCAACCACTGATTGGCTATGCCCTTCATCTCTTCTAGCATCTTAGGAGAGATATCGGTTGGAGCTACTCTGGACACTAATGCTCGCATGAAGTCTTTTGGCTCTCCCCTTCCGCCGGTGGCAGACGCTATGAGGTGAGCTGCCTCTCTAGGGTGATATCCTTCATCTACCAGCTTCTGAATACTCTGCAGCTCTTCAGGAGAATGATTTGGGTGCTGCTGCCAGTCGCTGAAGTACTTACTCTTGGCCTTGAAAAGTTCCTCGTCGATCTCCGTCTTTAATGCGGTGAGTGCCTCGTACATCTCATCCAGATGCTTGATCGACCTAACCAGCGACATCTTCGAGCGACGATCTTTGACTTCCTTGATATCTGATATGGCCTGCTTTTGCTTCGCAGATAGCAGTCTATCTCTATTATCCTGCCACCATGCGTGCAGAGCCTCGTGAGCTTCTTGAGGGATAGTAGTCTTCTTTCCTTGAGAAGCAAGGGCGCGCTCGATCAGGATATTTTTATGATCCTGATCAGCCTTAGACATTCCGCCCATCTGACGGAAGATGTGCATTATTAATGGCCAACGCTTAGCCTTGCCCTGCTCGGCAGCGATCTCCTTTGCTCTCTCCCACTTCTTCTCTTGACCAGGAGTCTTGATTATTCCCTTTGGCATAGAGTCTCCTTAGTCCTTTAAAAGGTCGTGCAGGTGCGACGGAAGTATTTTTTTTGGCCTTCTCTTTGTCAGCTTCTGAAAATTGACCAGCGGATACCTTAGATGATGGCTTGTCGATCGGTGCAGTAGATTCTATCGAGGCCTGCGGTGCAACGTACTTGGCAGTGGGGTGAACTGGTTGCCCTGGTTCAAGACCTCTGGTCTCGTGAGAGCCTGATTCGTGTAGATCTTCTTGATGCTTCAGATGAGCTTCTACGTGCGGCGAAGAAGCATATGATTCGTGCTGGCTACGATACTGAGCATCTCGCTCTGGCGCTCGTGTCTTGATCGATTCCTTGTAGTGCGACATTATCGGGTGATGATCGAATGGATGATTCTTCTTGCCATCGTGAATGTTCTCGACATCTTCAATCGGGATATATCTTCCATTTATCTTCGTGTGCTCCATCGGATAAGCTCCGACGTGCCCGTGTATTGCTGTCTCGTTGGAATATGCCGAGTGCGGTTCGCCTTGAAGAAAAGACCAGTCGTTTCCTTTAGGCTGAAAGCCGAAACCAACAGTATCGTTGACGAACTGATGTGGCTGTTTATTGCCACGCGTAACAGGGTTATCCTTAGCATATTCTGGATCTCGAGCTATACGATCTGCGAATGTCTCAGATCTTGAGGGGTGCGCTCGTTCCCAGGGTTTGAGATCGATCATGTCTGATTGAAGTTTACCATGAGAGTGAGGCTCTGCGTGATGAACTAGATCCATGATCTTAAAGAAATTAGATGCATGATCGTTAGCCATCTTCTGGTCGCCGGCGATTAGAGCAGCGCGGTAACGTGAAGCATGATGACCGAGCGCTTCACGAATCATGGCGGGCTCAAGTTCGGGATCCATCTCTGTACCGAAGTCCCTGATTGCCATGTTGGCATGGGATCCGACACCACGCCTGGTCGCCATCTTCTCTAATGATTCTATTATTTTGTCGGCCAACACTTCATCGGCCATCATCTTGATGAGCATCCTGAGCGACTCATCCTCGGTCTTACGAAGTGCTAACTCCTTGAATGAATTAAACTTCATATCAGTTTATGTCCACTTCTATGCCCACTTGAACATAGGCGGTTCCGCTCGATGCGAGCGTCACAGTGTCTTTAAAGTCCAGGTTCGTTCCTCTACCAGAGTTGAATATCAGTATCTCACCTGAAGTCATGGTGGCAGACAGAACGCTGTCAATAGTGATTGAGGTGGTCGCAGTGGCTCTAACCCTGACGGCACAGAACTTAGGTACCTCCCATGTACCAGCTGAACCAGTACTGATCTCTCGCCAGACCAGACCGACATCGGTAACTCTACTAGCACCAGTTGGTAAATTGATGGCTCTTGACATGAGGTCCCCCCGTAGTTAAGCTAGTGTCATTATACCAGCTTCCGAGGTTGACGTCGTCGGAAGTCAGCGTTTGTTCCTGACGATTGCCTTGGTCTTAAGATCTTGAAGACGCTTGGATAAGGTAGGATCAAAGGTTATCTGCTTGGACTCGAGCCAGTCTGGGTTAGCAGACAAATAAGCATGAACCTCGTCTAGCACTACGGACTCGTGATAGCCGAGTTCTAGCATCTTAGAGAATACCTCTCTCAATTCTTCCTTCATCGGTTCCAGGATTGAAACAACTGCATCCCGATACTCGGTGTCGACGTAGAACAGGGCGTGACAGATCTCGTGATCTAGCGTCTCCGACCGATCGTTGGTACCTATCACATAGAATGGCTCCTCGATACTCTTAACAGCGTTTAGAAGCCTTTGCTCCCTATTAGATAGCGGATCGAACTTTCCTTGCAAGAAGGGCTCAAACACGTAAGAAGGCACATTGAAACCCGACCAATCTTCCACGTATGAAAAATTACCTTTCTGGTCGATGTACCAGGTCTCGAATTCGCGCATGGAGAACACCTCTCCTCGAAACCTGGGCGACTCATAATGCTCTTGAAATCTCAAGAATGTCAACGCTAGATCCTGTCTAGTAAGGAACGAGAAGAGCCATACGTTCTTGAGTATCTCATGCA
>Ga0256331_1000072_pt1 | contig 10900 bp, 13 predicted proteins | sample AtltaT_22_FD_189998 | JGI IMG/M metagenome (GOLD analysis project Ga0256331, IMG submission 189998) | Metatranscriptome of freshwater microbial communities from Altamaha River, Georgia, United States - Atl_Cont_RepA_8h (Metagenome... | ecosystem: Environmental > Aquatic > Freshwater > River...
GTTTTATTTCTTGTAAATTAGTTACGTCCAATATTTGTGCTACAGAAGAAGCTCTTCCAATACCCTCTCCGACATCTACCCCAATAACGTATAATTTTTTTGAAGAAGGATATTCATAAACTATATAATTTCCGTCATCTGACGTCCATATGGGATCCTTCTTTTCTCGTTTAAACATTTCTATTACAGAAGCCCCTACAGCGCTATCAGCTTGATCCAAAAATGTATTTCCAAACTCTTGTCGAAATTTTTCTTCCGAACCCAGCAATTCAATTTGAAGTTGTTTCCATTCTTCATCTCTTCCTGGTACATCCCACCAATCAATTCTATCTGCTGTCCAAGTTTTGTATTTGCCAGTTTCAGTTCCTGTATAAATTTCGTGAAATTTATTTCCAATTCCGTTTGGCGTGCTAACTACAAGTACTTTAGATTTTGTACCAGAAGAAACAGTAGGAATAACAGACGACCAAAAATCTTCAAGTAAATGAGATTCAATAAATGCAGCTTCATCCAGCAATACACAGTTCAAAGATTCTCCACGAATGGAAGTAGCAGTGGTTGTTGATACAACAATACTCGAATCATTGCCTAAAGTCATTCCAGTCTTACCATAGTCTTTAACACCCGGTTTAATATAGTTTGGTAACTGTTCATATGCCAAACGAATACGCTTAAAAATGTTAATAGCTGTAGTTTCTTTGTTAGCTACAATAGCTGCTCTATAATCATCATTGAAGCAAATCATCCACAATGAAAACACTGTTAACATCGTAGATTTACCAATCTGACGCGAAGAACAAACAATAACATTCCTTTGATCTACAAACGAACGAAGTATTCGTTTCTGAGCTTCATAGAGTTTAATTTTTTCTTTTCCTCTATCGGTTGCAACAATATAGAAGAAATTTTCAGCAAAGTAAATGATGTCTTCTTTACACTTACGAAGCTCGTTAACCATTGCTGCAGTGAACTCATATTGAGCTACAGCAACTGGCACATTTTTAGAACCTCTATAATAGTAAGAATCATTAATTGGCTCTGAATTAATGATTGAATCAGTACTGAGGTTATACCCAGTTTCTACAAATTTAGAATCATCAAGAGCTGCAGTAAGGGCTCTATCTTCTTTTTCTTCCAAAGTTAAAGGTTGTACAAAAATTTCTTCTTTTTGTACAACTTTCTTTTGTTTACCTTTTGGTCGACCTCTTTTGGGTTTATTTTTAGAACCTTTAGGTCTACCCATTTTTTTGGGGCTTTCGTCCATTAATTTATTTACCCATGTTTTCTATAAACGTTACTCTCAACAAATCCAACAAAGCTGCTTCGTCTTTTGCACTTTTACCATTCCACAATATAGCTCTTTCGTCCTGTAAAGTGTAGCCTATAATTAAAAAACAACTCAAATATTCTTCAATTATACTAGACAAATGAGTTAACTCTTTTAATTTAATTTTTTCCTCTATATTAAAGGAATCCTTATACCGAAGAGCTGTTTGTTGCAATAATTGACTTATTTTTTCTTTGTCCAATTTTCCTAAATCAGGATTTTGTTGAGGGGAAATTGTCAAAGGTTCCTCTTGAATTTTCTTTTTAGACGAGCTCTTCCTTGGACGTTTTCTAGGAGACTCGCTCATATTTTTTAGAACCTAAAATATTATATTTTGTTAATTGTTCAATTAATACTTCAAACGACGAAGTTTTAATTTTTAATCTCCCTGGTATATATTGATTTCCATCATATAATTCAAAATAACTTTCCCCTATATATGGGTCATTAATATAACACGTACAATAAACTGAACTACTTCCTGGTTCAATTAAAATTGTCCACGTACGAGGGTCTGCTTCAGAATATTTTGTAAAGACCTTATCTACATAATAACCTGCATCTCTTAACCTTTTTAGGGTATAACCCAAAGTAGTTACTTTATTTGCCATTAAAGTAATTAATGGCTCTAACGAACAAGTCCAGAAACTATATAAACCAAAGAACCCGATTGAAACCTAAAGATTTTAAGTTGAGAATTAATAGAAATGTTAATTTCGTTTTCCGCAAAAGAAAACATTAATAAATTTTTAATATCTAAAGGAAGGGAAGATGAAATTTCTTTACCATTAAATGAAGACGCAAATTCTGTAGTAATTTCATTTGTGGAAGTTTTTTGTTCATCTCCAATTTTAGCCATTATCTTTCCACTATCTGAATAAACATATAGTTTTTCTGCATCAGGAATAATAGAATTATATTTAATAATATCTGAAAACTTCTGTTTGCTAACAACAAAAGTAGTGTCGTAGGTTAAAGCATTAATTTTTTCTTCACTTAAAGATTTTTTATTAATTAAATAACTTTCATCTAACAAAAAATATTTAAAAGAAAATCCTGTTGCATTTTTATATTTTATAACATTGTTCTGAATATCTAATGTAATTTTTTCTTCATCTATATTTGAAAATAGTCGAAGAAAAGTTTTACAGTCCGGAATAACACAATTATTAAGTGAATCAATTTTTTCAATCTCTAACTCACTAAACAAAATTATAGAATTATCTGAACTATTTACAAAAGTTTTAACCCAAGTTTTGTTATCCCTCTCAAGAAAAGAGAGGGATAAATTTTCTGCAATTTTAGATACAGGCGTTAATAAAAAATTAATAAAATTATTTGTATTTACAGTAAACTTCATTTATGCATTATCCTTTTTGGTTTGCAAAAATTCAACGATAGTTTCAAGAGAAATGGAAATTTTCTCCAATAATTTAACTACTTGATCTGATCGTTGAGACGTTTGTTCAATATTTGTTGTTGAAGCACTTGGAGCTGGAATTGGACATTGAACTCGAGCTTGTGCTTCAATTTGTCTCAACATTTGTTCTTGAATTTTTTTATCCGGAGCCTTAACATTTTTAGTTAAGAATTGATTAGGATGCATTTTAAGCGCATCCCTGCTTCCGTGAACTGTACTTTTTTGAACGTGCAATAATTCTGATCCAAAAAGTTGGGCCATTTGTGCTGCTGCTAGTTGTTCTTCTCTACTCATAAATTTATTCCAACCCTCCTTTAATACCTTTCCTCAAAACTGCTGTAGCGTTCCAAGCATGAAGACTTTCAATGTGATCAGTAACAATACTGAAATCAGAAATTTTACCATTGTTGTACATTTCATCTAAACCTTGATAAAACAATCTTGCAGCATCTTCAGTAAAAATTAAGTTTGAACCATTGAGCTCAGCAAATGCTTGCTCATCTCTTCTTTTACAAATAACCACAACCTCGGTAGGAACTTGACGTCTGGCCATCTCTACGATATCTTCAATAAATACTACGTTTGAAGAATCAAACTGAACGGAAAGCTTTGCTACTGAACGCTGACTGTGTCCATTTGCTGCTCTACCTCTTTTAGTCGTAGCGTCTTGTGCTAACTCAAAAGAACAAGGACAAGTAGAGCTATATACATATTCTACAGTCAAGTAAAACTTATACTCTTCCCCGTGCTTTTGACCTTCCAAGACACAATTATAATAAATGTAGCCCCAAGCTTTTTTATGAGAAAGCTTTACCCCATCAACTACCTTGAATACGTCTTCATCTGGAGCATCTAAAGGAAGTTCTTGTCGTGTACGCAAAGCATGTTGAATCCAAGGATATTTAAACTTTAACTTACAATACACATCCTTAGAACCCTGTTTGCGTTGAAGTTCATCTAGGATGTGTCTAATACCATCAATAGAAACTTCATCTGCAATTTGCTCGTGCATTACAATCGGAAATCTGCTTAGATTCAAACCCTTAGCATTTGGATTATCTAGGGAGCCATACAATGAAACGGATGTCGTTAGCAATGTAGTCGTCCCATCCCTCCGCACAAACTTAACAGGAAGTTCGACACCAGAAACACCAACTTTATTAATAGGAATTCTCGAACCTGGAATTACCGGATCCAATTGAGGATCCGGTAATTCATTATCTTCGGGATAAAAGTCCTCATCATATTCAAAGTTGAGATGAGGAATATGTTTGGAATAATCGTTAAAATTAATTCTATTTTTTCTAGGCATACAGAAATTATAAACTAATCTTAGAGATCAGCAAGGAGTTTCTTAAGAGCTTCATCTGTAGTTTCGTCTGTTTCATTTAATTCTTCTGTCACAGGAGCAGCTGCTTTAACAGCAAAATTCTTAACAGGTGCTGGAGCAGGAGTATTATCCTCTACGTCAGATTCAACTTCTTCTACGGAGCCAGTAGCAAGACAGAAGAAATGTTCATCCAGCATGCGTTGCATATCTGCTGCAGTCGTCTGTTTATTAACAGCTTTCAAGTCATGTACAGAATCATAAATAGCTTGCAGTTGATCTTCATCAATATCCAATGCTTCTGGATTCAAGAACTTAGAAGAAGCATAGGTAACCATCTTCATAGCAGATCTCTTCTTGTCAGTCTTGTGTTCACACTTAATGCGAAGAGTACAACCTTCCACAACATCAAAGGCTCTCTCTACACCAATATCTTCGACGTCATCCCCTTCAGTAGCAGAAGTAATAACCTTATCAAGTTCGCGACCATATCGAAGAATCTTAACCTTACCTTCATTCTCAGGATTAGAAGGATCAGAAATTACATACACGTTTACCATCCAGTTTTCCTTACGAGAAAGGACCTTAGAAGCTTCCTTCTCTTCTTCTGTACCTTTACGATAGGTTTTCAAATAGTATGCATCAATTGGGCAAGTATCTCCGAAGGTAGTAGGACACAATGCAGTCACATACTTACCTGTAGCATTAGAGTTCCAACCATGGTTATAGTAGTGAAAAATACTCTCTTTAGGAGCATGTTGATTTGGAACCAAACGAACCAAATAAGTCTTTCCTGGTTCAAACTTCAAGATTTCTTTATAAAGACCATTCCCTCCAGCACCCTCCTTCTTCGTCAGGGATTGCTTAATGGCTTCGAACATGGATTTAGTTTTTGCAGTCATAGTTTTTAATAGGATAAAGGTTTTGTAGAAGAGGTCAACTGTTTTTGAACAAACTCCGAAAGAATTCCGTGAGCTTTTTGCACATAGGCTTTCAAGTTATTTGAGTTGTTATAAGAAAGGTATAATTTTTGAAATCTTTCTAAGAATTCTCCAACATAAAATTTCTGTACATCTTCTGCTAAAGACTTAGTCATAGAAAAGATATTAGGAAACTCCATAACGGAATAAATGTTAATTTTATTTTGCTTATAATGTTGCATCCAAGTATAAGCTTCTGCTGTTTGATGCAATGGGTATTGATGAAAGTAAATTCCTTTCTCTATACAAAAGTTTGCAATAAACTTTAAAGAATCTTTTACTTCTTCCAGTTGACTATCTGGGTCTTGAAGTAACAAGGTTTTCTTGTATGTTGTATAAGCTCTAACAGCTCTCATTGTGGAGAAGTAATCTAATCCAAAATAAGCTACATCTGGATAAAGTTTATATGGTGCTTTGAAAAAAATGTCAGGATTAATTTCTGGATGTTTGCAGAACAGAATGGAAATCCTTTTAAGGAATTTGTGTTTATCGGTTCCTTCAACGTCTGTGAAGGAGTTTTTAAGTTTAAAAGGCTTATTTCGCTCACTTCGCGAAACAGCTAAGTGTTTATTATAAAGATGTTTTTCTAGATCGGTAAGAAGGTTTTGTTTTTCCATTAATTTTTCGTAAATAACTTTTTGTTAATTTAGATTTTACTAAAGAAGGATTTAAATACAACAAATACATTAGACTCTCTTTAAAAGAATTACATGACGTAATTTCAGTAAAAAATTTTTGATAATCAGGCTTTTCTAACAATAATGTAAACAACATAGTTGTATTAATTTTTTTATTTTCTAACATAGAAAATAAAGAACCTGCTTTTAAAACTCCTTGAACAAACTCTTTTGATAAAATATTACTTGAAGGATTGTTATGCAATAAATCTAAATTCATTGAGCTACTTAGTCTGTGCCCAAAATGGTTTCAACAACTTCGTAAAGTCCATGAAATCTTCTGTCAAAGAACCTCCTGCTGCAGCTGCATGACCACCTCCAGAAGCAATTCGTTGAGTAAATGCAGAAACATCTAATGTTGTATTATTTGGATGTCTTCTTACTACAATTCGTTGCTTATCTACAAGTACTGCAATTGCAACATCAGCATCGGTTGCAGAAAGAATGTAATCACAACATTCTTGAACAAATTTATCACAAAATACAGCAATGACTTTTACGTCTTCTTGACCAGCAAATGTAACTTCTCCTCTGTAAAGATTAAGAGCTTCAATGTACTCTCTACAATGCTTTTCATACAACGTAATTGTATTTTGCTGAAACTTATCAAAAGGTTTGAAACCATCATAGTATTCTTCCACAAACGATACAAGCTTGTTTGTCATTGAATGAAATACAATATTGAGTTCTCTTGATAAAACAATTTTATTATTTCCAGAATCTTGATCGTCAGCTAAGGCAATTAGAGTTTTACGACTTTGACTCAAAGGAGCAAGTTTGCTGTTCTCTTTCCAAAATGAATTATAAAGAAGTTTTGCACAACTTGTGTCATCCTGAACTTTTGCAGTTGCAGACTTGAACTGATAAATGTTTGTCTTGTGATGATCAAAAATAACAGTTGTTGGTTTATCAATATCTTCTCCAATTGCTGAAACATCTAAATCCAAAAAGAAAATCTTTTTCCAAGTTTCTCTTTTACAAATGTTTTCATAATCTGCAACAAGAGTTCGAGGAGTAGTAAATTTTACAGGAAGCTTTTTACCTAATGCCCAACACAAAACTAAATAGGATGTAATACCATCCAAGTCACTGTGGCTTACTACTAATATATCATTATTATTCATCGATCAAATTATTTAGAGCGTTTGAAGCATTTTGTATAGCGTCATCTCCTGCATCAGCTTCAAAGTAGTCTGAGTTAGTTTCTTTCAAAGTCAACGTATTATAATTGCACTTAAAAGCAGCTGAACCAAAATTAGGACCAAAACGATTCTTTTGAAATCCCATGTTGATAATACCAAGTTCTTTATCTTCTTCCTCTTGCCACAAAGAGCAAATCACATCACAAGTTGCAGCCAGTCCAATTGATTCAGAAATGCCTTCCATGCCTGGTGAAGCAGTGTTGAAAGCTCCTCGATTAAGCTGTGTAGCTGATACAAAAGGAATAGAATACTTGAAAGCCAAAGCTCTCAAATGCTCTGCAATCTCTTTTACGGACTCATACGAATTAAGATTCTTACCAACTGGATGAATTAAGTTGATATAATCAATCACAACAATATCGGGATTGAACCCTTTGTGCTTGAGTTTAGTGATGAAAGAATCAATATGACGAACAGTAATAGTCTTTGGAGGATACTCTTTAATAACTAAACGGCTATTCAAATTCTTTCTTACGTGATTAATCTGAGTCTTCAATTCCTCTGTATAAGTCTTGAGTTCGTTATGAGGAATTTGAGAAAGCTGTGTACTAATTCGCTTTGAGTACATAAACTCAGACATCTCCAAAGAAATAAGAAGTACGTTCTTATTAGCAAGAACCATGTTTGTAGAAATGTTTCCTAGTACAATTGACTTACCAACATTTACTTGACCAGCAAACACCGTAAGAGTTTTAGGAAACAAACCTCCTTCAGTCTTTTCATCAAAGAAGTCCCATCCAGTTGGAACTGGATTATAAACTGCTACAAGTTCTTTAATATGCTTTTCTACATCCTCGAAGTACCAATGACCTAAGTTCTCTTTAAGAGTAATATTAAAAGCTTTTTCAAAGTCTACTAGTGTCTCTTCAATCTTGAAAGAAGAGTCATTAAACTTATCAGCAATATTAATAATTGTATTGTAGATGTATCTCTCCTTAAGAAACTTCTCTGTATTGTTTACAAGCTCGTCATTATTAAAAGGTCCTTCAATGCTAAGAAGTTTAGTCTTAACTTCAGATAAAGCTTTCTTATCTTCCTCAGAAGACATCCTGGATTTAATCTCAGAACTAGAAGGAAGAGTTCCCCGCTCAATAAAGAACTTAGAAACTTGATTCAATACTTTTCCAATATTCTTATCATTGAAAAACTTATCGTCTAAATAAGAAACAATTGAGCTCAAATACTCTTGATTGGATAGGGCGTTATACAAGATAACGCCCTCAAAGTAATCCAAATCAAGCTTAGGTTGGGAAGGAGTTTTACTCATTATTCTTCATCAGAATCTTCCAAATCGTCTGCAGAATCAACAGTGCCATAACGAAGTTCTTCTGAAAGTTTCTTTTCAAGTACGGGACTTACTCTCTTCCAAAACTCTGCATCCTTTTCAACATTCTTTCTGTATCCAATACTTTGACCTTCAAACTGATAAGTCTTTCCGTTTTGTTCAATAACTCCTAATGCCAATGCAAGATCAAACAAGCCAGTGTTCTCATCTAGGCCAGTTTTGAAATTTAAATACAACTCAGTTTTAAGGAAAGGAGGAACTACACGATTCTTAACAGTCATTGCACTCATCGTAACTCCTGATACATTATTTGAAATTGCAATGTTGTCTTCATCAGGATTTTCTGAAGCTTTTTCGTTACGAGTAGAAAGCTGAACAAGAATTGATGCAAGATAAATTGGTCCCTTTCCCCCAGCTTGATTCTTAATCATTGAAGGAAACATTTCCATACCTTCATAAATATGATTAGAAAACAAGATTGGAACTCCAGCCTTTGCAGCTTTGTATGTAATAGCTCGCATCATGCTCTTTGTAGCCTTAGCTCTTTGACCAACATCTGCAGCATCCTTACCTTTTCGGGCATCTTCAATTTCTTTAGAAGAAGCCAAATTACCCAGCGAATCGATTGAAATAATAAACTTCAAACTTGGATCATTAGCTGCAATAATATTGTCAAGAAAAGTACTAATTTGATTACGGCACTCTTCGATTGTTTCTACTGGATAATATTTTGTCTTCTTAAGATCCATTCCAACATTACGGGCAGAATCTTTATCAACAGCTACTTCTGAATCCCAAATAACAGCTACATAACCTTTCTTCTGAGCATTAGCTAAAATCTTATTAATAATAAGAGTCTTACCTGCACCAGAAGGTCCTGCAAAACCTGTAATACGACCAACTGGAATTCCTTTCGTAAGCGAACCAGACACAATGGCGTTCAAAGCTTTGCTTCCTGTATCAATCCAATCAGAAGGAGTTGAAATGCAGCTTTCACTAAGAAAGCCGCCTTCAGGGTTCATTTTATCAATATCTCCAAAGATATGTTTTAAATTATTCATTTTAATCTGCACCTTCTTTATCAAACAATTCCACAACATTAGATGTATCTTCTACTGTTTGAGTAGGCGTAGAAGCTTGAATAACACTCGCATATTGTGAGTAAAATTGAGATGCAAAATTAGCGTTATCAATTAACGTAATTTTGCTTTTCTTGTAAGAAAATGTTGGAGCTTCACTGTTTGGTGCCAAAAGTTCTCTAAACAACAGAGGCAAAATCTGCAATTGTAATTGCTGGCTTTGAGGATTAGGTTGAATGTGAACAACTGCAGGAGATTGAACAATTAATTCCGTTTCAGTTTCTTTGACTACATTACCAACAATAATTCTCCCAATAGGGTCCAAGAATGGTTTAATATTATTACTCATTGCTTGAATAGCATCATTTAAAATTAATTATTTTCAACGCCTTTCAAACAATAATTTTTGAAAAAGTAAATTACCTACATCTGTTAAGAATAAACGCTTGTCAGATGCAATAAAAATGACTTTATAGTGTATTAATGTTTCAATATATTCTAATTCAAAACCTTTTGGTCTTTTGTTAATATAAACATCTTCATTAGAAATAGCGTTCAAATAATACAACATATCTTCAACGCTTGAAGATTCTAATACTTTATAAAAATCTTCTTTATTCATAAACTAAACAACTCAAACAAGTCTGTCTGAACTTCTTTTCCAATCTCTGGAAGATACCATCCAATAGCTTCATACAAACGCTCGGTTGGTTGAGTTACAAGTTTTGAAAACATCTTATCCCAGTCTACCTTTAATCCAAACTCAATTGGAAGTTCTGACACATAACAGATAGCATCTAAACCGTACTTGTTCTTATCGCAGTACACTTTCTTTACTTTTTGAGCAGATTCGATTGCTTCGTATTTATCTGCAATACGCAATTCCTTAATAAGCATGTTGTATGCAATAGCTCCTTTAACGTGGGAAGGAGTCCCCTTCTTAAACTTATATAACGAAGCTCCTTCTGTATACTTCTCAAGATTGTTGATTGAAGTACGAGCAGCAATATCATTTGGATGGAGTTCTCGGAATTGTTCGTACCCAGTTCTATAAGCCTCATTAGCTTTCTTAACATCCTGAGTTAATAAAGAAGTTTTAATAACATGCTCGATAAGCTTCTTAACTTTCTTAGGAGTTGTAGAACGAACAAGCTCGATACCAGTGTATTTGAATTTGTCTGTAGCTACTCCTTCTTCATCCAGAACGTGTAAGATATATCTCTTCTTCTGCAAGAAGATTCCTACATCGGAAATAATTTCCCGCTTGAATACATAACGAGGATCTAATGAAAAGAGTTCTTTGCGTGCCCAATTTAGGATTTCCTCATTAACATACTTGTCCAAAGCATCCACAATTTCATGAGCAGCTGCAGATACTTTGCCATCTTCTCCTACTAACGGAATGTTAAGCTTTTTGAGTACAGATTCAATCGAAACATAAACGGAGTCAGTATCACCATATTTTGTAATTGTTTCATTTAATCCATAGTGTTCTCTAACATAGTCATCAAGAATATAACCACCAGCTCTTGCAACACTCTGACCAGTCATGGTGATAGACATAGCATTATCAATATCCATCAAAGATGAATGCTTGTTTGCA
>Ga0256331_1000073_pt1 | contig 10892 bp, 1 predicted proteins | sample AtltaT_22_FD_189998 | JGI IMG/M metagenome (GOLD analysis project Ga0256331, IMG submission 189998) | Metatranscriptome of freshwater microbial communities from Altamaha River, Georgia, United States - Atl_Cont_RepA_8h (Metagenome... | ecosystem: Environmental > Aquatic > Freshwater > River...
CTTGAACTTCGAAGCCAAGTCTAGCTACTCAGTGCTGATCCGCTCGACCGATCAAGGTGGGCTGTTCACTGAAAAAGCTTTCACAATCACCGTGACGAATGTCAATGAAGCTCCTACTGTGGATCTTAATGGCAGCTTAGCCGGAACCAACACACTTGTGGCCTACACTCAAGGGACACCGGTGACGCTTGCCAGTGGTGCTGTGATCACCGATATAGATGTCAATGATGTTCTCACTAGTGTTACGCTTACGATCACCAACGCGAAATCCGGCGATGTTTTGGCGATGGGTTCGGTCACTGGCCTAACGGCCAATTATTCGGCTGGTGTCCTAACAATCAGTCCGTCTACAGGCTCCAGTGCACCGGTAGCAGATTTCCAAGCTGCACTGCAGACTGTTACCTTCAACAATACACTCAGTGCTCCAAATCTGGATGAACGCGTAATCAATGTTCAAGCGTTCAATCCTGGTTCCGTGAACGCGTCTAGCAACATTGCAGTAGCTCGAGTGTCGATGACCGATGTCAACGATGCTCCCGTATACCAAACAAACACGTTGACAGCACAAACTCCGGTCAAGGGCCTGCCGTTTAGCTACAACCCGAGCAACAATCTCTCCACAGCGCTGTTCGTTGATCCCGAAGGTGACGCGATGACGTACACAGCCTTCAAGTCGACAACCGTTGGAGGAGTGACCACGCTGTCGGCTCTCCCAGCTTGGTTAACGTTTAATCCGACATCGTTGAAGTTCTACGGCGTTGCTCCTGATACAACTGCTTTCACGGTCCGGCTCGTCGCAACCGATACCTCCGGTGCGTCAGGATTTGGTGAATTCACCGTGACTCCGTCCGCGAACTTGAACAACTCCCAAATTGTGGCCGTCGGGTTCCCTAAAGCATACCGATTGGTAAACGAAGCGGCGCACTCCACTTCCAATCCGCCGAAGTACCAACTTGAAACCAACTCATTCACGACCGACTCGGCCCCGATTGCTGGCACCAATTTCGTCCTGTACCAATCGAACTTCCCAACTGGTTACACGGGCAATTTCGAAGGCAATAATGTCGTCGGCGTTCTTCGCTACCTAAGCAGCACAGGCGATGTCGTTGAGATTTTGGGCGAAGCATCCCGGCCGATCAAGACCACTGGAAACGTGGTCCGTGGCTTCTACATGTGGGAAAACAACAACACGGCAGATATCAACGATGATGATGGTATTCTCTTGGTGATTGACGAAAACTACTTCGCCAACAGCACCACGTACAACAGCAGCTCTGACCGGGTCGACACAGACTTGAATGCCTATCTGAACCAGTCTGTGGTTTCGATCGCAAGTGCGACCGCAAACGAATCCGATGGTACGATGAACTTCGTCCTTACCCGTACCGGTACCGGTGCGGTCAGTGTTCGCTTCACAACCTCTATCGGTGCGACCGACAACGCTAGTGCAAGCGACTTTACTTCGAAAACCGAAGTGGTTTCCTTTGGAACGAACGAAACCACAAAGACGGTTAGCGTTAGCCTGGTTAACGACTCCCTCTATGAGACGGATGAGACCTTCACAGCAACGCTTAGCGATGCGGTGAACACTCGGCTTGGCGTGAGTGTCGCAAAGGGCACGATTCAGGACAACGATCCGGCACCTTCGGTCAGCATTGCACCTTCGAGTAATATTGAAGGAAATGCGATTGTGTTTACTGTGACTCGAACAGGAAACGCTCAAGCGGTTCAGACAGTAAATTATTCAACGGCTCTGGCGACGACCGCGCCGATCGCGTCTCCGGATGATTTCACCAGCACATCAGGTACCATCACCTTCAACCCGGGGGAAACGACCAAGACCTTCTCCGTTCAAACCACACAGGATTCCTCGCTTGAAGCCAATGAAATCTTCTTGGTGAACCTGAGCAACCCAACCGGTGGATTGACCATCGCTACAGGACAGGCGATCGGAACGATCCAAGATGACGAAAGCACTGTCTTCTATTACGTCGAGTCCGCAAGGGTAATCGAAGGAAGCACTCTTTCATTCGTTATCAAACGTACTGGTATCGTCGAGAATTCCAATCTTGGTGTGGATCAAGGCCAAACCATTCAATACTGGACTGTTCTGAACGCTGGCTACAGCGCTGAGTCGAACGATTTCACAGGGGTTTCTAGCAGCAGTCCAGTGACTGTTACGTTCGCTCAGAACGAGACTACCAAGACTCTAACCATTGCAACCACGAACGATTCTGTTTACGAAGGTGATGAGACGTTTGGCGTACGCCTTGGCAACCTGGGAACCTTGCAGTTTGGTTCTGCCCAAACGGCCATTTTCGCCCCGGGCCAAGAAGCTCCTATGACGATCGAGGACAACGATGCTGCACCTAAGTTCACCGTTGCAGTTGGGAATCCATCGAGTGTAATCGAAGGCAATCCGATTACCTTTATCATCACTCGGGACGCGGACGCTGAACAACAGCAGACGATCGATTATTCGACGGTGATTCGTGCCATCGACAGCGCATCGATCAACGACTTTACCGCTGCTAGCGGTAAGCAAACTTTCTCCCAGGGGCAATTCGGTGCAGAGGGTGCACGTACCGTCACGGTGACAACTACCCTGGACAGTGTGTCCGAAGGTCCGGAGACATTCGGGTTTGTAATCAGCAATCCAACAGGCGGATCGCAATTGGGTACCAGCAGCGAGGCAACAGGAACGCTTCTGGATTCTAACACTGCCCCGACTGCTAGCAACACTACTGTTGGTACCAATGACTTCCCAGCCTTGGAAGACACTCCATATGTTTTCCGAGAAGCAGATTTTGGTTACTCAGATGCAGAAAACCCGAGTTTGCAATCGATCAGAGTCAAGTCCTTGCCCAGCAATGGAACTCTTCAGAGAGCCACGGCGGGAACGGGCCCTAATAGCTTTACGACTTGGGTGTCTGTGGCCGTAGATGATGTGATAGCTGTCTCTGGTTCCTATGGAATTGGAGCAGGAGCCCTGCGATTTGTCCCGAATGCTAACGTGAACGCTTTGAACTTGGATCCAGATCCAACGTTCACTCTCCAGGTCAGCGACGGCTCAATCTATTCTAACGTCAATGCACTTGGTACTGTTACGATCAATATCACGCCGGTCAACGATGCCCCTGTGACATCCGATAACAGCGTAAACTCTCATCAATTATCCAGGGTTCTATTCGCCGATTCCGATTTCTCATTCAACGACTCTCTGGATGCGAGTAGCGGCAGTTCGGGTGGTAATGCTCGCCTGTCGGTAATCATTACAGATCTGCCAGCGAAGGGAAATTTGCAGTACAAGGGACAGGACGGCAACTGGAGTAACATTTCGCTAACCAACAATGTCTACGTGGTTACTTACCAAGACATCATGGACGGAAAGTTCGGATACTATCCTGAGGGTGGCCAAGTACCCGTTCAGGCCAACACGACGTTCCCATTCAAGGTTCGAGATAATGGTGGAACATTAAACGGAGGCATTGACACCTCTGAAGTCAAGACCATGACTATCGTTCTTAAAGATGCTCGTGGCCCAATTCAAACGGTTCCTGGAGAACAAACCATCCTCGAAGACTCCACGTTGACGTTCTCCGGAAGTGGCAAAGTCATTTCCGTGCGATTCATGGGCGACGACCTGGTTTATAACGATGTAGAAACCCTTGAGACCACGGTATCCGTTCCTTCGGGCAAGGGTACTTTAAAGCTCGCTACGACCTCTGACCTAGTGGTGGTAGGAGACGAAACCAATTCCGTCAAGATGACTGGCTTGCAGTCGAAAATCAACGCTGCTCTTAACGGACTGGTGTACACGCCTCCTGCCAACGCCAACAGCGATCGTGGCGGAGATGGGCATACCTACGCAGTCCTGACGATGACATCGAAGAATATCCCTGGTGACGGTCAAACACAATGGCCGACGGACTCCGATACCGTGGATATAGTGGTTACACCGGTAAACGACGCTCCAGTCGCTTCGCCGACAATAGCGTCCTTGACTGCAGTTGATGAAAACACTTCGGATCCTGCAGGAGCAACCGTTGCGGACCTATTTGGATCGAATTTCAGCGATGCAACCGATCAATTACTCAACAGCTCAGGTGGCAACACCCTCTCGGGCGTTGCGATCACGGATCTGACTCAGGTCACCAGCAAAGGTAAATGGCAGTACAAAGGTAGTTCAGGTGGGTGGAATGATCTGTCCAACGTGACTAACGAAAACTCAGCCAGAACGCTCAAGGGAACCGACTCGTTGCGATTCCTTCCCAGTGGTGATTTCAACGGACCAGCACCATCTCTAAATGTTCGCTTGATTGAGACACCCACCACTCTTACGACCAACGGAACGCTAGATGTTTCCTCGAATGGCGGAACCACAACGGTCTCTAATGCCAAGGTGACGCTGACCACCTCTATCAACGCCATCAACGACGCTCCGGTCGCGAGTGGATCTGCATCGCTTGCGGCAGTGAATGAAGACGCATCAAACCCTCCAGGTGAAACCGTCTTGAATTTGTTCAATGGCAATTTCAATGATTCCAAGGACAACCAAACTGCGAACAGTGGATCGAGTGCCAACGCGCTCGCTGGCATCGCTGTCACCAGTTACACTGCGGTGACGAGCAAAGGAGATTGGCAGTACAACAATGGATCAGGTTGGAACACCTTGGCCAATGTGAGTGCCGCCTCATCTGCTACGATCATTCCTGCTGGCTCGTCTCTTCGGTTCCTGCCAACTGCAAACTTCAACGGACCTGTTCCAACCATCACTGCTGTCCTGATCGACAATAGTGAAGGTCCGGTAAGTTTCGCAACAGCTCAGAACTTGGCAACGACCGGTGGTGTTACTCAATACTCTGCTGGCACTGTCATCCTCTCGCACTCTGTGTCTGCCGTCAACGACGCTCCAACGGCCCTCGGTGGGGCTAGTCTGCCAGCGATTCTTGAAGGAAACAGGAACTCTGCCGGAAGCTCTGTCGCAGTTCTGTTCAACTTGAACTTCAGTGACTCGAAAGACAACGTCACGGGTGGCTCCTCAGCCAATACTCTCGCGGGTGTTGCGATTCGGTCCTATGTTGCTGCGTCTTCCATTGGTGATTGGGAATACAGTACCAATGGTGGAACAAGTTGGAATACTTTGTCGGAAGTTCCGGCGAATGACCAAGCAGCCTTTGCGTTGAAAGCTTCTGACTTGCTACGATTCAAGCCTGTCGAAGACTACAACACATCGGCCACCCAAGGCACGGTGCCAGTTTTGGTCGCTCGATTGATCGACAGTAGCTATGGCAACTTGGCAACTGGTTCTCTAAACGTCAGCGGCCACGGAGGAACCTCTCCCTATTCCACTGGGTTAGTCACGCTGACCACATCAGTAACCTCTGTCAATGACGCCCCTATTGGTGCGAACAAGTCTGTCGATACCAATGAAGACTCAACGTACACGTTTAACAGGGATGATTTTGGTTTCAGTAGCGGATTTTCTGATTCTAAAGACAATCCAGCGAATACATTCGTGAAGGTAGTGATTACGGACCTTCCTGCCTCGGGAACCCTCTTGCTGAACGGTTCTCCCGTGGCCGCCAATGACTCGATCAGTATCCGAGACATCTACGACGGCAAATTAAAATTCGTCCCAGCAACCAATTCCAACGGTGCTGTGAATCTGCTGTTTAGGGTCCAGGATGACGGCGGCACGGCCAACGGTGGCGTTGATACTTCGGTTTTAAAATACACAGTCACGATCAACATCGCCCCCGTGAACGATCCGCCGACGAGCAATGGTTTTACGGTCAATACCAATGAAGACCAAAATTATGTATTCAGCAAGCCTGTCTTCCCATTTGCTGACGCGGCTGACTCACCAGCCAATACGTTGCAGTCTGTCAAGATCACGGCTCTGCCTTTGGTTGGCACGCTGAAACTTTCAGGTGTCGACGTTACCTTAAACCAGGTGATTTCCGAAAGCAATTTGGCGAATTTGACGTTTACTCCAGTCGCTAACAAATCCGGAGCTCCCTACGCCACGGTTGGCTTCCAAGTTACCGACAACGGCGGGACTAGCAATGGTGGAATCGACACTTCTCTTTCGACTTACACCGTGACAATTAATGTCAACCCAGTCAACGACCAACCGGTTGCTACCGGGGACGCCACACTTCCTGCAGCACCCAAGAACAGTCCGAACACTGCGGGAGTAACGGTAGCGAGTTTGTTTGGATCGCTTTACAGTGATCCAAACGATCAACCCAACCCGAATTCCTTCACGGGCATTGCAATCACGGGTTTGACCAATAATCCAAATGCCGGATCGTGGCAATACTACGATCCAGCAGCAAACTCAGGTCAAGGCGGTTGGGTGACGATCTCCGACACGACTTCCTCGGCGGCACTTCAACTGAAGTCAACAGATCTAATAAGGTTCATTCCGGCTCAAGATTATGTTGGTTCTGCTCCGACGATTACGGTTCGACTCATCGAGAATATCTCTCCAAATACCGGAAGCACCGTTGATTTGTCCGGATCCTTACCTGCGGATTCCAACTATTCCTCGAACACTAGCACCTTGAGTCATGAGATTAAAGGTGGTTTGGTTGTCAAGGGATTGCCGGACGTCTCCGAAGGTAGCCGAGCAGTGTTCACTGTCCGCTTTGATGCTGCTACCACCGCAGAGATCACTTTGGCATTGAGCAACGATACCACTGAGTCGGAGGACTACATTTCTGATTTCAATGAGACTGGCACTTGGGATGCCGGCAAGGTGAATGTCTATTACTTCGACAGTCAAAATGCGCTGGTTGTTCTGCCAGTTTCATCAGGAAAAGTGAATATCGTTGGGATTTCGAAGTTCTATGTGAGTGTTCCGACAACCAATGATTCGGTTTACGAAGGTCCAGAGTCCCTGCGACTCAGTGCGTCAATGAGTGGGTCTAGCAGTAGCGATATCTCGACGATTCTGGATAACGGTCGCGGCAAGGAATACAACCAGGACGGAACTCCGAAGGCAGATAATCAATACACTGCCGACAACGACTTGAGCGTTGATGTAACGGCTTATACTCCGGTCAACGAAGCTTCCGATTATGCATTCTTCCGAGTCGTAGGTGCATCCGGAGACAGATTGCGTTTGGCCGTTGCGAATGGAACCGCAACCTTGGTAACCCCGCGTATCGACTATGCAGTAGCCGATGCTAGCGGCAACACAGTTAGCGGAGACTGGACCCAATACGATGGGGTGTCAAACATCCCGCTCGTTCCAGGAACTCTCGGTTCTGGGACGGGTACCGTTTTCGTTCGAGTCTCGATCGTCAGCGAGCAGGATGACAATTACGAAGGTAGCGAAGCCTTTACATTGACTGCTACATCGGTCGAAAACTCGGTTAAGACAGATGTAGACTCCAGTAACATCGTCGATAACGGGTCGGGCAAGAAGTACGGTCCGAATATCAGCGGTGGAAACCCTCAAGAGAGCACGTCAAACCTTGACGATGACCGTGGATTGATCGTGACCTCCTACTCTCCCGTCAACGAGAACTCCACGTACCACATGTTCAAGGTCACTGCCCCATCCGGTTCTACAGTGAACCTTTCTCTGGCAAGCACTCCGGCGTCTGACAACGAAGCGAGCTTTGGGTCGTTCTCAATGGAGTATTCGCTCGACAAGACCACCTGGATTCCATACACCTGGAATGGTTCTGCAGGGAATCGTCCGACCGTGGGGTCAGGGGGTGAGACCAAGGAAATCTATGTACGCGTCCTGATCACCGCGGAATTCGATGACTTCGCAACGAACTCGTCTTTCTACGAAGGTCCAGAGAAATTCTTGCTGGCCGCCTCGACGGTAGCCGGGAAATCTTCTTCTGGCATCGGAGAGATTGTCGATGACGGTACGGGCTCTCTCTACACCGGAGCATGGGCTTCAGCCGCCTTGTTACCAACGACTGGCGTTGGTTACACAGGAACGACACAGCTTGAGGACGATCGAGTTTGGGCAGTTTCTGACCACTTTGATTCCCCGGTACTATCTTCGGTAACCGTCTCGCCTCGAGGCAACGACGGCGCGGTAACGGGCGTGACCATCAGTGATCAGATTGACTTGGATCCAAGCACCCCGACGGTGGTTGATTCCTCGGTTGTTGTGCCCGGAGAAGGTACTTGGTCCGTCGTTAATGGGAACGTCGTTTACTCTCCTCTATCAACTTACCGAAAAGATCCTTCGTTGCGAAGTTATGCGATTCGTCCGTCCGATCGCAGTAATTTCTCGCGAAATACCGCCAACATTGATATCGACTTCCCAGTAGGTACGGTAGCCGACGGAAATAACCCCACAGGCGTTGCTCCGGAATCGACTGTCAGCATTCCAGTTTTGGCAAACGACACACTCGGAGACACCCCTGTTGGCAGCACGCTCCGATTTGAAGGAAAAAATGCAGGAGAATCTTTGGTAGTTTCCGGACAAGGAACCTGGAGCATTCTTGGCCCAACAGATCCTTTGAACTCAACAGGCGCCTGGATTGTTCGCTTCACTCCAGTGTCTGGTTTCACTGCCGATCCAACGCCCGTTAGGTATGTGGTCAACGATGCAGACGGGAACGTTTCGCCTTTGACCATGGTGACGGTAACTTACGAAAGAGCGTCTAGGTTCGTAGTTCAGATCAACGATGGTTATCAATCCAATGCACTTGGGTTTGATGTTGTGATCGTTGATAACATGCCTGCAGGACAAACCGTCAACCTTGGAAACGGTGTTACGGTGGTGACCAATCAAGCGGACACGAACATGACTGTGGGTCGAATCGTTTGGTCGCGAACCACTGCAACCGCTGGTTTGACTCCAAACTTTGCTCGGGTTCAAGTGGATGCCAAGAGCAAGCCCGTGCTGACCGGTTCGTTTGCTGACATTTCAGTTTCCGCTACAGTAGCAAGTACGGTGGCAGCAAACATTGAGATTCGGGCATCAGACATGTCCTACGGATATTCGGCCAACACCTACTCCTTGGTAAGTCCGCTTGGAGGATCTAACTACGGTAAGGTTTGGTTCTCGGAAACTGTCGGTTTGAACAATCAAGCATTTACCAATGTCGCGGATCCGACCGCAGTCGCGAACACCGTATTCAACGCATCACCTTCCAACGGTTTCAGTGGCGTACGTTCGGTGAACTGGAGTGGATCGCAAAACCTGACATTGAGTCAGCAAACTAACGTTTCGCTTGTGAAATCCTTGAGGATCGAACACGGAACGGGAAGCAATACGACTCAAATGACCATCGGTGGAAAAATTGTCGAGGCCTCGAAAGCGGCAGACTTGACACCGTATACAAGTTGGGTTCTGCCTGCGTCAACCGGGTTGAGTATGGCCCCAGAGAGTCTGATGCAACCTGCGGAAACAGTTGGTTCAGGCTTTAGATTCACAGATAGTCCGGAGATCGATCGGGCGTCAATTTCGACAGACTTCGGCGATTTCGATCAGCAAGTTGTGGACGAATCCACCCCCCAACTGCTAGAATCGGCGGATGTGGGGAGTGGGCTGGTGTCGGATGAAACGGCGGATGACTCAAATCCTTCATTCATGAAACGGCTTCGTCGCTCAGCAAAGTAGCACGTTCGGTTTTGTTTCCCTTTACTTTACAAGAATTCGCGTTCGGAAAAACGAGCGCGGGTTCGTTGCGGAATAGGTCACTCGATGAAATCACCTAGTGTCTTTCTTTGCCCGACCGGAGGCAACGAGAAGCACGGATGTTTTGTTAGTCGTGCATGGAATCGCGATTGGAAAGCCAGTTTTTTGACTTTGGTTGCTGTCTTTTTGACTTTGGTAACGGCCTCGGAATCCAAAGCCGAACTGCTGCTAATGGTCCGAGAGACGAACTTAAGCACGTCCGCGGTCCGAACCCTCAGTTTTTCGGAAGGGGACAGCATCTATGACTCAAATCTCGACATAGACGATTTCATTGATGCTGACATCAGCGCGGTTGAGTCTTATTTCTACGGTAGATGGGCATTCACGTCGTTTTTTCAGGCAGCGGCTTCGCTCGGTGTCAACAGTTTAACAGGGCTCCCCGCCGAGATTCTTAATCTCCAATTCGAGGTAAAGAACGTCTCTGGATCTAGTGATTGGCAGCTTGAGATCTTGGCATCCTATGTGGGTTCAAACGGAAGCACAGATCCATCGTTTCTTCAGATGTCCGGGGGTGGGAGCTCTGGGCAGTCTCCATTGGAGTTCAAGCTTTTAGGTGCCTACAGCACTGACCCGATGAATACGTTTTATACGAATAACTATGCCAATGAAAGTGGACCTGACGAATTCGTTTATACTGAGTCGCCGGCGATTGATACGAATAATGACTGGAGTTCTGATGAACCAACCAAGTCCATTACATCAGGAAGCAGTCTTTATGCCATTACTCATGGGGTTGTCATCATTGGTCTTGCGGACGGAAATACCTTCGCTTCTCAAACAAATCTTGAATACGTTCTTCCGGAACCTGCATCGATAGCGACTTGGGGGGTGGTTGCCGGGCTCGTTGGTTTGGCGAGAACACGAAAGCGTCGAGTTAATCCGCTCTAAGCACAGCCTCAGGCCTTATGTTTGAACGCCAAAAGACTCGAGTCAATTATCCATTATTGCTCGGGACTTCTCTCGTGATCGCTTTCTCGATCGGGTTGATCGTTTTCCTGCATGCGAGGCAACAGAATGCCTCGGTTAAGAGATTGGAAAAGAGATCCTCTGAATTGCTTGAGGAGAAAAACTACTCCGAGGCTCTCAACTCCCTTGCCATTCTATCGAAACTCAAACCTCAAGACCCTCATCTCAAAGTCGATCTTGCTCTCTGCGCTGATGAGGTTGCCACTGGGACTAAAGGTGTTCAGCGGGCTGTTCAGCTTAATATGGC
>Ga0256331_1000074_pt1 | contig 10812 bp, 9 predicted proteins | sample AtltaT_22_FD_189998 | JGI IMG/M metagenome (GOLD analysis project Ga0256331, IMG submission 189998) | Metatranscriptome of freshwater microbial communities from Altamaha River, Georgia, United States - Atl_Cont_RepA_8h (Metagenome... | ecosystem: Environmental > Aquatic > Freshwater > River...
ACTCGATAAACCACAGCAACGGAACGAAGCAATGGATAGCACCGACTTTTCAGTACTCAATACCTGCATTGGCTGGATGGAACAGTCGCGCCGCGTAGCCCTCGTTACGGTTGTAGAAACTTGGGGCTCATCGCCACGCCCAGTAGGCTCGTGGCTTGCCGTACGCGATGATGGCCAGGTCGTCGGGTCAGTCTCCGGGGGCTGTGTCGAAGACGATTTGATTGCGCGGGTTCAAAGCGAAATCATGCCGGCGTTAAAGCCCCAGACGGTGCTTTATGGTGTGAGCAAAGAGGAGGCTGCGCGATTTGGCTTACCTTGCGGGGGCAGCGTTCGCGTTGTTGTCGAACCCCATCCAAGCCTTGAAGGCTTGCGGCAACTGCGCAGTCGTGTTGCTGAAAAGCGCATGAGCCTTCGAGTGCTGGATATGGCAAGCGGCGATTTTGAGATTCGCGATGCAAACCGCGCCGACCACTTTCGATTCGACGGCAAACAAATGTATTGTGTCCATGGGCCAAGGTGGCGTTTGATCATGATCGGTGCAGGCCAGTTGTCTCAGTATTTATGCCAAATGGCCCTCGCTGCCGATTACCAGATCGTCGTCATCGACCCTCGCGACGAGTTTGCCGAAGGTATTCAGTTTCCTGGCGTTGAGTTCTCGCGCGGCATGCCCGATGACGAACTGGTTCGTCTCGGCATTGATAACCACACCGCTGTGGTCGCGCTTACCCACGATCCCAAACTCGACGATATGGCTCTGCTCGAAGCCCTGAAATCACCGGCTTTTTACATCGGGGCCTTGGGGTCGCGAGCCAACACGGCCAAACGCAAAGAGCGCTTAAAGCTCTTTGACCTAAGCGATGAAGAAATTGCGCGGCTTTATGGCCCTGTCGGGCTCTTTATCGGCGCAAAAACACCGCCCGAAATGGCCATCTCGATACTTGCCGAAATCACCGCTGCCAAATACGCCGTCGCTATTGTGCAGCGACGCGACGACAGCTCCATGGCTGCAAGTGCTTGTTCAGTAGAGCGCGTATCCACCGTCGATTAAAAACGAATCGCCGGTATGAAATGCGGAGGCTCGGCTCATCAAATAAACTGCAATGCCGCCGAAGTCCTCACCCTCGCCCCAACGTCGCATAGGCACACGTTGCAGCACATGGCTGGCAAATTTTTCATTGCTGGTTAGACCAGCGGTCATATCAGTGGCGATCCAACCGGGAAGCACCGCATTGGCAGTAATGCCATAGCGCGCAAACTCAACCGCAAGTGCGCGGATCATACTCACCATACCGCCCTTGGTGGCACCGTAATGCTCATTGCGCGCAGCGCCCTCAATGGCTGCCAGTGAGGCAGTCCCAATCAGTCGCCCGCCTTGGCCCCGCTCAACCAAATGTCGCGCCGCTGCCCGGAAGGTGTAAAAGGCACCATCCAGATTCACGGCCATGACACGCCGCCACTCATCGGCGGTCATCTCAACAAAGGATTTCTTGCCGCCGCCACCAACACCAGCATTGGCAAAACAAGCGTCGATTTTTCCCATCTCCGCAAGGCTTTTGGCAAAGACCTCTTCAACTTCCGATTCCTTGGAAACATCACACTGAAAAGCGCGCAGCTTGCGTCCGCTCGGTGCGAGTTGGGCAAGTGCTTTTGCGTTTTTTTCCGCATTAGTTCCCCAAATCACCACATCGGCTCCCGCCTCTGCCACCGCCTGTGCCATGCCCAGACCGATGCCAGAGTTTCCCCCAGTAATCAAAGCGACCTGGCCGGTCAAATCAAATGCTTTGTATCCACTCATCTGCTAAGAATCCTTTCTCGCGCGTCAATCATGGCAAAAAATTCAAAAAGTTGAACCTGTTGCCCCGACTGACATGCTCAAGCTAGCCGGACTTCTCGTCAATCTGGATTACGATCGCAGCGCTTCCGATGAAGGCCAAAAAGGCCTCCAATCAGCCTGCGAATAACATTTTTGGAACGACAACCCCTCATGCAAGCCAACGATTTCATTCAGGACATCCGCAAAGGCTACCCCGAACTTGAGCCCGATAAGGACTATCCACCCCTGCAGTGGCGTAGTGTTCGCGACGAAGTGAGTGATGTGGAATGGCAGGCCCGCGTGGATTGTGCTTGTGCTTACCGCCTGGTCAAGCACTTCGCGATGGATGACTTAATTTATAACCATATTTCGGTCCGTATTCCAGGCAGCGACAGCTTTTTGCTCAACGCCTTCGGACTGCTCTATGAGGAAATTACCGCTTCAAGTCTTATCAAGATCAATCTCGCAGGTGATGTGTTGTGGGCCCCCGATTTCCCGAAAGGCCTGGCCTATCAGTTCAATCCAGCTGGCTGGGTGATTCATGCCGCCATACACGAAGCACGACCTGAACTTGAGGGCGTCATCCATACCCACTCACTAGCAACGATGGCAGTCTCGGCGCTTGCACAAGGCTTGCTGCCAATCACGCAGACAGCCATGCGCTTTGAGCATGTTGGCTACCACGACTATGAGGGTGTTGTACTGGAGTTAGGTGAGCGCGAGCGACTACGCCATAATCTTGGGCAAAACGATGTCATGTTTTTGCGTAATCATGGCGTGCTGGCAGTTGGCCGTTCGATTGCCGAAGCGTTCAACAATACTTACCGTATCGAGCGCGCATGCAAAGCCCAATTGCTTGCTTCAGCATGCAGTACTTCGTTGGTCATGCCGCCTGCAAGCGTGGTCGCAAAAACAAACCATATGTATAAGCCCGGTTCACGACGCCCTTATGGGTTGCTTGAATGGCCTGCCATGCGAAGACTTGCCGATCGCATCGATCCATCTTATAAAACCTAGCTCATGACTAAACCGCTGCTGCTTGAACTGGGCGAATTCGCATCGGCAACGATGCAACAAAGACTCGACCCTGATCTCTGCCATCATGCCAAGCGCGCACTGATCGACTTTTGTGCCTGTGCTATTGCAGGCTGGAACGAAGAGCCGATGCCCTTGCTACGTGCTGCGCTCGCCCATGAAATGGACCCAGCAGTCCCGCAAGCCAGCAAGACGCTGATGGGTGAGGCATGCAGCCCTCGTACAGCGGCCCTGCTGCAGGGCACCGCTGCTCATCTGGTTGAATTCGATGACATCTTTAAAGATGCGATTTATCACCCCGGGGCGCCTACGATTGGCGCAGCCTTAGCCCTTGCAACCATGCAGCATTCGAAAGGGATTGATTTGCTGCGTGCAGTGATTGCAGGCTATGAGATTTCCACTCGAATCGGGGTGGTCATGGGGCGAGCGCATTACCGCTACTGGCACAACACAGGAACGATCGGAAGCTTCGGCGCCGCCGTCGCTGCAAGCGCTTTGTTAAAGGCCAAGCCTGCCCAGATTCAACATGCATTAGCGGTGGTTGCCTCGTTTGCTGCAGGTTTGCAGCAGGCTTTTCGCATGGATTCGCACTCAAAACCGCTTCACGCAGGTCGTGCTGCTGAGGCAGGCGTACTCGCAGGTCTTGGGGCAAGCAAGGGCCTTATCGGCTCGCTCGATGTACTCGACGGTGATGCAGGTTTTGGTGTTGCCATGAGCAGTGCCGCAGACTGGTCCAAGGCAACCGAGGCTTTAGGAAGCCGTTGGCATATTGCATCGATGACCTTTAAAAACCATGGCTGTTGTGGCCATACTTTCGCGGCGATCGATGGTGCATTGATCTTGCAGCAAAGACTCCAACTCAGTCGCAACAACATCCTCGAAGACATTCAATCCATCGAGGTTGCAAGCTATGCAGAAGCGCTTGCGGTTGCCAATATTGCCCAACCAAGAACCGCTGCCGAGGCTAAATTCAGTATGCGCTATGTTGTTGCCCATGCGCTGCTTTATGGCGCCGTTCGACTCGATGCGGTATCAGCGTCAAGACTCGAAGATCGCGCAATACGCGAACTCATGAAGCGAATCGAAGTGCGCGAAGACGCTGCCATCAGTGCTGCCTTTCCTAAGCAACGAGCAGCAAGCGTGACCATTAATCTGCGTGATGGAACGCGCGAAACGCATTTCCAACCAACAAGAATCGGTGACCCCGATGCACCCTTATCGGACGCCGCACTGAGCGATAAATTTTTAGAATTATCAAGCGCCCAATTGGGGGAAACCGGCGCAAGCGCTGCGCTTGAACGACTCTGGCATATAGAACACTCAAACGATAACCTTTGCTTTAGGAGACCCACGTGACACATGCCCTTCAATCGTTTCAAGGATCGAGCGATCAAGCCACACAGACGATCTCAAGCGCTTCTGACTGCAGACAGCAACGACTCACCGGCGAGGATGCTCTCCGCCGCCAAACCCTGAAGGCACTTAGTCTTGGACTTTTTGGCAGCGCAGGCCTAGGTCTGAGCGATGCAACTCATGCACAAGCTAACTACCCTTCAAAATCGGTTCGAATCATCGTACCCTTCAGTGCAGGTGGCACCACCGATATATTGGCCCGCGAAATGTCTGGCCACTTCACCGAACGTTGGAAGCAAAGTTTTGTCGTTGAGAACAAGGGAGGTGCAGGAGGTACCTTAGGCACCGATTTAGCGGTCCGCGCTCCTGCTGATGGGTATACCTTGCTTTGTGCTTCGGTTGGCCCCTTGGCTGTGAATCCCACACTGATTAAAAAGCTTTCGTATAACCCACTCGTTGACCTCGTCCCGATTGTTCTCATCGCTGATGTTGCGAACGTATTGGTCGTCAACCCAAACGTTAACGCGAAAACGGTGGAGGAGTTCATCAAGCTGCTCGAGCAAAATCCTGATAAATTCAATTACGGTTCAACCGGTATCGGAACAGCCGCCCATTTGTCAGGTGCGCTTTTTGGCATTCGCACGAAGACGAAGATTCAGCATATTCCGTATCGCGGGGCAGAAGCCGTGCAAGACCTGCTTGCTGGCCGTATTCAATTCATGTTTGCGACAGCACCTTCGATCATGCCCCAAATTAAGGCCGGAAAAGTAAGAGCGCTCGCGGTCACCAGTCTCGAACGGAGTCGGGCATTGCCTGAGGTACCAACGATGAAAGAGCGCGGTTTATCCGATTTCGATTCGGGTTCGTGGTTTGGTTTTCTTGCTCCAAAGGGCGTGCCCGATCAAGTCGTTCGCGAAATCAATAAGGCAACCAACGAAGCGCTCAAACTGCCTGCCGTACAAACGAAACTCATTACCGCTGGAGCCGATCCAGTAGGCGGTTCGCCTGCTGATTTTTATAATTTTATAAAGACTGAAACTGCAAAATGGCGAAATGTGATCATCGAAACCGGTGTTGAACCCCAGTAATCAGCGATGACGAAGCCCAGGATTCTTGCGACCAAATCGCTTGACCGAGCGATTGAGTCGCTATTTCTTGAACGATTTGATTTTCATATTGCCAAAGATGCAAGCATTGAGTCGATTGCCGAGGCAGCGCAACGGCTCGACCCTCAGGGGATGGTCGTCCGAGACGACCTACCCGATACGATCGCTGAGCTTGCGCCATCGTTAGTCCATATCGCACGCCATGGCAGTGGCGTCGATGTGATTCCTGTGAAAGCCTGCAGCGATGCGGGGATTTGCATTAGCAGAGTACCCGGTGGCAACGCGGTAAGTGTTGCCGAGTGGTGCTTAAGCCAGATCTTATCGCTCTTGCATCGCCTGCCCGACATCGTCGAGGCAAGCCGAAACGAGGGTTGGTCCATCGCACGAAAGCGTTTCACCGGAGCCGCCGTTGATCTGGCAGAAAAGAAGGTGTTGATCCTAGGTTTTGGTGCTATCGCGCAACATTTAAGTCATATGCTTTGTATCGGCCTGCGGGCTAAGGTCACGATCGCATGCCGACGCCCCGAAGCCTTTAAGGCTGAACATGCTTCGCTTGAATTTATATCGATGAGCGAGGCACTTGCCGCATTGCCTCAGACTGAGGTCTTGGTACCTTGCATCGCTCTGAGCGCGTCGACTGAGGGCCTCGTCAGCCAATCATGGTTTGACGCGCTACCAGCACGAGCGATTGTGGTCAATGCCTCACGAGGCGAAGTGCTCGACGAACAGGCCATGTGCAAAGCCTTGGTTGCGGGGCGTCTTGCCGGCGCGGCGATCGATGTGGTTGCAAGTCGCAGCTTAGCAAGCGATTCACCGCTTTGGCAGACCCCGCGTCTTGTGATCACACCGCATTTAGCGGGACATACCGCAGACGCACATCAACGAAACGGCATGTCCTGTCTTGAGGCATTGACCGAGTCATTATTGCTAAACCAATGTCCCAAGCATGCGATAAATCCTGAGGTATGGCCTCAGGCCTTAGAACGCATGAGGAATTGATGCGCTTAATTCGGATAAAGCCCAAGACCTTGCATCCTCAAGCGACACAGCCCAAGTAGCGCACTAATCCAGGGCGTATCCATACCAAGATGCTTTGCGATTTCCTGCACTACGGTCAGCAGGGCATCAAGTTCAACCGGTCGCATGGCTTCAACATCTTGAAGCATCGAAGTCTTAAAGGCTCCGAGTTGTTTTGTGACGGCATTGCGTTGTTCGGGTGATTGCTGAATCAAACAGCCAAATCGCTCACCAATCACTTTCGCTTCTTGCATGACCGAAACACAAAAGCGATTGACTTCGGGGTCCCCAAGCATCTTGTCGATGGTTGCCCCTGTGATCGCCGAAACCGGATTCATGGTCATATTGCCCCAGAGCTTGAACCAGATATCGTCCTGAATGCGCAATGAAGCTTCAGCGGCAAAGCCTGCTGAACGAAAAAGGCCACAGACTTCGTCGAGCCTTTGTGAGGCTCCACCCTGCGGCTCGCCGAAAATCACGCGAGTACCCATGGCGTGAAGAACATGGCCTGGAGACGGGGTTGAAGCACTCATGTGCAAGACACTTCCTAGCAGCGCATCGCGCGGGATCGCCCGATCGAGTGCTGCGTCAGGATCGACACTTCGAAGTCTTAGATCCTTACAAGGCCCGCCAAACCCCTGAAAGAACCACCACGGCACACCATTCATCGCGGTCAGCACCACACCGCTATCGGCACGCAATTGCGCAATCGCCTCAGCAAGATGGGGCAAGGCAGGTGCTTTCACTGCAACGATGACAAGATCGTGTTGTCCCAGTTCTCGTGCTTGATCACTGACTTTCAACGGGAGCTTTATTTGCTGTCCCGCTTGCTCAAGCGTCAAACCACCCTGGCGTACAGCCGAAAGTGTTTGACCCCTGGCCAAAGCCTTGACCTGATAACCAGCCTGTATCAATTTGGCTGCAATAAGCCCGCCCATCGCACCAAGTCCGACGATTGCAATATTCATAGCAAATGGCTGTTTGACGTGAGGAGAGGCTGCAATACTTTGCCAGGGTTCATCAATCCCATCGGGTCAAAGGCTACTTTGATTCGTTGCATCAACTTGATTTCAACGGCGGATTTATAACGTGCGGCTTCATCACGTCGCAGGGTACCCAGGCCATGCTCGGCAGACACCGATCCTCCAAAAGCTGCTACCGCATCATGGGTGATCTGATTAATCGATGGTTGTAATTGCAAGAAAGCGTCTTCATGAGCTTTATCGCTAAAGGCCGCAGGCGGTGAAACGTTATAGTGCAAATTGCCATCGCCCAAATGCCCAAAACAAACCATACGGATCCCAGGGTGCGCTTTTTGCAAAGCAGCATCGGTTTCTCTAATAAAGCGTGGTATCTCTGAGATCGGGACCGATATATCGTGCTTAATGTTTTTCCCCTCAGCCGCTTGAGCCTCAGAAACATTTTCACGAAGTGCCCAAATGGCTTTAAATTGAGCCATTGTCTCTGAGATCGCAGCGTCTTTGGCCAAGCCTTGATCAATGGCCTGAGCGAGCAAGGACTCGAGCGCCTGACCGGCCTGAGCGTCGCTTTGAGCACTCGATAGTTCTAATAAAACATACCAAGGGTAGCGCTCTTGCAAGGGCCTGCGACAATCAGCAAAGTGGCGTGTAACCAGCTCGATACAAAAATCAGATAGAAGCTCAAATCCTGTTAGTGAATCGCCAGTCTGACCCTGGGCCAACGAAAGCAATGCAAGCGCTTGCTCGGTACTTTCCAGGCCAACCAGCGCGCACCGTCTTGAAACAGCCGCTGGATACAGTTTTAAAACCGCTGCTGTGATCACGCCCAAAGTACCTTCGGCGCCGATGAAAAGGTCGCGCAAGTCGTAGCCTGTATTGTCCTTGCGCAAACCTCTTAGACCGTTCCAAATATCACCATCGGCGGTGACCACTTCCAAACCAAGGCAAAGATCTCGGGCATTGCCAAAGCGCAATACCTGAACACCGCCTGCGTTGGTTGAGAGATTGCCCCCAATCGTGCATGAACCTTCGGCTGCCAGTGATAAAGGGAAAAATCGGCCTGCTTCGCTAGCTGCCTCTTGAATCTGCTGCAAAATACATCCTGCCTCAACGGTGATCGTGTTGTTGATCGGATCCAACGCACGAATCGATTTCATCTTAGCTAGCGACAAGACAATCGAGCGTCCGGTGTCATCGGGTACGCTTCCTCCGCTTAGCCCCGTATTGCCTCCCTGGGGTACGACTGCGACTCGATGCTCGACGCACCAGCGAATCGCCGCAGCAACCGATTCAGTGGTTTCAGGCATGACCACGGCGAGCGCATGTCCACGCATTCTTTTGCGCCAGTCGATTAGGTGGGGTGCCATGTCGTCAATGGCAGTCAATACACGGCCCTGGATGCGTTCGCTGAGGCTTGGTAACTGTTGCCTCAGGCTTTCCATACTCATCATCTCATCGGCCCTGAAAATTCGGTGTTCTCTTTTCCATAAATGCCCTGGCGCCCTCGCGATAATCCTCGCTTTGAGCACAACGCGCCAAAGCTTCCACAATCTCGGGCCGTGCTGCGATTTCTTGAACATGGGCACTGCTCAGCGCAGCCACGGTTCGCTTGAGTGCAGCAATGGTTAAGGGTGCGTTCTCAGCGATTGAACTTGCAAGGGCATCCACATGTTGATCGAGCTGATCGACTGATACCACTTCACGAACAAAACCCATGCTTAAGGCCGCGCTTGCCGGAAAGATTCTTGCCGTCATAAACATATCTAAGGTGTTGGCCATACCTACCACCGATATGAATCTTGCAATACCCTGCGTCCCGTAGCCAAGGCCAAGACGAGCCGCTGGCATGCGAAATCGGGCATCGTCTGCAGCGATGCGCAAATCGCAGGCTGCTGCAAGCCCTAATCCGCCACCAAAGCAGATGCCTCGAATCTTCGCAATCACAGGCTTGCTTGCCTTAGCAGGTGCACCGTAGGCGGCCTCAACGGCAGCGCTAAAACGTCGCTGATCCTCGGGATCCGTTCGTTGCGCTTCAAAGGTTGAAATATCTGCGCCTGAGACAAAGGCTTGATCGCCATCACCCTGCAATACGATCACCCGCACACTCGGGTCTGCATCAGCCTGGGCGATGTGATCAGCCAGTGACTGCCACATATCGCGCGACATTGCGTTGCGCTTTGCAGGATTGCTAATCACCAGGTTTCTAACCGCACCCTGCTGCCTCGAGAAAACCGTTCCATTCATGGTCGATCCCTTATATGTTTTGAACCATCCTAAAGAACACCCTCAGCCTTCAAAGCTTCGATCGCCGCGGCTGAAAGCCCAAGCTCACTCAGGATGCTTTGGTTATCCTCACCGCGTTGGGCAATCGGTTTTGCAATCCGCCCGGGTGTACGGCTGAGCTTGGCAGCTTGGGCAATCAGCTGAATATCGCCGCGCTCTTGGTGTTGGACGGTTTCAGCGATACTGGCATGCCTAACTTGCGGATCAGCGAAGACCTCGTCCATGCTGTAAATCGGCCCGCAAGGGACACCGGCCTCGTTGAGCTTTTCAATCCAATGCGCTTTAGTCGCCTTTTGAAAGGCCACGCTCAGCAATCGATTAAGCGCAACACGGTTTTTCGATCGTAAAGCATTGCTCGTGAAGCGCTCATCGGCAAGCAACTCAGGGACTTCCAAAACCTCGCATAGCGCTTTCCACATGGCTTCGCCCGATGCACCAATATTGACGTAGCCATCCGCGGTGGGATAGCTCGATGTGGGCATGCCGGTCGGATGGTCATTACCCACCGAGCGAGGCACCTCCCCATCGAGCAGGTAGCGCGCTGCCTGAAAGTCCATCAAGGCAATACCCGCGTGTAAGAGCGAGGATTGAACCCATTGCCCCTTGCCAGAGTGCTCGCGCTCAAGCAAGGCCGTGAGAATGCCAAGCGCACAAAATAGGCCTGCAGCCATATCACACACCGCAGCACCGGCCCGCATGGGTTCACCGTCTACAGGGCCTGTGACGCTCATCAGACCGCTCATGCCCTGAGCGATCTGGTCAAAACCCGGACGTTCGCGATAAGGACCATCCTGCCCAAAGCCCGAAATACTTCCTAATATGATTCGGGGATTGATCTTGTTCAATGACTCATAGTCAATGCCGAGCCTGTCCTTCACATCGGGCCTGAAGTTTTCAACCACCACGTCGGCAGTTTTGACCAGTTCGAGAAAGAGTTCAAGCCCTCTGGGGTGCTTCAAATTGAGGGTAATCGAACGCTTATTTCGGTGCAGGTTTTGAAAGTCAGGTCCATCGCGTGCACCGGTCATCATGTCGGGGCGGCCCGAGGATGCCGAAGGCTCCACCTTGATAACGTCGGCGCCAAAATCGGCAAGTTGTTTCACACAGGTCGGGCCTGCGCGAACCTGCGACAAATCGAGCACGCGGAATCGCGCGAGCGCCCCTTGCGGCATGATGCTCGGCATATCAATCTCCATCACTGAGAAACGAAACCGCAAGTTACACG
>Ga0256331_1000096_pt1 | contig 10082 bp, 15 predicted proteins | sample AtltaT_22_FD_189998 | JGI IMG/M metagenome (GOLD analysis project Ga0256331, IMG submission 189998) | Metatranscriptome of freshwater microbial communities from Altamaha River, Georgia, United States - Atl_Cont_RepA_8h (Metagenome... | ecosystem: Environmental > Aquatic > Freshwater > River...
CGAACAAATACTGGAGCCATTCAATGTTGGTCAATCGAGGTTTTAAAAAATAAATATAGAACTAAATTTGGTCAAGTTGACGGCAAAATTCAAACCACAAACTGGACTACATGTCAACCTACAAACACAGGCAGATCCAATGAACGTACATCGGAACAGCAAGCTGTTTTTGAATCTGAAGCATTATGGAAAAAGAAAAAAGATTCTGGTTACAATGAAGATGTAAAACAAATTGACGTTTCCAAATTTGTTGAACCAATGTTAGCGAAAAGCTTTAATGATTACCAAAACGATATTACATATCCAGTTTATTCTCAACCTAAGCTAGATGGCATTAGATGCATAGCTACAAAAAATGGATTGTTTTCTAGAAATGGAAAAAATATAGTTTCGTGTCCTCATATTACTCAAACCTTAGAAAAGTTTTTTAATGAACATCCTGATGCTATATTAGATGGGGAATTGTATTCAGATAAGTTAAGCGACGATTTTAATAAAATTTGTTCTTTAGTTAAAAAGACAAAACCAAACGAACAGGATATTAAAGAATCAGCCAATATTATCCAATATTGGGTTTATGACACAGTACAAAACTTACCTTATTTTGAACGAGGAAAGTGGATTAATGAAAATTTAACCACTTCTACATCAATACAAATCGTACCAACAGCTGTTTGTAACAATCAGGCTGATCTTGATACCTTTTATGGTAAGTATGTGGAATTGGGTTATGAAGGACAGATGGTAAGAATAAACGGAACTGCGTATGAAAACAAGCGCTCAAAACATTTGCTTAAACGTAAAGATTTTCAAGATAAAGAATATACTATATTAGATATAATTGAAGGAGAAGGAAACAAACAAGGAATGGCCGGAGCTATGGTATTTAAGATTGAATTAGGATTTAGCTTTAATAGCAATATTAAAGGAGATAGAAATTATTTGTTGGAACTCTGGAACAACAAACAAACTTATATAGGAAAACAAGCAACTGTTAAATTTTTTAATTTAACTCCCGATAATAAAATTCCAAGGTTTCCTTATGTAATTGGAATTAGAGATTATGAATAAAATTGTTGTGGTGTCCTAAAACAAATCCTAGAATCATATTCATAATAAAAAATGACTATGGCAAAAAATAAGACTAAAAAGCAAGCTCCAGTAAAAAAGAAGCGTGGTCCAAGAAAAGTAGTTCCTAAACCTAAAACTGTTAGAAAAAGAAAATTCGAGAAAATTGAAGCTAAACCACTAACTGAAGCTCAAATTAAACAATTTGTAGAACATTACAATAATCATAAGTCATTTCCCGGTTCTAAAATTCCTTGTAACATTACTGGCAAATTGACAACTTGTGTGGGTCCTTGGCTTGTAAAAAAAATTAAACAATACGGTGGTCCCGAAAATTTATTAAGAAAATATATAAGTCGAGGAGCAATTAAAGCTCAAAAAGAAAAGAACAAAGCTCCTTCTAAGAAAAAGGCTAAGCGCAAAGTTCTTAGTGAAATGAAAATTGATGAAAAGAACTGGAATCTTCCTAAGATTATATTTCATGGACCAGTACCGTTGACTGATCAAGAAATTACAGCAGAAACTCGGAGTGCTTGTATGAGGCCTAATATTTATTTAGACAATGATGGTCATTGTGAAGGTTGTCCTTATTACAACCTCTGTGAATCTCGTTTGAAGTGTTTGCCTACAAAAAGATCAAAAAGAAATAAGTAATTTTTATGGAATCTAATGTATCTCTAGCATGTAAAATTTTTGCTGGAATATTCATTATTGCAACTACTACATACTTAAAATATGCCACAAGAAAATAGCTCAGCAAATTGCGAAAATTGCCAATGCAATAACACTAAAATTAAAATTAAAAGATTTGATGATTCAAATTTTAATTTGTGTATTTGTGTATCTCCCGATTCAGATTTTGCTGAGGAAGCTTTAAAGAGATTGGGTTATTTTGTTATAACTGAATATTATGAAAACGAGCAAAACAATTTATGAAAACGTAGCTGCCTTTTTGCTAAAATGTCCCTTATGTGAAATTGGTAACGAAGATGTAGCTGACATCGTTCAAAGTTATCAAAATCAAATGATACATAGTCGAGATGCTATAGATATAATCACAAACGAACATAGAAGGTTTTTAGATAAATTTATTCAATTTACAATGTATCATTATGTTCTTCTTAAAGAAGATTAATTACTTTAATGAAATTAAAGCAAACATTATTATGTATTGTTTTGTTTTGCGTTGGTTGCCATACTAATGAACCTCCAGTAACGGAACGCAATGAAGCTCTTTCAACAGCAGTGTACGCAACTGGGGATGCTTTAAACGTATCTCGAATCGATGTTGCTATTGGCTATGCTAAAGAAAGCATGAGGTTAGTGGAACCCCCTGCAGTTAGAAAAATAATAAAAGCTATTCCAAATAAAAAAGGACAGGTAACTATTGTTCTTCCTGAAGAGCTTAAAGATAAGCCCGTTTTAGTAGTAAATTCTGAGGAATACAAAGAGCTTTTGAAAGTCCAAGAACTTTCAAATCAAATAAAAAAAGAAAACGAAGATTATAAAGAGCAAATTGAGAAAACAGATAAGGAACTTCGCAGACAAATTGAATTAAAGATATATTTAGGTAAAAGAGTACAAGAACTAACAAACATAGTTAGTGAAAAACAAGGAGAAATTGAAGCGAGAAATAAGTTAATTCTATATCTTTCTTTAGCCTTAGGAGCATTTATTACACTTGTTGTTGCTTATGTGGCTTTAAAAATTAAAGGGCTGCTTCCCAGCTTTTTATTATTTTAAAAATAAGTAATAGCGTGTTTGAAACGCTACAAACAATTCTTAAAACAGCTGGTTCGTTATTAACAAACCAAGCTCCTCCTGATGTAGTAGATGAAAGCGAAAAAGAACGGTTGCAAGAATTAAATCATTTAGAATCTAAAAAGTTTTTTATAGTAATTACTTCTGTTATAATATTAACTATATTCTTTTTTGCTAGTGTTGGATTATTATTTATACTTCCTCCTACTCCAGAAATCATTACTGGGTTTGTTACTCTTTTTACTAAAACAATAGAAATTTTAGCTATTGTTATTGCTTTTTACGTAAGTGCTAAAACAGCCATAGATTTAAAATATACTAGCTTTTCAAATGCATCAATTGCAAACAACAGTGAAACAATTACAGAAAAAATAGAGGAAACGATTACCGTAATTCACACAAATCAAAAGGAGGAAGATTATGAGCTCAATTGAACCTCCATCAGTGAAAACACAGAAGTTGTTGTTTGATTATGAGGTTGGAGGAGGAGAAACTTATTATAATAAATACTTGAAGAAATTTACCTGGCCTGGTGGAGCTTCTGGTCCAACTATAGCTATAGGAATAGATTGTGCTTATTATTCTTCTTCAGAATTGTGTGATATATTCTATTTTTTAAATGAAGAAGAATTAAATTTAGTAAAAAAGTGTACAGGCAAAACAGGAGCTACAGGAAAAGAATATACCAAAACACTTAGACAAGCGGGCATTGAAGTTAATTGGGATAAAGCTGTTGAGATTTTTAAAGAAATTACGTGGCCCAAATTTGCTGAATTGTCTGAAAAAACATTTCCTGGCTTAAATAAATTTCCTCCAGATGCTTATGGAGCAATCGTTTCTTTAGTTTTTAATAGAGGCTCGTCTTTGAAAGGTTCGTCACGGATAGAGATGATGAATATTAAAAATTTAATTCCCAAAAAAGATTATAAACAAATTGCACAAAATATAAGAAATATGTGTAGATTATGGAAAGGAAAGGGATTGGATGGGTTGTTGGAAAGAAGGGAAGCGGAAGCAAAATTAATAGAAAGTGTTATTTAATATGGAAACTAATCAAAATTTATTATCTTCAATAGAATCAAGACAAGTAATATTAAAAAAATTGTTAAATGAATTGATACAGTGTTCATGGAAAAATTCAGAGACAAAAAACAATATTCGCACCAAACAAATAGAACCTTGGCATCAAACCAGTGTTGAACAAATTAAATTAGTACAGGCTATATAATGGATACCACTGAAGAGACAAAATGGAATAATTATCAGTTGTTGGTTTTGCAACAACTTGAGGATCACGGAGAACTATTAAAAAATTTAAATAGAGAAATATGTTCTATTAAAGAAACTATAGCATCTTTGCAAACAAACGTTACATTATTGAATGCAAATACAGCTGAACAATTGATTAAAGAACAAATATCAAAAATAGAAAATATAACATCTAATTTGAAAGATTCTTATACGGTGGATCATGCCCAATTTTCAATGTGGAAAAATCAAACGGAAGAACGCTTAGAAGTTATTGAGGATGATATTCAATACGTTTTTTATGATGAAAACGGAGCAGAGAGAAGACTTCAAGCTGTCGAAAGAAACTATGATGTTCAACAACATCTAAGATCTGCTAGTAAAGCTCAGTGGGCTCTGTATATTTCTATCATAATTTCTGTGCTTAATATCGTTGCCCATTTAGTTTCTCCTTTAATTAAAAGATAACTGTTGCCTTGTCCTTTTAAAAAGGTTATGATGTAAGCATAATAAAAATATGTTTACTACACTAACTACAGAACAGGCAATTGAATTAGTCCCCGCAATTGGAGCTACTGCTCCTTCCCCTCGCGTATCTGATCGTTATCAGTTCGTTTCTTCGAGGGACGTTCTTGACCGAGTACAAGAACACGGATGGAGAATTACTAATGCTACTGCACAAAGCTCTAAGGCAACTGCTCAACATCGAGTTACTTTGGTTCATCAAAAGGATTTAGAAAATCAAGATCAGGAAGGAATTCTTCGTATTGAAATGTTTAACTCCCATGATCGCACAAAGCGACTAATGTTTGCTATTGGTTATTTTCGGCTTGTGTGTTCTAATGGTTTGATTGTTGCTGCTGGTCCAGCTGAAACTATTCGTACAAAGCATCGCTTTACTGATGATAAGCTAACGGAGATTTTGGAACAAGTAACTAACATGTCTTCAAAGTTCCCTTCAATTCTTAATACTATTCAGCAGTTTAAATCAAGAACTTTAACAGAAGATGAACAATTTTCATTTGCTGAATACGCAGTTCGTGGACGGTTTAACTATAGGCCACAAATGCCTAGGCGTTATACAGAAATGCAGTATACTACTAGTCGCATGTTACAGTCCCGTCGACCAGAAGACAGTAGTGATGACACGTGGCAGGTATATAACCGAGTGCAGGAAAATCTTATTCGAGGTGTTGAAAGCTTCAGTCGTCCGATCAAAGGTTATATTGACGGAGTTCGAGTTAATCAGCTTCTTTGGAAGGGAGCTCAGACAACACTGGAATTTGAAGGAGACAAACTTAGAGCAGAACTCACGAGACTCCTGACAAAAGACGGAGAAAAAGGAAAGATTTCTGCTTAGTATAAGTACAAATAAGAGAAGGGGCTTAGGCCCCTTCTTTTTTGTTGTGATGACTAAGTTTTTTTAACAATACTAATATTTCTACAAAAGAGCTCAGAGCTTTGTGCTGCTCCTTTGCAAAAGCGTTAGGTGTTAAACGTACCGTTTTTAACAACAGAGGAAAGTATGTTAAGGGTACATATAATTGCTTTAACAAAATAATGTATATTAATACAGACCAAACTGACGTAGAAATGCTACATGCAGTGTTTCATGAACTTGGTCACCACCAAGCAATAATAGAAGAAAAGTGGATAGAGTATCACTACAACCAATTTAAAGAAATGAGCGGAGAAGATATTTTCGAGATTGAAAATGGGGTAGATCAAATAGCAGAAAAACTTTGGGCTAAACACGTTGATTGTAAAGTATGGGGAAGGTATAATTACGCTTATCCAAGAGCTCAAAAAGCCCAAATTATTAAACAGTTTATAAACACATACAATAAATGACCGTAGATAAAATTTTAAACAAGCTTTCCGTATTTGATCGAATTAGCTTTGTAGAAGAAAATCATTTGTACAAAATAGATGGAGAGTTCACTAATAGCCCATCCGTAACAAGACTTCTTAAGAAATTTAAGAAAGAGTTTGATAAGGAAGCAGCTGCAGCCAAGACTGCTAAGAGACTTAATACAACAGTAAAGCAAGTTCTTGCTGACTGGGAGATTAACAATCTTTATTCCACAACCATTGGAACGATGCTTCACAAATATATTGAAAACTCGTATTTAGGAATCAAAGAAGAATTTCAAGGCAATTTTGATAGACTTGGATATGACGAAAAGAAAGACATAGCTAAAAACTTTCCTCCTTAGTTAAACAATTTAAAAACTTTCATAAAGATTATAAACACTTAGAGTGTATTAAAAATGAAATAATGGTGGGGGATGTAGAAGATACTAAAATTTGTGGCATGTCTGATATGTTAATTTTTAACAATAAGACTAAAAAGCTAGAAATTTTAGATTTCAAAACCAACAAACGAATGGAAAAGAAGAGCAAGTACGGAGGAAAACTTCTTTATCCTTTTGATGATATGTATGAAGGAGAGCTTAATGAGTATGCTATTCAGCTCAATACATACAAATATTTTGTGGAGAGCTACACTGATTTAAAAATTGATAAACTCCGTATTATTTGGTTTAATGTCAAAAATAAAGACTATCAAATATTTGAATTGCAACAAATGCAACCAAAGATTATTGATATGTTTAATGTGTATAAGTCAGCTTCCTTATTTGCAGGGTAGTAAATAAAGAAAGAACATATATAGGAGCTGCAAGTTTAATATTAGAATAGTATAAAGCAGCTATTAAAGAAAACCAAACTAATAAACAAAATGGACAACTTACTACTTTTAAGATGAACTTCAATAGTTTGTTTTCTGTGTTCATAGACTTTGTGTGTAAAAAATCAGGAAAATATTTGTCTGTATTTTCTGTTATATAGTTCAAATATTCATTTCTTGTTTGTTCAAAAACACCAATTAAATGACTATAATGAACAAACCAATCAGTATAAAACCAAACAATTGATATAGCAGAAATCCAAAAAGTGGAGTAAAAAATTTAAGCTGTTACCATAAATAATAATTATGAAGTTTAATGATTTGTATGACCGTGTTTTTGTAAGTGAACAAGAAAATGTTGAAGTAGCTCATCCAAAAGACTTTGAAGGAGATGTCAAGGGAGCTCCAACACCAAATCCTGGTGTTCCTCCTGCAACAGGAGATCAAGGAGGTCAAAATTTACAGGACTACAAAGGTCAAGTACAAGAGTTTATCAACAAGCTTACTGAACCTGGAGGAAATTCTTTACTAGCATTAGTAGGATCTTTAGACAGGAAGAATACTCCATTTGAAGGAATTTCTACTAAAATTAGAAGCAATATTGCACAAGCTGCAAAATCCTTAGGTGACATTATAGTCGATATTGATGTGTGCTTAAATAACATTGCAAGCAATCCAAACAATCCTAATGTTGGATAAATTTAAAAATTTAGTACTCTATATGAGTGGAATTAAATCCTGAATTTTTGATAGAAATTTTTTATACCTTTTGCAAGAGACCTATACACAAAAGGTATCAAAACAGCTATAATGCAGAATGTCCTGTATGCAAGGAAGGAAAAAGTTCTGGTAGATCTAGACGTCTGTTTTACTTTCCTCTAAAACAATATTTTTACTGCCACAATTGTGCTCGTTCTTGGCTTCCTTTTGAATGGGTAAAAGAAGTCACTAATTTAAGTGTGCCGGAAATACTAAAAAGAAATAAAGACAAATTTAAACAAAACAACGTATACATCCCTACAACACTTAATAAAGAAACTAATATACAGACTGTTCAGGAAGAATTACCTTCAAATTCAATAGATTTAACCGATCCTTTACAGTTACGTTTTTTTGCTGAAAATAAAGTTGTACAAACTAGTATAGAATATTGCAAAAAAAGAAAGCTATTAGAGGCAGTTAATACTTGTAAAAAGTTTTACTTGTCGCTTGATGATAAAGTTCATAAAAATAGATTAATAATTCCTTTCTTTTATAATAAACGTATCGTTAGTTATCAAACTCGTTCATTGTTTTCCAATCAAACTCCTAAGTATAAAACAAAAGTCGGAGAAAAACATTTGTTTGGATTGGATAATATTGATAGCAATATACCTTTTGTATTTTTATTTGAGGGTCCTATTGATTCCATGTTTGTTCGGAATGGTTTGGCTATGACATCCCTTTCTTTGACTGAGTTACAGACAAAACAACTTAATAGTTTAATAGGATATGAACCAATTTATGTTTTTGATAATGACAAAAACAACCAAACCGTTACAAAAAAAATCAACAAATGCATTGAAGCTAATAAAAGAATTTTTATCTGGCCTAAAGAATTTAAGTCCTTTAAGGATTTCAATGAAATATGTATTCGACTAAATCAAACTGAAATTCCATGGCAATTTGTAGAAAAAAATTCCTGTAAAGGAGAATCTGCTAAACTTAAATTTTTACTTGCCAACAGTTCCTTGAGGAGCTCCTGAAGCTTTTAAAAGGGCATCCAAAGCTCCTTCAGCTCCTCCAAGAGCATTTTCTACTTTCTTGATGAATGGTTCAGCTTCAGTTGTATAACCTGCTAATAATGCAAGCTTGCTGATGAATTCAGTAGCTGGTTTACTGTTAATACTCATTATATTTCTGATATTGTATTTAATTTTAGATTTAATGCCTTTTTCAGTTTTAAGGGTTTGTAATTTTTGTTTGCTTGGCTCGTCCGTACCAATTAAAACTTTTGCAAATTCTTCAAAAGATTCTTTTTTATAAAAGAAAACAGGTTCTTTTGATTCTGGCCCATCTTTTATAAAGTTATTATATTGAGGTAGCAAATCTCGTTTAAAATTTTTGTCAAAAGATCTCAATTGATCTAAATTACGAGGTTCGTTTGCTACTACATTATCGTTTTGAATATTTTCTGTATCTTCTGCTATTTCTTCAAAAATTAAAGTTAAATTAGAAATTAATTCATCAAAATTTTTAGACTCTTTGGAAACTGTTACATTACTTCCTGTTTTATTTAATTCAGGTGTTGATTCAGGATTAAGAGAAGTTTCGTTATTTGAACTGACAGTGGTAATATTATCAGCATTAGATGTTTGAGTTTCTGTTTGAATGGCTTTAGCTCGCTCATCCAAAAAGAAATTCCAACAAGAAATTGCTACTTGGAGTACATTTTCAGGTCGAACTTGTTGATCTTTATCTTTTCCTGCCCATCCTTTAAGTTGAGGAAGTTTACTTGCAAATGTTTTGTCTTGCGGTTGCTGAAGAACTTTAAGCACATCTTTATTTTCATTATTTTTCGTAAATTTTGAACCTTTAGCTAAAGATGCAATAATTGTAGAAATTGCTGATAAAATATCGTAATTGCCTAATTTTTCCTGAAGAGCTAATCTGCCAGCTTCTTCATATGAATTTGAAACTCCTTGTCTCATCCCTCTCAGCATTTGTTGAAATTTTAAAGAAACGGGAGTAAAATTATTTAGAATATCTTTGGACGTTTTCCACGAAAAATATTCTTTATTACGTTGTAAAAATGCAGCTTTATATTGATCAAAAGGTAAATTGATTTGTTTGGAAAGCGGAATTTTAGGCTTGGGTTTAGACATAATAAATTAAGGTTTAAAAAGACGAGATAAAAGAATTCTCAAATCGTTTGAAGAAACTCCATTATTAGAAGGTGGAACATTTTCTGTAGGAGGTTGACTAACCTCTTTCTCTGCGGGTAGTTGGGCATCTTCTGGTCTAGTAGATAATAAAAGATCTTCTTTTCCTCTGTTTGCCTCCTGTAGAAAAAACAAAAAATCTACGAGATAAAATAAATTAAAATTCTCGATTGTTCCTGACTGTCCATTAAATGATAACTGAAGTTGTTTAAGATTAGGAACAGATTGTCTCTTAAAATTTTCTCTAGCAAATGAAAATATTTCTGCAGAAGTTGGCCATCTTGGAGTTGTAATTTTAAACAAATTAAAAATTTTTAAGAGATCGTTGTTCTGATAATCATCATACATTTGTTTAAAGTTTTCATATTCATCTACTTGTTTTCCTTCTAACAAAA
>Ga0256331_1000097_pt1 | contig 10076 bp, 3 predicted proteins | sample AtltaT_22_FD_189998 | JGI IMG/M metagenome (GOLD analysis project Ga0256331, IMG submission 189998) | Metatranscriptome of freshwater microbial communities from Altamaha River, Georgia, United States - Atl_Cont_RepA_8h (Metagenome... | ecosystem: Environmental > Aquatic > Freshwater > River...
GGAAATAGGCAAAATAGGATTATTTCCTTTTTCTTTTAATCAAGAAACACAATGGTTAAAATGTGATGGAAGAAAACTTAGCAAAAAAGATTATCCTAAATTATTTGAAAAAATACAATATACATATGGAGGGAATGGAGATGAAATATTTCATCTTCCCAACGTAAATAGGCGTTATATTCGTTGTACAACCACATCAGAAAATGTTGGAATGTTGTTAGAAGATACTATTAAATTTCATAAACATAGTTTTTTGGAAAGCAATATAGATGAAGCTAGCTCAGCTACAAACGTAGAAGATTTGAATGGAACTCAGTTTGATGCAATAGAAGCAACGTCCGTTTCTGAACCTGGGTTTGGAGGAATACAACAAGGCATAGGAATAAATTTGCAGAATTTTAATAATTTAAAAGTTAAAATTACAGAAGAACCTGTAGGTCCGTTTATTAGTATAGGAAGCAATATTGAAGGAGCAGAAGAGACCAGACCTAAGAGTATTATTTTCGTATGCTGTATAAAAGCTTACTAACATAAGTATCCTTGTGGCAATTAAGCTTTCAAATTTAGAGAAAATTTCCGAACAAATAAAGATACAACAGTATCTTTTTAGTGATTTGCATTTAGATATAACAACATCAGACGTATATTCTCCTTCAACAAAATCTTTCAGCAGCGGAAATGATATTGCGATAGATTATGATATTAATGCTATTGTAAATTCTCTAAGAAATTTATTTAACACAAAGCCTGGACAAAGGTTTTTATTTCCAGCATATGGATTAGATTTAGAATATTTTTTGTTTGAGCCCGTAACAGATATTAATGCTGAATCCATATCAGCAAAAATAATAAACGTAATAGAAACGTATGAACCCAGAGTTGCAATAAATCAGGTGTTTGTAGAACCAGATGTAGACAATATGAGTTATAGTATAACTATCTCAGTTAACATTCCTCTGTTTAACACTCAGGTTTCTTTAGATTTGCAATTAGATACAAAAGTTCAGTCTTTAATTTTTATAAATACAAATAGAACATAACATGGAACCCACTCTACCAGCAAACGAATTTCCTTTACCTAAAAACAGCTATGCTGCTTTTGATGCAATTTCTATACGAAATCTAATTCTTCAGCGTTTAGATGAGCAGGGTATTTTTACTGATCAAAATTATGTAGGATCTAATTTAGCTGCAATAGTTGATGTAATTTCTTATTCTTTTAATACCTTAATGTTTTATCTTAATAAAACAAGCACTGAAAGCACGTTTACTGAAGCTCAGTTATATGAAAATATTTCTAGACTAGTTAAAATATTAGACTACAAACCTATTGGATATCAAACATCAACTTTATCGTTTTCCTGTCAAACCCAAGGAATGACTCCTGGAACTTATACCATTCCTAGATATTCTTATGTTACTACAGATTTGGGTACTAGTTTTTCTTTTAATGAAGACATAACTTTTACGGTAACCAGCTCTGGTCTTGTTAGTATACCAGAAATTAATAACAGAAAATTATTATATCAAGGAACCTACAGAGAGTTTTCTCAGTATACTGCTCTAGGAGATCCTAATGAGGTAGTTCAGCTAAACATAACCAATGCTTTAATTGATCATTTTTCTTTGGATGTGTATGTATATGAATCGTTAGAAGATAAATGGTATCAATACACAAATGTATCTAATCTTTATACACAAACTCCTGTCTCTCGAGTTTTTGAAAAAAATTTAAACTCTAATAATATATACGATATTACTTTTGGGGATGGAATTAATGGCAAAAAACTATCAGCTGGAGACAAAGTTTCTATATTTTTTCTCCAGAGTTCTGGTCCAGCAGGAGTTATAGGACCTTCTTCATTTATAGGAAACAATACAATAAATTTATATTATAGTCAAACATATAAAGAAATTCAAAATGATTTAAATTCAAATGACATAACTCTAATTACCACCGAAAATGCAAGTAAGATAATTATACAAAATACAGTGGGTTCAACATACCCCAGAGAAGGAGAAACTACCGAAAGTATTAGAAAAAATGCTCCTTCTGTATATAGATCTCAGTATAGATTAGTTACACAAAAAGATTTTGAAACATACATAAAAACAAATTTTTCTCAATTTTTATCAGATGTTAGAGTGTTTTCTAATTGGGATTATATAAATGATTATTTGCGTTATTTTAATAGAATTAATGTGCAACCAGCAGGATTTGGTCAAATTTTGCTAAATCAAGTTCAATATTCTACAGCCTGCAATTTTAACAATGTGTATGTATGCGCTATTCCACGAATTGCTAAAGGAGCTACTTTAAAATATCTTTTGCCTTCTCAAAAAGAATTAATTAAAACTTCTTTAGCGGACATCAAATGTTTGACGTCTGAAATAACGTTTTTGGATCCTGTGTATAAAGCTATTACGTTTGGAGTCAAAACTCCTGAGGGAGAGGTTTCTTCTTCAGAATTAGTAAACACGTTTTTGCGAATAGTAAGAATACCAAATTCAAAACGTTCCGGTACAAGTATTAAAGCAGAAGTAACAAAAGTTTTCTTAGAATTTTTTAATCCATTAAATTCTGTATTAGGAGGAGTATTAAATTATTCAAGATTAGTTAATTCTATACTGCAAGTAGAGGGAGTAAAAGAAATAAACACAGTTAATTTAGCGACTGGTGTTGTTGTTAACAATTTATCTTTGTATGTTTATAACCCAACATATCCTGAACTAGATAAAGAAATTATATCAAGTAATAAACCATTCGAACCATTTGATTTTGTATATTTCGAGGATTTAACAAACGTAAGTTTAAAAATAGAAGTCACAGAAAATTAATATGAGTATTTCGCTAGACGTAACTCCAGGAACTTCAGGATATGCAAAGGGCACTAAATTTGTGTTTGTTGTTTCTGGAGTGAGCATTGTAAGCGAAACGGGATATAAAATACGCTGGGATTTTGGAAATGGTTTGTCATATACTGATTCTTATAACATAACTACAAACCAATACACAATTGAGCATATTTACGAATACGCGGGAAATTATGACGTCAATGTATCTGTTTGGGCTACCGACAAACTGGATTCAGAAACGAACTCAGAAGAAACTATTACACAAAGTATTATCGTTACAGAATTTTATTCAAACAAAATTTTAATAGACGGAGGAGACGATACAACTCCAATTGCAATTCCTCAGACTTATACAGTTAGCATCACCAGTATTGATGTGGATTCTCCCCTATATGTAGGTTTTTATCCAAATAATTCTAATTCCGTTCCTTTTTATGCAATTCCTCCAAAATGGTCTTTCATAACAAAAAAATGGTCTTTATCTCAAAATGGAGTAGAATCTAAAGATGAAGTATTTTTAATTGATACTGCTCCTTGTGCCCTCCCTACTAATATTGCTCAAAATACTACTAATGTTATTGCTGTTTCAGGAAAACTTATATTGAATTATGTTGATGATTCACCTGGAAACGTAACTCTACAGGCCCAAATTAGCAGTTCAAATTTTAGTAGTAAAACTGATTCGTTTATATTTGATTATCCAAGCTTTAGTAATTCTGTTGGTTCGTCAATGGTTGCTACTAAGGAATTGACTATTCAAGATGCTAATATAACAACATTGAAAGTCTCTGAAAATTATTTGAACGAAATATATCCTTTTAAGTGGTTTGATGTGCCAATACCTGTAATGGTAACAATCAACGGCCCATCTGGGCAAAAATTACTGAAACACCCAAAAGGAGCTGCAGGAAGTACTCCAGAAACGGTTAATGTAGTTTTATCAATTGTAATCGATGGAGTTGAGTATAGTTCAACTACAGTTAACAACGACAACAATAAAAAGTGGTTTTATATTAATGAAACAGCAACTTTTAAACAAAGCGAAGTTGGATATTGTTTTACGTCTATAACTATACCTTATACTCAATTATTAGAAGACAAACAAATTACAATTAAAGCTTCTATAACGGACTATTCTGTCGGAAATACCGCAAGAACAATTGCTGGCACTTCGCAGACATTTGAGTTAAACGATTTAAACAATTCATATCAAATAGCAAAAGTTAATCAGAATTTTGATTATGGAAATTATTTTAAACAGTTATTAAAGCCTAAACATTTGCAGCAAAATGATGCTTTGTTTCAATTTTTATCTGCAGTTGGAGGAGATTCAAATCCACATAACGAAAATTTAGGAAATACAATTTACGAAAAAATTGCTAATTTTACTGCAAATCACTCTGACCCTGAAACAGCAAATATAGATAAATTGATTTCTTTAGCTAATCAAGTAGATGTAAAAGCTGAAACGTATGCTGTAGATTTTCCCAGAGAAGTTAAAAATTTAATAGATTTATTTTCCATACCAAGACACAGACTAAGAGGCATAAAAGAAGAATATTCTAACGTTTTTCAACTAGGAGATTTGTTGGATGAAAATAGCGTAGTGATAGCAAATCAAAAATACTATCTTAAAGATAGAACGTCGTTAAAATATTATGAAATTCAGCCAAATATATTAGACAGAAATAATCCAAAACGTCACTATAAAGCATCTCTATTAAATCTTCCGGGAATTGACACCACAACACTGTTTGAAAAGTATTATTTATATAGGGCTAAAATAATAATACCCGTAGATTCTGCTACAGCAACACCAGTGAATGATTTAAAAGAAGGTTTGTTTTATGCATTAGTTCCAAAAACTTACCAAGAAGGATTTTCATATGAGCAACCGTTTCATGTAATTCAAGCTGTGTTTAATGCTGGAGTATTCGACGTAACTGAATACACTTCTACGTATGCTGGGCTCAACTCCCCTGTTACACAAAATTATTGGTTTTATGAGTTGTCAAATCCTTTAGATAAATTTTATAAAAACAATATTGTTGATTGGAATTCACCTTATACAAAAACTGTTACATACAATCTTTCTTCTTATAATGATTGGTATGGGGATAACAAGCTAGCAGAGATTATGTTCAACAATGTTTTAACAAAACATTTATTTGAAGAATAAATAACTTAAAGTGAATTCTAATATCAAAAGCTTAGTTAACGTGGAACATAGCGGAGCTCTGCAAGGAGATTTAAATTCTCCGTATTCTTTTCTTCAGTGGAAATCTAGAACTCCAAATATAGTCGAAACTGATGCTAAATATTTTTATAATCAATATATAATAAAATGGTTTGAAAAAAAGACAGAAAATCAAAAAGTTACCCCTACTTTATTGCTACGTCAGCGATATAAATTTTTGTTAGATCAACTACAATTGTTTTTTACCTCAGAAGAAAAAAATAAATGGTATAATTTTATAAATTTATCTGATGAAAAAGAATTGTTATTAAGCATACCGTATTTTGCAAAAAAACTTAAAAAAATAGCTTTATATTATCTTAGTGTTCGAAACTCCATTAAAAACTCTAAAATTAAATATAATTTAGTAGGTACAAAATTTGGAGTTGAAAAAAGTATTTCTAATCTAATTTACGAAAACTTTGTATCCTCTACTGAAGTAGAATTACCTCCAGCAATTATTTCTAATTTACCACAAAAAGAAGAAATAGTAAATACATTACAAGTAGAAGTTCAAGAGCTATATGATGATCATCAATATTTTGATCGTTCATATACAATGCCCACTTCAGCCTATTTTAATGTTTTAGATGAGGCAACTGCAAATTTTTTTGCTACAAAGGGTTTAGTATTATCTTCAGACGAGTGGGTATTTAATACGTTTAACGTACCTGTAACCTCAAGTGTAGAAAGTTTTATCAGTAACCTAACAGGAACCGTATTTGAAGTTACTGACAATGAATTGTATTTCAGTTTTCTGCAAAAATTTATTAGTGATCCCAAATATATTATTAACGTTGATCCTAAAAATACAATTGATACCACGACATTGAGTTTTGATGTTAAGCTAACTCAAGGAAATAATTTTTTCTATTATCCGTACGGAACTACTGATTTCAGTACAAAACAACCAAAACAAATGGATGTAGTTTCTTTAAGCACGGTTGATGTTCAGCAAGGAACAGCTGGTTCTAGCTTAGAGGATTCTGATACAATGTTTGTAAAGGTTGGTTCTACAACAAAGGCAGCATGGTTACGATACGTAGAGTTTGAAGATTACAAAAAAACGCTGAAAGCTGATCTTAAAAAAGATAGAACAACGTTTTTTATTTATCCATATCCAGGTTATGGTTTAGCTGCCGAAGATGTACCTTGGACTGGTCCAGATTTTGTTTCTACAACTGAATATAACTTCCTAACAAAAAATATTAAATCTATTGTAAATGACGCATATTGGGGACAAGAGCTTGCTTCAGACAATTGCACAAAACTGCTCATTAATAATAGTACATTGGCTACAGAAGGAGCTACCCCTCACGAAAACCCTTTTTATGCTGATCATGTATATGTTCGTAAAACAAGAGAACTTGATATTACCATTCCTCACGGAGAAGTAGAGGGAGCTTGGTTGTATAAATTCACAAAAACTTCTATACCTGTTTCTCCTTCAATGGTCAATAGAATTTTGTGGCCTTATCAAACATATGAATTAGAAAACATTCCAGATTTTTTTAATACTTTGAGTTTATCTTCGGTATGTAAACAAACTACATTAAACCAAATGGTCAAAACTGGTTGTATTGCAGGAAACTCAATAGAAACAGCTGATAAAATTTATAGATTAAACAATATTGGTGATTCAAAAGATAAAGCTATAGAAGTGGCGTGGCTTTCTGGTTCAACTGTTATTGCTACAGAAGAATTTTTAGATCCAACTACAACACAAATCCTAACGGTATCAACAGCATACGTCGAGCAAAACTCGTTTAATGCATTGTTTCCTCCTGGTAAAGCAATAAAATTTATTTGGAATGGTGATGAAATTTCTCCAAATAAAGTATTTAAATACGTGCCTCATAGAAAAGATTGTCGGTTTTTTACAAACATGCCAGCATTATCTTCTCGACTAGACTGGCAAAAGTGTAGTTGTAAAGCGGTATACCATACTCCGTTTGGACATAATGCTGATACATTTGAAACAGGTAATTTGTTTGCTGATGTTCTTATAGAAATAACAAAAGAAGAGATCGAGGAATTTGATTTTAGCACGTGGAAAGACGTGTATGGAAGAACAAAAACTTCGTCTAAAAACTTTTCTTGGTATCGAACTAAAAAAAATACTGGTTGGGAAAAGGGAAGGTGGGTTGCAAATATTGCAAACGAAAATGGAGCAGTTGTTAATTATACTCCGTTCAATTTAAAACCAGGAAGAGCATATATTTATAGAAGAAGTGACTCAGGAAATTCAGGAGATCAATTTCCTTCATACACTAAAACATATTATCATGGGAATGCAAACACGAAGTGGATAGCAGCAAAGTATGTACCTGGGGATGGGTGGGTTAGTTCTGGAATTGAATCCGACATGAAGATTCATCCTGGATCTTTTTTAGAATACGAACGATCAATAAATACAACAAATTATTTACTTTCTACAACCGAAAAGGATGTATTTGCTGAAAACAGAGGTTCAGTATGGTCCAATTTTGATTATGTCCCATTAAAATGTTATGGAGGGCAAGAACAAGTCGTAATAGTTCAATGGCCAATTACTCCAATAAAAGGAAGCGAAAACACTACAAACCCACAAGAAGAAGATTATATAGACTTAAAAAAGAATCAATATCCTGTTGAATCTTCTAGTGATATATCTGACATAACATGGACAATTACTAGAAGAGCAAACAATGCAGATGGCACAGGAATTAAACGGCCTATTTCTGAAACATATTCAGGAAGTCCTACTTTAACGTTTGTACCAAAATATATTGGAATATATGATATCGAAGTTAGCTATAGAGTACAAAAACTAGTTCCTGCAGTAAATATAACAGCCAATCCAATTGGAGGGGGAGTAACCGTAGATACAATTGGCACAAACCGAGAAGAAATATATTTAAATACATATCCTCAAAACGGAGTAGTGGTTTCTCAGGATAGAACTACTAATGGATTGTGGAAATATCAAATAGAAGCTAGGGAAGACTGGAACAATCCTCTATATAAACCTACAGAATTAAATTTAGTAGATGTACCTAAACCTCTAAAAAATATACCCTATAAACAAGTACAAATTTATAATCCAGCTGTAGCTGTAAGTACAGGTTCAACAACAAATCCATATGCTCCTGTTACAGGAAAAAAACAACAAATAGTTCATACATTAATTCCTTCAATTACTGTAGTTCCCCCAACAATTGATGATACATTATATATACCGTTCAATTGTCCTTCTAATGGGTTTTTAATTGAACAACCTATTAGAGGATGGTCTTACAAGAAAAGAAATTTTTCTTCTGGAACTTCTGGTTCTGAAGGAGCAAAACCATATTGGGCAACAGTATATGTACAAAAAGATCCAAGCACCCGTTATAAAGGCTTGTATTCATGGGGATATGAAGAAAAATATATTGATGGATATTTGCCTGACACAGCTCCAAAATTGTCTCCTCTGGCTGTGGAGTTTGGAAATGTATTAGAATACCAAAGAAAGGGAAGTTCCTTTACGTGGAATCAACCAATTGTTTATAACAAGTTTATAGGAAAAGCTAAATGGTGTAAAATTTATCAAAATTTTAATAGCAATTCTAATTTAGCTGAATTTTATAAAATAAAAAATAAACCTGAGCCTATAGCTATTCCTTTGTTAGAACCAACGGATATTGTTTTATCAAATATGATTGATGGAGCTCCTGTAGAGGTCTATTATTATGCAATTAATTCATTTAATTGGCCCATAAGTGCAAATTTACCTGCAAATAATACACTACCTTTATTAGAAAATTTTGTTGTTCCTTCAACAGGAAATCAAAATATATCAAATAGTTTTTATCCAACAATAGCTACAGTACCTGTATTAGAAGATGTATACGACAGTAAATATTATGGTGGATATTTTCTACCTAGTAATTTAGGAGCTTCTCGGTTTATAAACAAAAATTTTACTGCAATACTTGATGCTACATCTTTATCTGGAAGTTATATCACAGAAGATGTAAATTTCCGTATAGGAGGCAGAGGACTTACTAAACAGGATCAACCAAGCATTTTTACGTGGATTGAAAATAACGAATGGGTAAAGGAACCACCAATTGCAGGAAATTTAGCAGGAGCTACTAAAAAGTCTCTTACTAAACCGTTGCAAACTTTTATTCCTTATTATAGTGACGATTCTAACGATCATATAGGTTTGTATCAAAAACAAATAAGCCTTTCTCCTTGGGGTGGAGCTAATGATGAAAATTGGATAGACAATTCCTCTTCCACAAAAACTTTTACAGGAAAAATTTCCGTATCAAAATGGAAAGAAAATCAAATAGTTAATGAAAATGTCGATAAAACTACCGATTGTTTGTGTTCAGATGTATTTGGCAATCAATATGGACTTTTAAAAGATTCAGGAGATTCTAGTTTACTTAGCGAGGAATATGGAGATCTCTGGGTTAGAGATACATCTCAGAGCATTAAGCCTGGTAATGTGTCATTGAGTGCTGCATACACAATTGCTAATTTTGATGACAATATACAATTTAAAACAATTGATACGTTTTATAATGTCTTATGCGTCGAAAGTTCAAATAAATTAGCATTTTTTGGTTTAGAATATGATTATGAAAATAATTTAATAGGAGCTTCAACCGACAAATACACAAGTATAACACTGAATGAAACTTTTGTATTTCAAAAGAATTGGCTAGACTCTAAAAGAAAAAAAATATTTAGTCTATTCTTTAAAGAAGAAAGCAATCACAAAAGTCCCGTAATATACGAAACCACATTTGCTGAAAGAAGCTTGACAACCAAGAAAGTATTTGAATTAACTGAAGAAGAAGAAGCTCAATTAGAAAATGAACTTTCTGATGCATCATTTAAATGCACTGAAGGAGAAGGAAGAGCTAGCTTCAGTTATAATGAAACAACAAACACTTTCTTAATTTGTGCAAACGGAACGGTAGATAATGAAGTAAATCCTGGAGTAAAGCCC
>Ga0256331_1000130_pt1 | contig 9184 bp, 5 predicted proteins | sample AtltaT_22_FD_189998 | JGI IMG/M metagenome (GOLD analysis project Ga0256331, IMG submission 189998) | Metatranscriptome of freshwater microbial communities from Altamaha River, Georgia, United States - Atl_Cont_RepA_8h (Metagenome... | ecosystem: Environmental > Aquatic > Freshwater > River...
ATCATTTTTTATTCACTCTTTTTTTTTTTTTATTGTTGACCGCGTACCAGAATAAAACCTTTCCAGCAGCGTTTTGTTAGTAAAAGTAATTCCCGCTAGAAACCTGACCAGCTCCTGCTCCCTGAGCAGTTACCTGCAGTGTCTGTATCTCCTTGACAGAAAACAACGTACCACCGATTACTCCAGTGGCTCTTTCACTATCTGATCCGAAGTAGTAGGTTGTGATCGTATATTCTGGGTTGTTCGTGTGTTCGACTCGTGCCGTCTGGTCCGAAGAAGAAGGATAGTCGATCGAGAAGCGATGTGTGTCTCCGATGGGGCCATATTCCTTGGCCCTCACTATCATTGTACCGTCACTCGATGCGGAGCCTCCGGAGCGATACCAGTTTCGACTTCTAAACATTACTGAGTAATCTTCAAAGTTCGTGTTGATCGGCGCTAGAGTAGACCATACCGATAGTGTCCCAAAGTTAATACCCGACTCATTGTCTGCGTCGTCTGCGGAGAACTGAGAGTTAAGCGGAGGAGTCAAAGAGTTTACCCTTCCAGTCCTCCAGAAGTTTACGTTTATCGTCTTACCGACTGCATCATTGTCTAGTACGAATACTATGGAATCTTCCGACGAGAACGATAATGACTTCAATATCTCAACCGAGTCTCCCGTGAGGTAGTCGCCTACGGTATAGGGTGTTCCCTTGCGAGTTCCAGCGATATCTCCTGGGAGGAGATTGTTGACGCTTCTGAATAGTGATTTATTAGCTCCACTGCTGATACTGACTATGTCATCTAGATCTGATACGGAGGTAGAGAATACGCTAGACGTGAGATTCTCTGCATAGGATGGATTCGTACCGGGAGTTGTGCTGCTGCTCAAGGTTCCCGAGATGCTGGTGTATCGCACACGATCAGGTAGTACAGTGTTGATAGATGCGGGCACTAAGTATGCACCACGCTTGAACCAGTTCATCATATCGCTGCTGCTTATCCTAGTGGCGATATGAGACTGATTGCCTAGTTGGGATCCTTGTGCCGTATCTACGATGAATGACAGTTTCCCTATCGATACTGGAACCGCTATAGCACCGTCATTCTCGGTCGAGCTAGTGATCTTCGTGGAGTTCGTCTTGAAAAGATTTCCTTTGACGTTCAACAGATCAGAGTTGAATGAGCTGATTATTTGCTGCAGCGTTATGGGAATAGTGTCCGACACGAACTCAGATTTCCAGATCTGAGGGTATGCATCCGAGCCGAAGACCTGTATGTCCGTTGTTGCCGTGATGTCATAGTAGCCAGACAATGGCTCCGCGACAGCGTCTACGTTTACCATCTCGACGTACGAATCTACACCAGCTGACGTATGAGATCCCTTTGCTGAGATCTTGAATAGACCTGTGTTAACTTGCTGAAACCACGTGGGTGTTACGACCACGGGAGAAACTTCTTGTCCCTTGAATGCTATATACAAGAAGTCGCCGACTCTTGAGTTTTGAAAAGCACTGAGAGATTCGCATGTCAGCCTCATGACGCCTGAGCTGACTGACACCTTGAAACCTGTTCCAAGCGCTGGAGAAACTTCGGTTCTGTTGCTGACATTTAACCCATCCGCAACGACCACCATCTCTGATGGTCTGCCAAAAGCGTCCGGTGTTAGGTTGTAAGTTCCAGTGTTAGTCGCTGCAGACTCTATGAACCCCTTGGAGTCGGCATTTCCAGCGGTTATCGTGTCACCGACGGTCGACGGAGATGAGAGCTTCAAATTACCAGTCTGGCGGTTTAGGCTAAAACCTGAAGATTCACCGACGGATCGTGTGTCTAGACCTGAGAACCAGTCGTCTACGTATGTCCCGCCGACCACGGTCAACGAGGATGAAGTTCCGAGCTTATTGGATTTTATCTGTATCTTGTTGTTTGAAGTCGCTGAAGCAGTTATGCCAGCAAACTTTAAGTTCATTGCAGTCGCCCATTGAGTCGGCGAGGCGGATGACACGGGCGCTCCGCCAAAATCTGAACTGTCGAAGTATCCGGTCTGTGACGGCGTACCGTCGACCGATAGGATCAATGTTCCTGCAGTGTTAAGCGATGTCCACGGAGAGGGCAGAGTCAAAAGAGTCGCTGCTGTCTCCCTCGCGTTGAGCAGCACATTGTTTTTGTACAAAGATATATACGAGTATCTGTTAGCAGGAAACCCTATCGTCAAGTTGGCATTAACGACCTGACCTGGTAAGTCGTCCACAACTTGGATGAATTCTGCGTCGTACGCTATCGCATACAGCAACAATCTGGTGGATGACTCTGCGAGTCTGCATCTGAAACTGTAATTATTACTGTTTGCCTGATCGTTTATGGTGGCTGCGATCTCTATCAGAGTAGCTGAAGCAATGTTGTTGAAGTCAGACTCACTGAAGATGATCTCTTCTTCGACATCGTCAACCGCTACAACTAAGCGCATGTCATTAGCTAGTTCTATCGGACCTGAATTCTGGTTGACGACCTGAGGCCTAGGTAGCGGAAAGTTAGACAGTTGCAAGAACTGCTCGCCGCCGCTGGCTGACGCCAATAACACATCGACCGACTGACCAGCAGTCGACGGCTGGAAACCAGAACCGTCGTCGACATACATGATCGACGGTTCGCCGTACGCAGGTGGTTCTTGTATGGTGGCAGATGATACCTGCTTACCATCACTGGCGTCCGATACGCCGATTACTGCAGATAGTATAGCCGCACGAGTGCCTCTGGCCAAAGTTGTAGAGTAGTTCTTTAATCTCTCTCTGAGTTCATCATCGGACTCTATGTCTTTGCCGCCTGAAGCTGTCGTTGTGTTAGTTACTGATATCGATTCAAACGGTGCATTGGCGAACTGAATTATCGTGTTCGCGCCTGCGTTGCTAGAGACTCCTGGAAGTTCAGCAATTATCTCTATGTTTCCGACGCTATCCTCACCAGCAGGAAGTACGGCGTCACGCAGCGTCTGATAGCGAATCTCGGGTGTAAGATTGTTTAGCGGGATCTTGACCACTGTTCCGGCTGTTATCAGTCTGTCAACCTTTCCTTGACGATCGATGACCGAGTCGGAGATAAGGTGATCTTTCTGAAGTGTCGATGTGAGGTGGATAGTGTAGAAGCTGCCGTTGAACTGTATGCCAGGAGTCACTCCACCGTCTGGAGATGCGTATCCTATCGGCCCCTCAAACTGAAGAGTGTCGCGACCGATGTAGAGCTCACCTGAGTTGGCGTCCCATCCGGAAGCGTCGTTGACGTAGATTTTGTTGTCACCCGCGATCGGTGCCGGCTTTATCGCGTAGAGACTAGTTGCTCGTTTTGTGATGCTGGTGTCGATCACACGTATGAAGCCTGCAGCTCGTGAAGCTGCACGCCTGACTAGCCCGTAGTCGGCTGCCCTGTTATCGAGATCGATACTCTTGAGAGCATCGATGTTTAGGGTCTCTAGTACGCTCAGCACGGCGGTATTGTTCTCAAAATCTTGAGCGGCTACTGCCTCCAAGAGCGTGAGCAAGACCGATCCAGTGTTTACGTCGTTGACAGGAGTATCTGCTATAATCTTACGAACAAGTTTACCTAATATTTCGTTATAGCTTTGAAGACTTATAGCCATTGCTGCCTCTTATTGAGGGATATTTAAACTGAATGATATAGGTATCACCGTGTTGTTGCTACCCGCTAGAACTACACCTAAACTTACTTTGTACCCAGATGGGCCAGTGGGTCCGCTACCTAGATATTCTACCGTTAAATAGTCTAATCTATTAAACCTTGAATCTCGAAGGATCTGTCTAGCTATACTCTCAGAGATCGTGTCCTTTATTCTCTCCTGAGAGATGTTTGCCTGACCTATAACATCCACTACACCGTAGTCGGGGTGTCTGGATAGAGTACTCTCGGATGTACTCACCAGTATCTTCACTGCTTGTAGTGCATTCTCGATGCCGTAGGCTAACTTGATATCGCCGGAAGAGGTAAACTGGATATCGCCGTCTGTGCTAAGCAGCAGATCTACGCCAGCGTTCTTCTCGTCCTGGCTCTTAGATCTTAAGAACCAAGGATCAGGTTTGTTCAACTTGGGAGGAAGAGGGTCGTTGGATGGTATCAAGACGAAAAAGTTGCTATTTATGGTGTTCTTCTTGAAGAACTGAATATATGCGTTATCGCTGGGTTTATACTTCTCCAGATCATTAGCGCCGCTCAGCTGTATCACCATGTCACCCGATATGGGTATCTCCCTGATGTTAAGAACAACCCTCTGATCCGGTAGCGTCTCGACGTCTGATCTTAATATAATTATTTGATTTAAGTATATTTTTTCTTTAGTTATCTCGCCCTGCTGGTTCGTGGAAGGTATGACGATCTGATCTTCGCTGCCGCTAGCTTTTAACGATATCTTCTCACCGACCTCGTCGATGTATGGAGGTTTGAGCCCGTTGGCGGTTGCGATCTCTATCCATCGATCAGGGTCACCCATGGTTCTACGAGCAAGCAGCTGCATCGTCTCGCCGTAGTTAAACTTTACTAGGTTTCCGGCCGCATACGACGCGATGTCTATCTCGGGGTTGTTGGCGTTGGCTCTAGCAAAGGCAAACGGGTCGATCATCGCCACAGAATTTATTAGTGTCTCGTTAGCGAGCACGCTGTCTATCACGTCGATGCCCTGCTGAAATATAGAGCAAGAAACTAGATCCGTTATCGATCTTGATAACTGCTGAGGCAGAGGGCTTCTACCGTATACAGAGTTGTACGTAGTATCTGTTGCACCTATCGTGTCTGCTATAGCATCGCGCCCGTCGACTAGCTGCTTTCTAAGCATTAAGAACTTATTCTTGTTGAACAGCAGGACTCTGCTTATCTCTGAGTCTATCGTATCTTGTTCGCTCTGTGAAGAGGGGATATCCGATATCAACATCTGATCGACTACGGTGTAGTAGGTCGAAAGCAGATAAGAACTTGATACTGCGAGCAATGTCGATCTCTGCTGAGTATTCGAGAACTGTACGAAATCATCAAATGCTTTAAGCTCGTCCAGCATCCTAGACGGGTCAAAAGAGAACTCTATCCTGGCCTCGATCATTGGTCTGTACGATGACCAGTTCTCAACGATGTATTGAAGTCTAGAGGTTAGTATCGCGGGGATATCGGAAAGAGCTAGATCATCGTCCGTCTGAACCTTGATCCATAGGTTAACGTCGGAGTAAGCAGTGTACGCTGTGTTTATGGCATCCATCATGCACCCAATGTCTTGAGAGCGCCTTTACCGGCGGTCACAGCGCTCTTGCCGCTTTTTATAGCGACCTTAGTCTTCGCCGCGTATGACATCGCAGAGTCAAGACCGAGATCGGCGAATCTAGCTTCGAGATCGGGAGCTTGAACCTTGGTGATCGAACTCAGGTTGTAAGCTTTAAGGTTTATAACATAATCATAGAGCATCGGATTCTCAGCGTTTCTCTCTAGAACAAATCTCTGTACCACGCAAGAGTACTGATTATTATCCTTGTAGTTGACAAACTGTAGCGGACTCTTGGTCACCGATGATGCCTTGGGTCCGGTAACGTTATTGAGAAAACTCGCGCTACCAGAAGAAGCCTGAGAAGCTGCTTCTTTCTTATGCTTTAATAAGAACTTGTAAAGATTATGAAAAGCTTGATATCCGCTGGTGTTGTTGAAAACCCCAATCTCGTGATTGTTTGAGTTGCTGAAAGCCTTGAAGGTATTACCTACCTGGTTTAAGGCATTCTCCACCTTGGCTATAGTCTTAGGAAATAGACCTTTGACCTCGTCGAATATGGCACTCTTAAACTCGTAACTTGTCCTGCCACTGTTTCCTTTGATCAAAGAGCTACCACTGTACGGTGATGAATTGACGTACTGTGGCGAGAATCCAGTAGTTCCGCTGATGGTTATATCGAAGTATCTCTGTTCAGAGTGCTCCTCAACTGTACTATAGAGCGTAGCGATCATATTAGTGGCAAAGTGCGTTGTTATCGTTAAGTTTTTTGGACTTATCGGGAGATAGAATATCTCAGTACCTTCCTTGAAGTTGGCTTTAAAGGCATACGGCAACGCGCGATACCAGTTATCTGGCACTTCGCTGTACATCTCAGCGCTGTCCTGCTTGCTGGACACGACGTCGCCTACTTTTCCTAGTAGTTTATTCGCCGCCTGCGATATATTTAAAGAGTAGCCGAACAGGTTCGCCATGCAGACCTCCTTTCTATATATGGTACCATTAAAACTATAAGCTACCCTTTATGGTAGAGAGTTGAGCCTTTATCTGCTCTAACTGCGACCACGTCGGTGCTGTGTTGGCTGGTGAGCATGGTCCATTAGGAGAACTAACTACTAGTGTGCCTATCGCGTCCACTAGTTTTATGATGCTGTCGACTAACTCTATGCTACCGAAACCTATGGCGATCTTGGCAGATTTTATCTTCACTTCCTTGACAGAATCGATCGAGGTGCTTATCGTCTTGAGCTCGAAGCTCTTAGTACTAGAGATCTTTGTAGTTACCGCAGATACCGATAGATCACTATTCTTTTTGGACATCGTAACTTTTATCGTTCCAGAAGTGATCGTTACGGTGCCGCCGATCTTGTCGATCTTTATAGACTGGACTAGAGGATGACCATCGCTCACCTCGAATGAACCGTTGGACTCGAAGGCCAGGTACGACCCAGCGTACAAAGTGTTGTAAACCGGAGGAGGTATCGCGCCCGTCACCGTACCCGACGATATTGCTGACGATGTCAATGGGGCACCGTTGAACGTCATCTTATAGGCGCCCTTTTCGTCTATTGTCGTCTTTAACCCATTAAACTCAGAGACGTACGCGATACTGTTGTCTTTGTTGATTAGTTTCCTGGCAGGATGCTTAAGACTTCCTAGTATCACACCATCGTTAGGATTGGCGCCGATGTGAGCAACAATGACCACCTCTCCGACCCTTCCGGAATACGATGTCGGCTTAGGCGCAATCGATGGAACCTTGACGTTCCTCAGACCGTACTCCTCGTAGTTATAGACGTCGCCGAACTTCGTCATCTGCCTGCAGTTCAGTATGTAGGATACACCTGATGATGTAACCTCTACTGTGTACTGGATGCAGTCTAACGTTTTAGAGTACTCGGCCGATCTCACGATGCCGACGAATATCTCTCCTGGCAACTTAGTCGGCATTGAGTAGTTGGAGTCGAAGTAAAGCGATGAGTCTCTTATGATCATTTATCACTCCGAGTATATATTCTTGATCTTAGTCTTGTCGACTGGAAGTAATTTGGAGTTAGTGTGTATGCCAAAAGCATCCGGATTAGCGAGTGCGGATGCGCTCTTGTTTGCCATGACTCCGCGTACGAAGTTTATCGTGGTCGTGAAGGTCCTACCTGAGTTAATGTCGTACCTAAAGCTGTGCCTGACCGACTCGACGTGTGCAACTAAGGTGGTGTTCGACGCATTGACGAAGTCAGTTTTGCCAAGAATCTGCGAGTCAAGGACGATGTTGTCGCCTACGCCTATAAACTTGTCTTGTCCGAGTATGGCGACTGTGCCATTGAGCATCTTGTGGCAGTCGAAGTACCAGTCTTTTACCAGTGGCAGCCAGGAGATCACCTTACTCCAGTCGGGCACTGAACCTGATGCAGGAGCGAATAAACTGCTGTAGACTAGCGGTTTTAATCCGTATCTAGATAGTGAGATAGTATCTATCTCTGAGCTCTTTGGCTTTATAGTCGCTATGATACCCTGAACCTGGTTTGCCGGTAGAGTCGATATGGACGCGTTCGGTAGTATCTCTATGAAGTTCACGATATCCTGAGTGTTGTCTCCTAAGTCTATCCCCATGACATCGTATGTCGGAATCTGTACTTGCTTGACGTTGAAGAAGTTAGATGACAATCCAAGTATGTTGGTGCCCTTGACGTTGAATGGCTTTATGCGATGATAAAGACACATTGATGGATAAGAATCAACCCATCTCATGTCTGCAACCAGTTCGTTAAGTATGTTGTTGGAATGAACATTTATCAGCTGCCACACGGTGTTTATGCCGACTAGCGACTGAGGATTGAACACGCCGAGCGAATCAGTTACGGACTGATAATCATCTTTCCCAGTCAATTTACCTGAAACGACTCTTATCTGGTCGGACAGAAAGACACTCTTATTATTTAGCTTTGCTGCAACCTCTATCGGCAATTTATACTGCGCAAATAGATTATAGTTCATCAGCGTCGACGCCGTTGCTGCCATCCCTTTGCCCCACACGGATAAGATCTTCCTTATCATATCCTTAGGGGAGAATACGCCCGTCACGATTACATCGCTAGAATTTAACTTAGCATAGCTCAACAAATTTATAGCTTTTATAAGGGGACTTTCTGCACTCGACGATAATGCACTGTCGATGTAGAGGAAAGACTCCAGCGCTGCTCCCCAATCTCTTCCAACTAGAGAGTAAACCGTCGATCTTGCTCCAGTCGTCTGATCAACTGCGACACTCATCCTGATAGAGTCTATGATCCCTATCATCTTAAGCGTCTGCTCACTCGGCTTCAAGAAGTCTGAGTTCGTGATCTTCCTGGTCGACATGTGAATCTCAACCCAGCTACCTGGTGCAATGGACGCGATCCAGTTTCTGGACGGTGCTAATTTGACGTCAAAGGTCCCAGCAGGTCTAGATTTGGTCTTAGACGTATCTATGGAGATTATCGATTCTGTTATCGATATTGTCTCGCATGCGATGTTCTTTGTGCTGCCGCTACCGCCTCTGTCGATGTAGCTATACACTATTATTGCTGCTGATGGGTTTACTGTAGTCATAGTTTATATACTTTGTTACATACCTAGTAATCTTCTTGCCGCATATGCAGGCGCCACAGGACCGCCAAACGTACTAAAAAATTCTGAAGGAACAGAATTAGAAGGAGCAGATAGGTTTGTACCAAGAGGTTCTACTGCTTTTACGAGCTTATCGACTGCAATGCTGAACCTGTTGATGCTTTTGTCGAACTCGGTGGTGTCCAGGGTCATCTTCTCCGCTGCTTGAGCTGCTCTGATACCTGCCTTTTCAGGGTCGATATCGGGCATCACCCGACCCATGATGGTCGATATTGCCGATAGAGGACCCGCTCCCTGCATCGGCACAGCCGGCGGAGCAATCAGGTTCTCATAGAATCTTTG
>Ga0256331_1000143_pt1 | contig 8913 bp, 9 predicted proteins | sample AtltaT_22_FD_189998 | JGI IMG/M metagenome (GOLD analysis project Ga0256331, IMG submission 189998) | Metatranscriptome of freshwater microbial communities from Altamaha River, Georgia, United States - Atl_Cont_RepA_8h (Metagenome... | ecosystem: Environmental > Aquatic > Freshwater > River...
GAAGGTCAGATCGTCAAAGTCAAAGTGCTCGAGACCGACGAAAAAGGCCGTGTGAAATTGTCCATGAAGGCCTTGATCGATCGTCCTGCTGCGCCCGCGCAATCAGAGTGATCGAACACCAGGGTAGAAGAGGGTAAGACCATGAAGAAAAAGCTCATTGCTGGCAACTGGAAGATGAATGGCAATTTGCTTGCCAACGCTGCCTTGTTGCAAGCAGTGCTTGACGGCAGCAAAGGCATGAATTGCCAAGCTGCTGTGTGTGTGCCTGCGGCGTATTTGTCGCAGGTTCAAGCTTTGCTGGCAGGTCAATCCCTCGTCGCTCTGGGTGCACAAGATGTGTCAGCGCAAGAGGTGGGCGCCTTTACCGGCGAAATCTCTGCTGGCATGTTGAAGGATTTTGCGGTGCGCTATGCCATCGTGGGTCATTCGGAGCGTCGTCAGTACCATGCAGAGTCGGATGCCATGGTGGCCCTCAAAGCGCAGCGCGCTTTGTCGGCTGGCATCACGCCCATAGTGTGCGTGGGAGAAACTTTGGCAGACCGAGAAGCTGGCCAAACCGAACAGGTGGTCAAGCGCCAATTGGCTGCAGTGATTCACACCAACGGTCATTGCATCAGTGAAATCGTGGTGGCCTATGAGCCCGTGTGGGCCATCGGAACAGGTCGCACGGCGTCCCCAGAGCAAGCACAAGAGGTTCACGCAGTGTTGCGTGCGCAACTGAAAGCGGCGACGCCGCATTCAGACCGTGTTTCTATTTTGTACGGTGGCAGTATGAATGCCGCCAATGCCACACAGTTGCTGGCACAACCCGACATTGACGGTGGCTTGATTGGCGGTGCCGCCCTCAAGGCACCCGACTTTTTGGCCATCATGGCCGCAGGTTCAGTGAGCGCATAAGCTCGCCAGAACTTCAGACAGTAGACATTTAGATTTGGAGCAAAGCATGAATGCAATGATCACCGTAATTTTGGCTGTACAGATGTTGTCGGCTTTGGCCATGATTGGTCTGATTTTGGTGCAGCATGGCAAAGGTGCCGACATGGGCGCTGCGTTTGGCAGTGGCAGTTCAGGCAGCTTGTTTGGTGCATCAGGTGGTGCCAATTTCTTGTCGCGCACCACTGCAGTTTTGGCCGCAGTGTTTTTTACAAGCACATTGTTGTTGGCTTATTTTGGCAACCTTCGCCCCGCCTCGACGGGCAGTGTGTTGGAAGGCGCAGCTGTTGTGGCGCCCGCAGCACCTGTGGACAACAGCACGGCCTCACAAATTCCAGGTAACGCACCTGTGACGACGGGCGCGCCATCCACAGCTCCTGCAAGTTCGAAGTAAGAAATCTGGTGGTTTTGGCGCACGGATGGACTTCTTGATGCGCATCATAAATTTCGGTGTTTACCCCGAAAGATGAACCCTGTTTAGAGGTAAACTACGAGTTGTTCTGAGAGCCAAAACCGACAGTCAGGTGCCTCACGCCATCAGAGCAAAAATAACCGCCGTCGTGGTGAAATTGGTAGACACGCTATCTTGAGGGGGTAGTGGCGAAAGCTGTGCGAGTTCGAGTCTCGCCGACGGCACCAACACAGAGAGTCGCTGGGTGTGATCACCCAGCGTTTCACAAGTGAGTAGAAGTCCATGACCAACCTTGACCAGTACCTCCCCATCTTGTTGTTCATCTTGGTGGGAGTCGCCGTCGGCGTACTGCCTCAGGTCTTGGGGTACATCCTTGGCCCCAACCGTCCAGACGCTGCCAAAAACTCCCCCTACGAATGCGGCTTCGAAGCCTTCGAAGACGCCCGCATGAAATTTGACGTTCGCTACTACTTGGTCGCGATCTTGTTCATTTTGTTTGACCTCGAAATTGCGTTCCTGTTTCCTTGGGCGGTGGCCTTGAAGGAAGTGGGCTTGGCAGGCTTTGTTGCTGTCGTAATTTTTCTCGCCATTCTGGTCGTGGGCTTTGTCTACGAGTGGAAAAAAGGCGCCCTGGATTGGGAATGATCCCGTTTGACTTTGTGCTTCAACAAGGATGTGAACAATGATTGAAGGCGTGATGAAAGAAGGCTTCATCACCACGAGCTACGACTCTGTGGTGAACTGGGCCAAAACGGGCTCTTTGTGGCCCATGACTTTTGGCTTGGCTTGCTGCGCAGTTGAAATGATGCATGCCGCAACGGCACGCTACGATTTGGCACGCTTTGGCGCAGAAGTCTTTCGCGCCAGTCCGCGCCAAAGTGATTTGATGATTGTGGCGGGCACCCTCACCAACAAAATGGCCCCTGCATTGCGCAAGGTTTACGACCAAATGTCCGAACCCCGTTGGGTCATTTCAATGGGGTCTTGTGCCAATGGTGGTGGTTACTACCACTACAGCTACTCGGTGGTTCGCGGATGTGATCGCATCGTGCCTGTGGATGTGTATGTGCCAGGTTGCCCTCCCACTGCAGAAGCCCTCATCTACGGCATCATTCAGCTGCAGCAGAAGATTCGCCGCACCAACACCATAGCGCGGGTTTGAAAGCAGTACCATGACTTTTTCAATTCATCCCGAACAACTTCAACAAAATTTGATGCAAGTCTTGGGCGAGCAAGTCGAGCACGTCGACTTGGCATTGGGCGAGGTCACGGTGCATGTGTCCGCTGCCAATTACCTTGCAGTCATGCAAACTTTGCGCGATGCCCCTCTGTGCCAATTTGAACAGCTCATGGACTTGTGCGGCATGGACTATTCCACCTACCGTGAAGTCGGTGACGAGGGTCCTCGTTTTGGTGTGGTGGTGCACTTGTTGTCTGTCGCCCTGAACCAACGTGTGCGTGTCATGGTGCGATGCCCTGAAGATGACCTGCCATTGCTTGATTCGGTCATGCACCTTTGGAACGCCGCCAACTGGTACGAGCGTGAAGCCTTCGATTTGTACGGCATTGTGTTTGATGGCCACATTGATTTGCGACGCATCCTCACAGACTACGGCTTCATTGGCCATCCTTTCCGCAAAGACTTCCCCATTTCAGGTCATGTCGAGATGCGATACGACGCCGAACGTGCACGTGTGGTTTACGAACCAGTGTCCATTGAGCCTCGCGAAATCACACCGCGCATCATTCGCGAAGAGAAATACGGAGGTCTGCACTGAGCGCTAGGCACTCGTGTGAATCAACATGGCAGAAATTAAAAACTACACCTTGAACTTTGGCCCGCAGCACCCTGCGGCCCACGGCGTTTTGCGTTTGGTACTCGAGCTCGATGGCGAGGTCGTACAACGCGCCGACCCGCACATTGGTTTGTTGCACCGCGCCACTGAAAAGTTGGCCGAAACCAAAACCTACATTCAGTCCTTGCCCTACATGGACCGTTTGGACTATGTGTCCATGATGTCCAATGAGCATGCGTACTGCTTGGCCATTGAAAAATTATTGGGACTTGAAGTGCCTGAGCGCGCGCAGTACATCCGTGTGATGTTCTCCGAAATCACGCGCTTGCTCAACCACCTCATGTGGTTGGGTTCACACGCCAACGATTGCGGCAGCTCCACTGTCTTGATTTATGCCTTCCGCGAACGTGAAGATCTGTTCGACATGTACGAAGCAGTTTCGGGCGCGCGCATGCACGCAGCTTATTTCCGTCCTGGCGGCGTTTACCGCGATTTGCCAGACACCATGGCGCAGTACCAAGTCAACAAAATTCGCAACGCCAAAGCCATTGCCGAATTGAATGTGAATCGTCAAGGCTCCTTGCTTGATTTCATCGAAGACTTCACCAACCGTTTCCCTGCTTGCATTGATGAGTACGAAACATTGCTCACCGACAACCGCATTTGGAAGCAACGTACCGTTGGCATTGGCGTGGTGTCGCCAGAGCGCGCATTGAATCTGGGCATGACGGGCCCCATGCTGCGAGGCTCGGGCGTTGCTTGGGATTTGCGCAAAACACAGCCCTACGATGCCTACGACAAAGTTGAGTTTGACGTACCTGTTGGCAAAACAGGTGACAGCTACGACCGCTACTTGGTTCGCATGCAAGAAATGCGCGAGTCCAACCGCATCATTCAGCAATGTATCAAGTGGTTGCGTGCCAACCCAGGTCCTGTCATCACCAACAACCACAAAGTGGCGCCGCCATCGCGCGAATCCATGAAGTCCAACATGGAAGGTTTGATTCACCATTTCAAACTTTTCACAGAAGGTTTCCACGTGCCAGAAGGCCAAGCCTATGCGGCCGTTGAGCACCCCAAAGGCGAGTTTGGCATTTACCTCGTGAGCGATGGTGCCAACAAACCTTACCGCTTGAAAATCCGTGCCCCGGGCTATGCCCATTTGGCGACCCTTGATGAAATGGCCCGTGGCCACATGTTGGCCGACGCAGTGGCCATCATTGGAACCATGGACATTGTGTTTGGAGAGATTGACCGATGATCTCTGATGCGACCAAAGCCCGCTTCGCACGCGAAGTGGCCAAATTTCCTGCCGATCAAAAGCAGTCTGCCGTCATGGCCTGCTTGTCCATCGTGCAACAAGAGCTCGGTTGGGTCAGTCCAGAGAGCGAAAAAGTGGTGGCCGACTACCTGGGCATGGCGCCCATGGCTGTGCACGAAGTCACCACTTTTTACAACATGTACAACCAGCAAAAATTGGGCAAGTTCAAGCTGAACGTGTGCACCAATTTGCCTTGCCAATTGCGTGGCGGCCAACAAGCCTTGGCCCACTTGCAAAAACGCTTGGGTATTCAGTCGGGCGAAACCACGGCAGACGGCCTGATCACTTTGCAGCCCAGCGAGTGCCAAGGCGCTTGCGCTGACGCGCCTGTTCTGTTGGTCAACGATCGCACCATGTGCAGTTTCATGAGCAACGAAAAGCTCGATGAATTGGTCGATACCTTGCAAAAATCGGGAGGCGCAGCATGAGCGCTGATTTGAATCAGTTGTTGTCGCGTTTTGCGGCCACAGGTTTGGAAACCGCTTTCCACGAGCGTCACATCCATCCTCAAATTCTGGCAGGTTTGAATGGCAAGAATTGGAGCCTGAAAGATTACGAAGCGCGCGGTGGTTACCAAGCCCTTCGCAAAATTTTGGGCAAAGATGGCGGTGAGGGCCTCACGCAAGACCAAGTCATTGCCACAGTCAAAGAGTCGGCCTTGCGCGGCCGGGGGGGTGCTGGCTTCCCTACAGGTCTGAAGTGGAGCTTCATGCCCCGTCAGTTCCCGGGTCAAAAGTATTTGGTATGCAATTCGGACGAAGGTGAACCAGGCACGTGCAAAGACCGCGACATCATGCAATTCAATCCACACATCGTGATTGAAGGCATGGCCATTGCCGCTTACGCCATGGGCATCAACGTGGGTTACAACTACATCCACGGCGAAATTTTTCAAACCTACGAACGCTTTGAAGCCGCCTTAGAGGAGGCCCGCGCAGCAGGCTATCTGGGCGACAACATCATGGGCAGCAACTTCAACTTCCAGTTGCACGCATCCCATGGTTTTGGTGCTTACATATGCGGCGAAGAAACAGCCTTGCTGGAGTCTTTGGAAGGCAAAAAAGGCCAGCCTCGCTTCAAGCCACCATTCCCTGCCAGCTTTGGTTTGTATGGCAAGCCTACTACCATCAACAACACCGAAACCTTTGCTGCGGTTCCATGGATCATTCGCAACGGTGGCCAAGCTTATTTGGAATGCGGCAAACCCAACAACGGCGGCACCAAGATTTTCTCGATCAGCGGCGATGTGGAGCGCCCTGGCAATTACGAAATTCCTTTGGGCACATCCTTTGCCAAACTCTTGGAGTTGGCAGGTGGCATGCGCGGTGGACGCAATTTGAAGGCCGTCATTCCTGGGGGTTCATCTGCACCTGTGTTGCCTGCCAACATCATGATGGACGTCACCATGGACTATGACTCGATTGCCAAAGCCGGCTCCATGCTGGGTTCTGGCGCAGTCATCGTGATGGACGACACGCGTTGCATGGTCAAGTCTTTGCAGCGTTTGTCCTATTTTTATTCCCACGAATCATGTGGCCAGTGCACCCCTTGCCGTGAAGGTACAGGCTGGTTGTGGCGCATGGTCGATCGCATCGAAAATGGTCAAGGCCGTGCAAGCGACCTCGACTTGTTGAACTCGGTGGCAGACAACATCCAAGGCCGCACCATTTGCGCATTGGGTGATGCTGCCGCCATGCCTGTGCGCGGAATGATCAAACATTTCCGGCACGAATTTGAGTACCACGTTGAGCACAAGACCTGCATGGTCCCCGCTTACGTTTGAGACGGCAGATCACCATGGTTGAAATTGAACTAGACGGTAAAAAAGTTGAGGTCTTAGAAGGCAGCATGGTCATGCATGCCGCTGAAAAGGCCGGTACTTACATTCCTCACTTCTGCTATCACAAGAAATTGAGCATTGCGGCCAACTGCCGCATGTGCTTGGTGGATGTTGAAAAAGCACCCAAACCCATGCCCGCTTGCGCCACGCCTGTGACGCAAGGCATGGTAGTGCGCACCAAGACCGACAAAGCCATCAAGGCCCAAGAGTCTGTGATGGAATTCTTGCTGATCAATCACCCCCTTGATTGCCCCATCTGCGACCAAGGTGGTGAATGCCAGTTGCAAGATTTGGCGGTGGGTTACGGTGGCAGCAAGTCACGCTACGAAGAAGAAAAGCGTGTGGTGTTCCACAAAGATGTGGGTCCCTTGATCAGCATGCAAGAGATGAGCCGTTGCATTCACTGCACACGTTGCGTTCGCTTCGGTCAAGAAGTGGCGGGGGTCATGGAGCTTGGCATGTCGCACCGCGGTGAGCATGCAGAAATTGAAACCTTTGTGGGTCAGTCTGTTGACTCTGAGCTCTCAGGCAACATGATTGACATTTGCCCTGTGGGCGCGCTCACCAGCAAGCCATTCCGTTACAGCGCCCGTACTTGGGAGTTGTCACGTCGCAAATCCATTGCGCCGCACGACTCTTCTGGCGCCAACTTGGTGGTCCAAGTTAAAAACAACGAAGTGCTGCGCGTGGTGCCTTTGGAAAACGAAGACGTCAACGAGTGCTGGATTGCCGATCGCGATCGCTTCTCTTACGAAGCTTTGAACAGCGCCGATCGTCTGCGCACCCCCATGATCAAACAGGGTGGCGCGTGGAAAGAAGTCGATTGGCAAACTGCCTTGGAATATGTGGCCAACGGTTTGAACCAAATCAGCAAAGACCACGGTGCCAGCAGCATCGGGGCTTTGGTCAGCCCCCACAGCACCCTTGAAGAATTGCATTTGGCCAGCACGCTGGTTCGCTCTTTAGGTTCTGACAACATCGACTACCGTTTGCGCAATGCCGAGTTTGCCAAAGCAGAGGGTGTACGCTATTTGGGGACGTCTATTGCCAGCTTGTCGCAACTTCAGCGCGTGTTGGTGGTGGGCAGCAATTTGCGCAAAGACCATCCGCTGTTTGCACAACGCATTCGTCAAGCGCAGCGCAACGGCGCGCAAGTCAATGCCATTACTTCTAAAGCTTTGTTCAACGCTGCAGACGCATGGGCCATGCCGGTTGCAAATGTCGATGTGCAAGAAGCCAGTGCTTGGGCTCAAAGCTTGGCCAATGTGGCCGCGGCTGTTGCAGCAGAGAAGGGCGTGGTAGCGCCAGTTGCTGCCCAAGTCACGCTTTCAGCCAAAGCCATTGCCGCGTCTCTGCTCGGTGGCGAACGCAAAGCCATTTTGCTGGGCAACGCCGCAGCACACCATGCCAACGCCGCCAGCTTGCTCAGCTTGGCCCAATGGCTTGCCGAACAAACCGGGGCCACTTTCGGTTACCTCACAGAAGCTGCCAATACCGTGGGTGCGCAGTGGGCCAAAGCCCAACCACAGTCGGGTGGCTTGAATGCGGCACAAATGTTGGCAGGTGGCCTGAAAGCGGCTTTGTTGCTGAACACGGAACCCGTTGAAGACTCTGCTGCAGGTGCTAAAGCGGTTGCAGCATTGGCTGCCATGCAAATGGTGGTCACACTCAGCCCGTTCAAAACCAACATGGCTTTCTCAGATGTTTTGTTGCCCATTGCGCCGTTCACAGAAACCTCTGGCAGCTTTGTCAATGCAGAAGGCCGCTTGCAAAGTTTCCATGCCGTGGTGAAGCCTTTGGCCGAAACCCGACCTGCATGGAAAGTGTTGCGCGTCTTGGCCAACATGTTGGGCTTACCACAATTGGCTTTTGAAACATCACAAGATGTTTTGAAACAAATCAGCGCAACCCCCCTGAACCTCAGCAATGCAAGCACTTCGGAAGTTCGCATGGCAGGTGAAGTGGACACACCTTGCGTGGCATCGATTTATCAACTCGACAGTTTGGTGCGCCGCGCACCGTCCTTGCAATTGACGGCAGATGCCCGAAACGCTGCAGCAGGTGCCAAGGCTGTTGCCGAAGGAGTGCACGCATGATCGACGCACTGTACAACGGTGGCTTGAACGCCATCTCTGCCACTTGGTGGGCTACCATGGTGTGGCCTGTCTTGTGGATCTTGATCAAAATTGTGGCGGTCTTGGCCCCCCTGATGGGTGCTGTGGCTTACCTCACTTTGTGGGAGCGCAAGTTGCTCGGTTTCATGCAGGTGCGCATGGGCCCGAACCGCGTGGGACCGTTTGGTTTGTTGCAACCTATTGCTGATGCTTTGAAGCTTCTCACCAAAGAGATCATCACACCTTCAGCAGTGGCCCCTGGTTTGTTCCGTTTAGGTCCCATCATGGCCATCATGCCGGCTTTGGCTGCATGGGTTGCCATTCCTTTTGGGCCTGAAGTTGCCTTGACCAATTTGAATGCGGGTTTGCTGCTGGTCATGGCCATCACCTCCATCGAGGTCTATGGCGTGATCATTGCAGGCTGGGCCTCCAATTCCAAGTACGCCTTCTTGGGTGCTTTGCGTGCGTCTGCACAAATGGTCAGCTATGAAATTGCC
>Ga0256331_1000146_pt1 | contig 8897 bp, 10 predicted proteins | sample AtltaT_22_FD_189998 | JGI IMG/M metagenome (GOLD analysis project Ga0256331, IMG submission 189998) | Metatranscriptome of freshwater microbial communities from Altamaha River, Georgia, United States - Atl_Cont_RepA_8h (Metagenome... | ecosystem: Environmental > Aquatic > Freshwater > River...
AGGGTTTGATTTTGCCTATGTATTACCCTGCTTTTATGATCCTTATCGACTCGTGCAGATAGATAATCGCCGAGACTATGGTGAAGTACGCTATCAAATGATTGCTCAGGCACATCGTAGATTATTTTTCACGGTTTATACGGTGAGAATATCCTTGACTAGAATTATTTCAGCTCGTAAAGCCAACTTGAGAGAAATCAGAAGCTATGAAAAAAATCTCAATAAAAACTGATCAAATGGGTCGACCATTACTACCCAAGGGTAGGGTCAATACAAGCAAGCTAGACCAAACTAGCGAACGTGACATTGCACGACATCAACTAGAAGACGATCTTGAAGCAATGGCAGATGCAGCTAAGTTTGCAAAGAGAGTACGGCGTAGAATTGGTATGACCCAGCTTGAATTTTCAAAAAAAATGGGCATCCCGCTAGAAACAATCCGTAATTGGGAACAAGGCAAAAGAAGCCCTACGGGTGCTGCTAAAGCTTTGCTTAGGATTTTAGATCGCTCCCCAGAATTAGCGCTAATGGCTCTCAGCTAGGCCTTCATATGAGAACGAACCTTAGCCTCCAGGTCTTTACCTAGCCCAAGCAGTAATAAAAACTCATACAGAACGAATAAAGGACCAATCAGTAGACCCATCAGGTCATCGAAGAAGGCTGGCTTTCTGCCCTCCCAAATATGGCCCACAAACTGAAAGATCCAGCCCACTATGAAGGCCGCTAGAGCAATCCAAAGACTATGATCCATGCTGGCCACATCAGCTCCCCATGCACAAGCGCCCATGAGCAAAACGAGCATCAAGCTGCCATAACTGAGATTGAGCTTTAAGTAATAAATACAGGCGGCAAGGCTGACGATCCAAGCGAGCGTGATATTGGACTCACCCACTGCAAAAGAAACTGTAGAAAGTGCAAAAACGATACCCAAAATAATGAGTGGAATGCCGACAAAATGTGTCGCAACATTACGTCGATCTTGGTGATAAGCCGCATACTGCGCTAGGTGTTGATCCAATGTCTTCATCCTGTCCTCCTATGAAAGCCATCATAGGACATTGTTGAAGAAATTGCTTGTAAAAAGATGAGAACTGAATGAATCAATGGTCGGGGCGAGAGGATTTGAACCTCCGACCACTTGCACCCCATGCAAGTACGCTACCAGGCTGCGCTACGCCCCGACGAAAAACCAACACTATATCAGCTAGAGAGAACCTTGAGTACCGCTAGAAGCTCACTTCTTAATGAAGTTTGACTTTGATTTTGACTTGTTAACTCTTCTAAACGAATTCTGGCGCCGCTAATGGTGAAACCTTCTTCATACAGTAGCTCCCTGATCTTTCTGATGAGAACTACTTCATGATGTTGATAGTAGCGACGATTACCTCTTCTTTTTTGAGGCTTGAGCTGATTAAATTCTTGTTCCCAATAACGCAGCACATGCGGTTTGACATCACACAACTCCCCTACCTCACCAATAGTGAAGTAGCGCTTCGCTGGAATTGGAGGGAGTGTATCCCCGGCAATTGTGCCGTTCATGCGTTCCATCGCTGTTTAAATTAGACCTTGGGATCGACTTTGTCTTTAAGCTTCTGGCTAGCGTGGAATGTAACGACACGACGCGCAGAAATAGGTACGAGTTCACCCGTCTTAGGGTTACGTCCTGGTCGAGCTGATTTTTCACGCAGGTGGAAGTTACCAAATCCTGAAATCTTGACATCCACGCCTTGCGCTAAAGAAGTACTGATGGTTTCAAAGAAAGCATCAATCAAGTCCTTCGCCTCACGCTTGTTCAAACCCACCTGGTCAAACAAGGCATCTGATAACTCAGCTTTTGTGATTGTTGTTGCATCTGTCATATCAGTCTCTCCGTGCTGTACGCTCGAACTTACGATGATTATCTTATTCTAGCTTGGCATTTTACGCTCATTGCAGATACCAACTCTGAAATCACGGGTTCTACCTGAGCATCTTGTAAAGTGCCAGCTTCATCAGCTAGGGTAATTCTAAAGGCAAGACTCTTCTCATCTTCAGCCATCCCGCCCATACGGCCTGGGCTGGGTTTGAATTGATCAAAGAGTTCAATGGACTGTATCAAAGCTTGTTTGACGGTTTGCATTGCAGCAAGAAGTTCAGCAACCGTAACATGTTGTTTAACCACGACAGCCAAATCACGTTTAACCGCTGGGAACTTACTGATTGGACTGACTTTGGGTAAACCCAAGTCCTGAATGGCCGCCCAATCTATTTCAAAGACAATCGGTGAGCTAGGCAAGTCATAGGCTTGAGACCACTCGGGATGCAACTCACCCAAGACACCCACCAAGATATCTTTACCGCGATACTTAAAACTGATCTGGGCACTACGACCGGGATGTAAAGCAGGATGCTCACATGTTTTAAATTGCAAAGAAAGTGGTGCTAAGAGCGCTTCGATATCACCCTTCACATCATAAAAGTCGACTGCTCGAGTAGCCACACCCCACTGCTCTGGATAAGCTGGACCATACGCTAAGCCTGCAATCTTGATCGGTTGATCGTAGCCTGCAACTGCCAACTCACCAGCTGGGGTGTTGGGATTTCTTTGGAATACACGTCCGACTTCAAACAGGCGAACGCGGCTTGCTTTACGCGCTAAATTTTGTGTGAGGTTTTGTACCAAACCTCCAATGAGGTTGCTACGCATCACCGCCAAATGGCTGGCGATGGGGTTAAGAACCTTAATGGGATTTGGATTACCTCCAATGCGCTCTTCACTTTGCTGATCAATAAATCCAAAGTTCAAAGCTTCTTGATAAGCTCTAGCCGCCAATGCATGTCTTAAGCCATGAATACTGCGGCGCGTCTCATGCGTGCCTTGCATACTCTGACTAGCTACTGGTGGATTGGCTGGAATATTCTCAAAACCGTACAAGCGCGCCACTTCTTCAATGAGATCTTCTTCAATCTCAATATCAAAGCGATGTGCAGGAGCTTGCACCTGGAAAATAGTGTCATCAGCACTGCTGGTTTTTTCAAAGGACAAACCAATGCGCGTAAAGAGCTCAGCAATCTGCTCAGCAGAAATCTTCACACCAATCACTTTTTGCGCGCGCGAGACTCTTAAGCGTACTTGCTTGCGTTCTGGCAAAGCCAAAATTTGATCCTGCACAGGGCCACATTGACCACCGCAGACTTCAAGAATGAGTTGGGTAATGAATTCCAGTGCGTTGACCGTTTGGCTAGCGTCCACACCTCGCTCAAAACGATGCGCTGCATCGGTTGAAAAGTTAAAACGACGTGAACGACCTTGGATCGCTTGTGGCCACCAGAATGCGCACTCCAAATAAACTTGTTGCGTCTCCAAGCTGACTGCCGCTAAGTCACCGCCCATGATGCCCGCCAAACTCTGTGGCCCGACCTCATCGGCAATAATGCCAACCCCTTGCTGACCCTGTTGAGACAGCGATACGGTTTGCTCGTTCAGTAACTTTAAGCTTTCACCGTCTTGACCCCAACGCACTGTCAAAGACCCTTTGATCTTATCCAAATCAAAAACATGTGACGGTTGGCCAATAGCCAACATCGCATAGTTGGAAATATCCACCAATGCAGAAATACTTCTTTGACCTGCGCTCTCTAAATAACGCACCATCCAAGCGGGGGTCTTGGCTTTGGCGTTCACACCCTTGATCACACGACCTGCAAAGCGCCCACAAAGATCTTTATCAATCACCTGGACTGGCAGTTGATCTTTGATCTGCACAGTGACTGCCTTGAATTCAGGGGCTTGCAGAGGTGCTCCGGTAATCGCTGCGACTTCTCTAGCCACCCCGAAGACCGATAAACAATCCGCTTTATTGGGGGTTAATTTGATGACGAAAATGGTGTCGTCTAACTGTAAATATTGACGAATATCCTGACCAATCGGGGCATCCTCAGGCAACTCCATGATGCCATCACTGTCTTGACCAATCCCCAACTCTCTGCCTGAACACAACATGCCCTGGGACTCAACGCCACGCAATTTACCTAACTTAATCGCAAAGGGCTTACCGCCCTCTTCTGCGGGTGGCAGCTGCGCTCCTACAAGAGCACAAGGAATCTTGATGCCAGCTCTCGCATTAGGTGCACCACAAACGATCTGTAAAACTTGACCCTGTCCGGCATCAACCTGACAAACACGTAAACGATCAGCATCCGGATGCTGTTGTGCATCAAGAATCTTAGCAACCACAACTTGAGTAAAAGGGGGTGCTAAGGGTTTGGTCTCTTCAACTTCCAAACCTGCCATGGTCAAGGCATGCGCCAACTCTTGCGTATTCAACGCAGGGTTCACATACTGACGTAACCAAGATTCTGAAAATTGCATGAGGTTTGAAGTCCTTGAGTGTTGCTCTTAAGCGCCAAACTGCGCTAAGAAGCGAATATCGTTTTCAAAGAATAGGCGTAAATCATCCACACCGTAACGCAACATCGTTAAACGCTCGAGACCAGAACCAAAAGCGAAACCAATGTAACGCTCAGGATCTAAGCCCATGTTCTTCAGTACTTGTGGATGCACTTGACCTGCACCTGAAATCTCTAACCAACGACCTGCCAATTTACCGCTTGCAAAAGCCATATCGATTTCTGCAGAAGGCTCAGTAAATGGGAAGTAAGACGGTCTGAAACGTACCTGAATATCATCCGTTTCAAAGAATGTTCTCAAGAAGTCGACATACACGCCTTTGAGATCCGCGAAGGAGACTTGATCGGCAATCCACAAGCCTTCGACCTGATTAAACATGGGTGAGTGAGTCGCATCACTGTCAACCCGATAAGTGCGGCCAGGAGCAATCACCTTAATGGGTGGCATCGATGCTTCTTTGGCATAACGAGCTACATGTGCGCTGGCATAACGTACCTGCATGGGGCTCGTGTGCGTTCTGAGTAAAAGGGCTTGCCCCTGCTCATCATGACCTTCCACATAGAAGGTATCTTGCATAGAACGCGCTGGATGATTTTGCGGACTATTTAATGCTGTGAAATTGAACCAGTCATTTTCGATTTCAGGGCCGTCAGCCACATCAAAACCGATCGAGCGGAAAATCTGCTCAACACGCTCCCACGTCCGCATCACAGGATGCAAACTACCTACACCCTGACCACGTCCAGGCAAGGTGATATCAATGGCTTCGGCAGATAGTTTGGCTTGCAGGGCCGCACTCGCCAATGCTTGGCGACGTGCAGTCAAAGCAGCTTCAACCGCTGCTTTGGCTTGATTGATTTGGGCACCGGCTGCTTTACGAGCCTCAGGCTCTAGCGCACCGAGCGACTTCAGTTGCTCGGTGAGAACACCGGATTTACCGAGGTAACGAGCCTTGGCGTCTTCGAGGGCTGCTGAATCAGCAGCGGCCTCGAAGTCCCGCTTGGCGTCCTCGACGACTTGGTCGAGAAGAACCATATGCGGGTTCCTTAATTAAGCCGCGGCTTGTTTGATACGAGCAACTAAAGCAGCAAATGCTGGCTTGTCGTTGATCGCCATGTCTGAGAGCACCTTACGGTCCAACTCAACACCGGCTTTTTTGATACCGTTCATGAATACGCTGTATGACACATCATATTGGCGAACGGCAGCGTTAATACGCGCAATCCACAAAGCACGGAAGACGCGCTTTTTATTACGACGATCACGATAAGCGTATTGACCAGCACGCATAACAGCTTGCTTGGCGATACGGAATACATTGCTACGACGACCACGGTAACCTTTAGCGGCGTCGATCACTTTCTTATGGCGGGCTCTCGCTGTAACCCCACGTTTGACTCTTGGCATTATTCTCTCCTAATGGTCTTTGGGTTAAGCGTAAGGCATCATGGTGCGTACTGATTTGACATCAGAATCATGCACCTGAACTGGGCCACGCAAATGACGTTTATTCTTTGTCGTCTTCTTTGTCAGAATATGACGCTTGAAGGCTTGACCACGCTTGATCGAACCGCTTGCGCGAACTCGAAAACGTTTGGCTGCGCCACTTTTCGTTTTCATCTTAGGCATAAATCACCTTTTACTAATTTGTGCGAATCAGGTGGCAATCGACGATTGCACTTCTAAAACCCAGACACACTTCTTAAGAGCTTGCGCTCTTGGGTTGAAGAAGAATTACTTCTTCTTCACCGGGGAGAGCACCATCACCATCTGGCGCCCTTCCATTTTTGGAAACTGTTCTACTTGGCCATAAGGCTCTAAGTCAGCTTTCAGTCTTTCCAACATTCGCGCACCAATTTCTTGGTGAGCCAATTCTCTACCGCGAAAACGTAGGGTGATTTTCGTTTTATCACCGTCTTCTAAGAAACGTACTAGGTTGCGTAGCTTCACGTTGTAGTCACCGTCATCAGTTCCAGGGCGGAATTTCACTTCCTTAACCTGCATGACCTTTTGCTTCATCTTAGCTTCGTGAGCTTTTTTAGCTTCTTGGTATTTAAATTTGCCGTAATCCATGATTCGGCAAACTGGAGGCGCCGCTGTCGGGGCAATCTCTACCAGATCTAATTCACTCTCTTCGGCTAGTCTTAACGCTTCGGCAATCTTAACTACACCAATCGGTTCACCGTCTGCACCTATCAATCGTATTTCAGGAGTAGTGATTTCCCGATTAATACGATGCTGTTTCTCAGTAGCTATCTTCGTTTCCTTTAAAAAATTTTCACAAAACCGCACTCACCTCAGGCTTGCTGGGGTCCGACCTTCTGGGATACATCCTGTTGGAGTCGGTTCACGAAGTCATCGATCGGCATCACGCCTAGATCAATACCACCTCGGGCTCGTACGGCCACCGCATTTGCATCTTGTTCCTTGTCTCCAACCACCACGAGATAAGGAATCTTCTGTAAAGCGTTGTCACGGATTTTAAACGTTATTTTTTCGTTACGCAAATCAGCCTCGGCTCTAAATCCTTGTTTTTTGAGGATTTGTGCGACTTTTTCCGCGTATTGGGCTGAATTTTCTGAAATATTCATCACAATGCACTGAGTTGGTGCAAGCCAGGTCGGCATCGCGCCGGCATGGTTTTCGATCAAAATGCCGATAAAACGCTCTAGCGATCCGACAATCGCCCGGTGTAGCATGACCGGTACCTTGCGGTTATTGTCAGAGGATACGTACTCAGCACCTAAGCGTACAGGCATGGAAAAATCGACCTGCATGGTGCCACACTGCCAAGAACGACCTATCGAGTCCTTGAGGTGGTACTCGATTTTCGGGCCATAGAAGGCGCCCTCGCCCGGTAACTCTTCCCAAGTTTGATTAGAAGCTTTCAGCGCATTACGCAAAGCATCCTCTGCTTTGTCCCAAATCGCATCATCACCGACTCGCTTGGCGGGTCTTAAGGCCAGCTTGACAGCCACTTCCGTAAAACCGAAGTCTTGATAGACTTTGCGCACGGCCACGTCAAAAGCAGCGACTTCACTTTGAATTTGATCTTCGGTACAGAAAATATGGCCATCATCTTGGGTAAAGCCACGTACACGCATCAGTCCATGAAGGGCTCCTGATGATTCATTGCGATGACATTGACCAAACTCACCGTAGCGCAATGGCAACTCGCGATAGCTATGTAATCCCGCATTGAAAATCTGAACATGACCTGGGCAATTCATCGGCTTAAGCGCGTATGAACGATTTTCAGATTCGGTCGTGAACATATTGTCTTTGTAGTTGTCCCAGTGACCTGACTTCTCCCAAAGACTGCGATCCAAGATCTGAGGGGCTTTCACTTCCTGATAGCCATTCTCTTGATAAACACGGCGCATGTATTGCTCGACTTGCTGCCAAATGGTCCAACCTTTAGGGTGCCAGAAAATAAGGCCGGGGGCCTCGTCTTGGAAATGGAAAAGGTTGAGCTGCTTACCGAGTTTGCGATGATCGCGCTTCTCGGCTTCTTCGAGCATATGCAAATAAGCTTCTTGATCTTCTTTTTTGGTCCAAGCAGTACCGTAGATACGCTGAAGCATTTCATTTTTGGAGTCGCCGCGCCAATATGCCCCTGCGACACTCATGAGCTTGAATACTTTTAATTTGCCAGTCGAGGGCACATGTGGGCCACGACACAAATCGGTGAAACCACCTTCAGAATAAAGAGATACTTCCTCACCCTGAGGAATCGCGGCAAACAATTCAGCTTTGTAATGCTCACCAATACTCTTGAAGTATTCCACCGCCTCATCACGCGGCACCACTCGACGTGTGACTGGCTCATCTTTTTTAGCCAACTCGGCCATACGCTTTTCGATCTTCTCTAAATCCTCCGGCGTAAAAGCGCGGGCATAAGAGAAGTCGTAATAAAAGCCGTTATCAATCACCGGTCCAATTGTGACCTGCGCTTCAGGAAAGAGTTCTTTGACTGCATAAGCCAATAAGTGAGCGGTCGAATGACGAATCACTTCGAGACCATCAGGGTCCTTGTCTGTCACGATAGCCAGCTCTGCATCTTCAGCGATGGTGTAACTGGTATCGACCAAACGGCCATTAACGCGTCCTGCCAGCGCCGCTTTGGCGAGTCCCGTGCCAATACTTTGCGCGACTTCAAATACAGTCAATGGCGCAGGGTATTCGCGCGAAGATCCATCCGGCAAGGTCACTACTGGCATCTACTCACTCCAAAAAAATAAGCGCGGCGCTCTAAGATTATTGTTTTAATCTCAGGCTATCCGCGCCTGTTTTACATTACACACACTGTGTGGTCACTGGTAGGCTCGATTGGAATCGAACCAACGACCTCTACCATGTCAAGGTAGCGCTCTAACCAACTGAGCTACGAGCCTATTACTAAATTCCAAAGGTGATAGTTTAGCACCGCTTGACTACTTTCTTCTGACTTGTGTAACACCTTTGACATCTAACAAGGCATTCAGGACGTTTTGTAAGCCCTCGGTCG
>Ga0256331_1000159_pt1 | contig 8613 bp, 17 predicted proteins | sample AtltaT_22_FD_189998 | JGI IMG/M metagenome (GOLD analysis project Ga0256331, IMG submission 189998) | Metatranscriptome of freshwater microbial communities from Altamaha River, Georgia, United States - Atl_Cont_RepA_8h (Metagenome... | ecosystem: Environmental > Aquatic > Freshwater > River...
GCTACTTCCCTTTTTTTGGGCTCTGTAACCAACACCGAAGATTTCCAAACTCTTTTCCCATCCCTGTGTCACACCTTTCACACAGTTATTAAATAAAGCTCTAACAAGACCATGAAGTGCTATAATTTGCTTTTCTTCGCTTTGTCGGGTGAAGCTAACCACACCCGCTTCATTCTTCATAGAGATTCCAGAATAGATGGGTGTTTGCAGGGTTCCAAGAGGACCTTTAACCTCGATTTTATCTCCAATCTGCTTGACTTCCACCTTTGTCGGCAACTTAACAGGTTCTTTTCCTACTCTTGACATATAATTCTACTTATACTGTTATGAAACAGTACAGATAACCTCCCCCCCAATCTTAAGTCTCATAGCCTTTTTGTTGGTCATTATACCTTTGGAAGTAGTGAGTATAGATATACCCATATTACTTTTAACCGGAACTACTTCTTCACTTGGAATATAAACCCGTCGACCCGGTTTGGATATCCTACTGATCTCTCTGATTACGTGTTTCTTGTGGCCATCGTACTTTAGATTGATAGAAAGAGTTGATTTGCTTCCTTCAGGATTTTCTAGATAACCGGAGATGAATCCTTCATCCTTTAGTATATCGAGAATGGCTATTTTCAATTTACTTTTATCTACCTTACAGGAAGAGTGTTTTGCCCTGCCTGCATTTCTAATTTTTGTTAACATATCCGCTATAGGATCAGATAAACTCATAATTCCCCTACCAAGATGCCTTAATTACTCCCGGAATCTGTCCGGAACCAGCTAGATCACGAAAGCATAATCTACACATACCAAATCTTCGAATGTAAGCTCTCGGTCTTCCACAGAGAGGGCATCTATTGTATTGTCTAACCTTAAATTTTGCCTTTTTATGTCGGGCTATCATCGATATCTTAGCCATTGAAACTCCTATTTTCTATAAGGCATTCCGAATGCCTTGAGTAGATCAAATGCTTCCGCATCTGACTCACTTGATGTTACAAAAGTAATGTTCATTCCATGGATGCTATGGACTTTGTCGAACTGGATTTCGGGAAAAATAATCTGCTCTTTGATCCCCATATTGTAATTCCCTCTTCCATCAAAACCTTTGGGATTTACACCTTTGAAATCTCTCACTCGGGGTAATGCCACATTTATAAACCTATCTAAAAATTCAAACATTTTATCCCCACGGAGTGTTACCATACAACCAATGTTCATATTCTCTCTGAGCTTAAATCCGGCAATGGACTTCTTTGCCTTCGTTTTTACAGCTTTTTGACCGGTGATGAGACCCAGTGTATCCAATGCTGAGTCTAAAGCCTTTGGATTTGTGTGACCATCACCCATACCAACATTAAGTATAATTTTTTCAAGTCTCGGTGCTTGCATAGATGACTTGTACTTATATTTTTCGATTAGCGATTGTTTTATGTCTTTATTGTATTTTTGTTTTAGTCTTGGAGATGAACTTTCCATAGCGTTTATTTTTTCCCTCTAGTCACTCTCTCTTTCTTGTCCTTGTCTGTTCCCAATCTAACACCTTTTTTAAGCTTAGAATCAAAAAACATCACATTGGAAATGTGTATCGGCCTCTCAATTTCAATCTCACCACCCTGAGGATTTTCCTGGGTAGGTCTTACAAATTTCTTTTTTTTTGTTTATCCCCGAAACATATACTCTATCCCGTTTTTTATCGATTGAGAGAATCTTTCCTTTCTTTCCCTTATCTTCCCTGCTTCCGCTGATGACGATGACCTCATCATCCTTTTTCAATTTAATTTTCTTAAATTTGGTAGGTTCTGAGCCTTTATATGGAAGTTTCTTTGCCATTTCTAAAGTACCTCCGGTGCAAGTGATACGATTTTCATATATTTTTTGTCACGCAATTCCCTGGCTACAGGACCAAAAATCCTTGTTCCTTTTGGATTGCCCTTTTCGTCAATGAGAGCAACTGCATTATCATCAAAACGGATATAGGTTCCATCAGGCCTTCTGATTTCTTTTTTTGTCCTTACGACCACAGCCCGTTGAACAGCTTTGTTGTGAACTTTTTTCCCGGTAGTGTCTCTGAGACCGTAAGCAGGTTGGGAATCCTTAACAGCTACAATGATCTCATCTCCGATACTGGCATACCTCTTCTTTGAGCCACCGAGTACTTTGATACACATTACTTTTTTAACACCCGAATTATCTGCTACCTGCAGCATTGTTTCTTGTTGGATCATATTATTTCGCCTTCTCGAGTACTTTTTTCAGTGTGTGTCTTTTTTCCCTGGAAAGAGGTCTTGTCTCTTCGGCGAGAATTATATCACCCTCCCCACAGACTCCATTTTCATCATGAACTTTCAACCTGGTAGTTTTACGGGTAATTTTTTTGAATATAGGATGAATGTGTCTTACTTCAAACTCCATAACTACAGTTTTTTTCATTTTCGTACTGACGACTCTACCCTGAATCGTTTTTCTTACTTTAGGTTTCGTAGCTTCCATAAATACTTTTATACCTCAGTTTTTCTTTGCGGCGAGTTGTCTTTCTCTTTGTATGGTTTTTAATCTGGCGATTTTCTTTTTAAGATCCCGGATGATCTTTGGATTTTCCAAAGATCTTGCAATTGCAAATTGAAATCTACTTTCCCTGATCTGCTTTGTTGCATCCGAGATTTGTTGTTCAATCTCAGAATCCTTAAGTTCAGCAAGTTTCATTTTCATATGAGAGGCCTTTTAATAAAAATTGTTTTAATAGGAAGTTTGAATGCTGCCATTTCTAATGCTTTTTTAGCCGCTTCCTCTTCAATCCCTGCCATTTCAAAAAGGACTCTACCGGGTCTGACTTCACTTACCCAGAATTCAGGATTTCCTTTCCCTTTACCCATACGGGTCTCTGCGGGTTTCTTTGTGATTGGCATATGGGGAAAAATTCGAATCCACAATTTCCCCCCTCTTTTCACCCTTCGATTGATAGAAACCCTTGCAGCCTCTATCTGTCTCGCTGTCAACCTACCGGAAGAGACAGCCATCAATCCAAATTCTCCAAATGAAACCTTGTTTCCGGTTTCATCGTTTCCTTTTAGTCTGCCTCTCTGGCTTTTTCTAAATTTGATTCTTTTGGGAGCTAGCATTTAAAGATACCTTTAATTCGTACGACGTTTGACTGCATATTTATCTTCCAACTCATCTTCCTTTCCTGTAGGAAGGTGATCTCCGGAGTAAGTCCATACTTTAACTCCTATCTGTCCATAGGTAGTTTTTGCTTCCTTGAAACCGAAATCGATTTTTGCTCTGAGAGTATGGAGAGGAACCCTTCCGTCCTTGTAGGACTCTACTCTGGCCATGTCCGCACCATTCAATCGACCCGAAATAGTGATTTTGATTCCTTCAATTCCACCCCTCATAGCTCTTCTCAACTCTGCCTTCATTACACGTCTGAAGGGAAGACGCTGCTCAATTTGCTGGGCAATCGTTTCCGAGATAGCCTGGGCAATGACCTCTGGCTTTTTTACTTCTACGATGTTTATATTGATAGGCTTGTCTGAAAAAGATTTAATCTGATTTTTTACATTTTCAATGTTCTGGCCTTTTTGACCGATTACGACACCCGGTTTGGCAGTATGAAGATTTACATTAATTTTTTCAGGAAATCTCTCTATCACTACCCGGACCAGAGCAGAATTTTTAAATTTCTTTTCGAGAAACTCTCTTATTCTGATGTCCTCATGTAAATTCTTTTTGTAATCTTCCTTAGAAAACCAAATAGAATCCCATGATCGTGTGATACCTATTCTCAAGCCGATTGGATTTACTTTTTGTCCCATTTATTTTTCCTAATCCGATAGTACTACAGTGATATGACTCTGTCTTTTTCTAATCTTAGATGCTCTTCCCCTGGCTCTTGCTCTGAATCTTTTCAGGAAGGGACCATCATCTACATATATTTTTTTAATAAATAAGCTGGCTTCATCAACTGAACTATCGCTTACAACTGCATTGGCAGCCGCAGAATCCAATACATTGAGAATCAGCGATGCTGCCCTTTTGTTTATAAACTTCAGATAATCTTTTGCTTCGAGATAATCATAGCCACGTATTTCGTTTGCTACCAATCTCGCTTTTCTGGATGAAATTCTAACATATTTTGCTACTGCTTTGGATTCCATTATTTCTTAACCTTCTTGTCTTGGTTTCCATGTCCACGATACGTACGGGTGGGTGCAAATTCCCCGAGTTTGTGCCCAACCATATTATCACTGATGAAAACGGGTATAAACTTATTCCCCGTGTGAATCATGACTGTGTGACCTATCATGTCCGGAAACACTGTGCTCCTCCGGGACCATGTTTTGAAAGGTTTCTTGTTACTTTCACCGTTCATTTTGGTAATTTTTTTTAATAGATGATCATCAATAAACGGACCTTTTTTTAAACTTCTGGACATGATTAATTACCCCTGTTTCTGTTTCTTCTTCTGCCCTGAACTATAAACTTATCGCTCGGCTTTGCTCTTCGTCTGGTCTTGTAACCTTTAGTTGGCTGACCCCATGGACTCACCGGATGTCTACCACCGGATGTTTTTCCCTCACCACCACCATGCGGGTGATCTACAGGGTTTTGAACGACTCCCCTTACAGAGGGTCTTATCCCCAACCATCGTGAACGTCCGGCCTTGCCTAAGGAGACCAGGTTATGATCTTTATTGCTTACTATTCCGACAGTAGCAAAGCATTCTTTTCTAATTTTTCTTACTTCGGTGGATGGTAGTTTGATGAGAACATAATCTCCATCTTTTGCTGCTATAGTTGCAAATGCACCCGCAGTCCGCACCATCTGTCCACCCTTACCCTGGTGTAGTTCTATATTGTGAACACTCGTTCCTGGTGGAATCTTGTCGAGTGGGAGTGCATTGCCCGGCTTGATTTCTGCATTTTCTCCCGAGACAATTGAATCTCCCACTTTCAATCCATCCGGAGCTAGGATGTAAGCGAATTCACCATCTACATAGGAAATCAGGGCTATGAAAGCAGAGCGGTTTGGATCGTATTCAATAGATTTTACAGTTCCCGGAATATTTTTCTTTGCCCTCTTGAAATCGATTACTCTATACTTTCTTTTTACTCTTCCACCCTTGTGTCTAACAGTTACCCTACCATTGAAACCTCTCGCAGCTTTGTATCCAATATTTTTCGTGAGGGGTTTGAAGGGGCTGTCCTCAGTAATCTCTGCAAAATCGAGAACTGATTTATATCTGGTTGAAGAGTTTACAGGCTTATATCTTCTGATACCCATATCTATACACCTTTTCCAAATTCTAAGTCCGCACCATTTTCAAAACTGACGATTGCTTTTTTCCAATGGGGTCTTTGAGATGGCATGTTTCGAAATCTTTTTATTTTTCCTTTGTATACCAGAATGTTGATCGAGGTGGGGACAATATTGTAAATTTTCTTAATAGCATCCCTTACCTGGATCTTGTTCACATCGGGGTGAACTTTAAAAACGTACTTCACCAACCGTTTTCCCTGGTTTTTTCCGATCTCCTGGAGATTTTGAGCCTTTTCGGTGATTAGAGGAGCAATGATAACATTATCCAAGTTCATGATTTGCATACTCCTTTGTATTGCTCTTCCAAATCTCTGAGAGCACTCTCTGTTATAACAATATTATTGTTGTACAATAATTCCCTACATCCGATTCTCTTGGAATTAATGTATTTCAAATGAGGAAGATTTCTTGTGGATATTTTTAATTTCATATCCTCACCCGTGACCAGTAAAGCAACATGGCCCGTGTCATTCATTCCCATATTTTTAATGAGAGTATACACTGCTTTGGTGCTATACTTTTCGAGAACGAAATCCTCAAGAATTGAAATTTTAGCTTCTTCGGCTTTTTTATTTAAAATTGAGACAACCGCCTTCCTCTTTACATTTCTGGAAACGGATGATGAATAATCTCTTTTCTTTGGACCCTGAACAACTCCACCTCCGGTCCAGTGAGGAGCCCTGCTAGAACCCTGCCTGGCTCTTCCGGTTCCTTTTTGGGACCAGGGTTTTTTTCCCCCACCGCGAACCTCTCCCCTATCTTTTGTGGAGTGATTCCCGTGTCTGAGATTTGCATTTTCAGATTTAATGGCATCATAAATCGCTCCCATGCTGATGTTATCAGGAGCAAAAATTGCAACAGGTAAATCCACTTCTGTTTGAAAATTGCCTGTTTTTGAATACTTTCGGGCTTTCATTTGGTGGTCCTTCCTATTATATTTTCTCTATTGTAATTAGGGATTTATTTTGCCCTGGAATACTGCCGGAAACGAGAAGTATGTTTTTATCTTGGAGTATTTTGATTATTTTTAAATTTTTCACTGTTTTGGCCTCACTACCTGTGCGACCGGGATACTTCATACCTTTAAAAATCCTTGCGGGTGTGGTGCCGGCTCCACTGGAACCGGGATGTTTGTGAAAACGGGAACCATGAGCGGCAGGACCACCATGGTGACCATGCCTCTTCACAACACCCTGAAATCCCTTCCCTTTGGAGATTCCGGAAACCTTTACAGAGTCAAGTTCCTTAAAAACGTCCAAAATATTGATGGTGCTACCGAGTGCGGGAGCCTCCCCCTCAACTTTAAATTCTTTCAGATGCCTCTTGGGCGGGATCCCATTCTTTTGAAGATGAATTTTTTCTGGTTTTGATAGTGCAGATTCTTTCACATCTCCATATGCAAGTTGGATGGACATATAACCATCCTTTTCCGGTGTTTTCACTTGTGAAACACTGCAGGGACCTACTTCGAGGACAGTAACAGGAATTACATCGCCATTGTCAGCGTATACATGCGACATTCCTATTTTTCTTCCGATGAGACCTCTAGTCATTTTATGATTCCTTACGATTTAATGTCTACTGAAACTCCAGCAGGAAGCTGTAACTTCATAAGAGCCTCCACTGTATCCTCATTCGTATCCAGAATATCGATAAGCCTTTTGTGGGTTCTCATTTCATATTGTTCTCTGGATTTTTTGTTCACATGAGGAGAACGCAAAATTGTATAGCGCTCTATCTTGGTCGGGAGGGGAATCGGACCGGAGACTTTAGCTCCGGTTCGCTTCGCTGTGGCAACAATCTCATAGGTGGATTGGTCAATCAACCTATGATCAAATGCCCTAAGTTTTACTCTTATTCTCTGTCCAGTCATCTTTACCTTATTCAACTATCTCGGCTACAACACCGGATCCGATTGTCTTTCCACCTTCCCGAATTGCAAAGTTAAGTCCCTTGTCCATCGCAATGGGGTGAATTAGCTCGATATCCATAGAAACGTTGTCACCGGGCATTACCATTTCCATACCTTCCGGGAGTTTACAAACACCGGTAATGTCAGTTGTTCTGAAATAAAATTGTGGTCTGTAATTATCGAAGAATGGTTTATGACGTCCGCCCTCATCTTTGGTCAATACATAGACCTCAGCTTTGAACTTCTTGTGCGGAGTGATCGTGCCCGGCTTAGCCAGAACCTGCCCTCTTTCGATATCTTCTTTTTTTGTACCTCTGAGAAGTGCTCCGATATTGTCACCGGCTTCTGCATTGTCCAGGAGCTTTCGAAACATCTCTATACCTGTCACAACTGTTTTAGAAGTTTGTTCTCTGATTCCGACGATTTCTACCTCTTCGTTGAGTTTGAGAGTTCCTGTTTCGACTCTACCCGTTGCAACAGTTCCCCGACCTGTGATCGAGAATACATCTTCGACTGGCATAAGGAAAGGCTTGTCGGTGATTCTCTTAGGCTGTGGTACGTAGGTATCGAGAGACTCCATTAATTTATCAATGGCTTTCATTCCTAACTCATCATCATCCCCATTCAGAGCCTTCAGAGCAGAGCCATGAATGATGGGGATTTCACCCTGTCCTTCTTTAGGGAAGTTGTATTTTTTTAGGAGGTCGCGAATTTCTTCCCGAACCATTTCAACCATTTCTTCCCTCTCATCATCCTCATACATATCTGCTTTATTTAAGAAAACGACGATGTAGGGTACACCCACCTGACGTGCTAAAAGAATGTGTTCTTTGGTTTGAGGCTTGGCACCGTCAATGGCTGAAACAACGAGGATAGCCGCGTCCATCTGTGCAGCACCGGTGATCATATTTTTCACGTAATCGGCGTGTCCGGGACAATCGACGTGTGCATAGTGCCTGTTTTTTGTCTCATACTCCTGGTGGGATGTAGCAATCGTAATCCCTCTCTCTTTTTCTTCGGGAGCATTGTCAATTTCATCGTACTTTACAGCTTTGTTCTTTCCACCGATTCTTTTTGCCAGAGTGGAGGTAATCGCGGCGGTTAGGGTGGTTTTTCCATGATCCACGTGACCGATCGTTCCCACATTTAAATGCGGCTTACTTCTATCAAATTTTTCTTTAGCCATTCAATTTAACTCCTGATGTTTAATTAATACCGGGTATTTCCGCGGGGAATTTTTCAGTAGGTTTTAACTGGAAGACCATCCCGGAAAGGAATGGTTTCATGAAAGTTTCAGAAACTTCTCTATTTGTAAACCTTTTTGTAAAATCCGTTCAGGTCCCTGAGAAGCCTCCATCAGAGTCTTCCTTCCAAAGGAATCGGGATCC
>Ga0256331_1000172_pt1 | contig 8429 bp, 4 predicted proteins | sample AtltaT_22_FD_189998 | JGI IMG/M metagenome (GOLD analysis project Ga0256331, IMG submission 189998) | Metatranscriptome of freshwater microbial communities from Altamaha River, Georgia, United States - Atl_Cont_RepA_8h (Metagenome... | ecosystem: Environmental > Aquatic > Freshwater > River...
GAGGCAATCACTTTTCAGTTGGTTTTGGATGCGTTACTGTGGCAAAATGAGTCCTACTTCATTCCGTTGGATCAAGATTCAACAATAGATTGTAATAAAAAAAACCAGAGTGTAGCAAAAACTAAACCCTGGAATGATTATTTACCTGCTATTAGACTTCGATTCTCTTTACGAGAGCTTCCAGCCGTGCAGCAAGATCGCTTAGAGATTTAGCTGCAGAAAGAACTTGGTTGGAACCTTGGAGAGTCTCAGAGTTGGACTGGGAGACCACTTTGATATTGTCTGTGATATTCAAGACGCCTTTGGCGGACTCTTGAACAACACGTGATACCTCGTTGGTCGTCGCAGCTTGCTCTTCGACAGATGCAGCAATCGCGCCGGCAATACCATTGAGTTTTTCGATCGTTTGGCCAATCGCAGCAACTGCTTCCACAGCGCCACCGCTGTCTTTTTGGATTCCTACGATCTTCGTTGTGATCTCTTCGGTTGCCTTGGCGGTCTGCTTTGCAAGCTCTTTGACTTCGTTCGCAACAACTGCAAATCCTCGGCCTGCATCTCCTGCCCGTGCAGCTTCGATCGTTGCGTTTAAGGCGAGAAGGTTGGTCTGCTGGGCGATCGAACTAATGACCTTAATGACGTTGCCGATCTCTTGGCTGCTTTCGCCCAACTTGGTGATGGTCACGTTGGTCGACTGAGCTTGTTTGAGTGTCATGGCGCTCGTGGTGGATGCTTCGGCAGCATTACGGGCGATTTCTTTGATCGAAGCAGACATCTCTTCGGTGTTGGTCGCCACGCTGCGAACTCCCTGGGAGACTTCTTCGGATGCGCTTGCGGTTGTATTCGCCACTTGGGTAGACTTCTGGGCGTTTCCACTCAACTGGGTTGCGGTTGCGTTCAGTTCCGAAGAGGCTGCAGCGAGGGCACGTGAAGCTTCGGAAATGTCGGTTACCAATTGAAGTTTGTCAGTGATAACTTCCCAAGTAACCATCGGTCCGATATACTGCTTGTTATTGTCGTAGACTGCAGATGCTAGGAGAGCTAGGGTGTTGGGACCAACTTTGATTTTGGTGCGGAGAGGGAAAGCCCTGTCATCGGCGGCGAGTTTTCTTTGGTGGGCTGGGTTTTTGTGAAAAACGTCAAAGCTGTTGCCAGTTATTTTGTCTACGGTCACAGGAAGATCTTTTTCGATGGCCTTCAGGGTATTGTAACTGGCGGGGTTTAGATACATGATGGTCCCATTCTTATCTGCCAACATGGTGTTGATAGGGATGTTATCCATCATACTTTGAACCCGAGCTGCTGCCAGTTCAGATGACAAGCGTTGGAGAGTTTCCTTGGTGACATCCGCTGCGTATTTGACGACTTTGTAAGGCTTGCCTTGAAGGTCAAAAACCGGGTTGTAGCTGGCTTGGATGTAAATCGCTTTTCCGTCTTTGGTGAGTCGTTTGTAGGTGCCGATGCTGAAATTACCACGGCCGAGTTCAGCCCAAAAGTTACGATACTCTGGGCTCGCGGTGTAAGCGGGATCGCAGAACATCGCGTGGTGTTTACCAACGATTTCGTCCAATTTATAGCCGAGGGCTTTTTGGAAGTTATCGTTCGCATTAAGGATCGTCCCATCGAGTTTGAACTCAATCATCGCCTGGGATTTGCTGAGGGCGTCGAGCTGTAACTCTTTCATTTTTTGGTGGCTGGCATCCGTAGCAAATTTGACCACTTTGGAAACTTGGCCATTGGCATCGAAGACTGGATTGTAGGAGGCGTTGATATAGACCTCTTTTCCGCCCTTACCAATGCGGCGGTACTCGCCCGTAAAGGCCTCACCACCAGCCAGTCGCTCCCAGAATTTGCGGTACTCGTCAGATCGTGTATAGGCTTCATCACAGAACATTCTGTGGTGTTTACCCTTAATTTCACTGAGGGAGTAATCGAGGGTTTTGAGAAAGTTTTGGTTAGCGTCGAGGATCGTGCCGTCTGGCTTGAAGTAAATCACGGCCTGGACTTTGTTGAGTGCGTTGAGCACTGCACTTTGTTCTTGAACGTCTGCTTGGGATGAAATGCTCACAAGCTTTTCTGCTGCCGAATCACCTTTTGACATGTACTGTCCTCCTAAAAATGTTAAAGAAACCTAACTTGTACCATCGTGAGTTGTTACCTGCTCGCCAGAGAGATCCCCGGGAGGATTTTCTTTTCGGAAGCCTGCGATCCACAGAGCCATCGCCAGGTGTACAGATATCTTCCCCCGTAATGCCTTTATCAAAAATCATCGTTACAATTTATGATTCATAAACTTTCCAAAACGATCCGTATCAAGAATACTAAGGAGAGTATCGCCGACCTTGTAAATCCCGGAAATAAAACGCCTTACCTCATGGGGAATCGTCTGTGGTGTTGGCTCGAAATCCTTACGCATCACTTCGATGACATCTCCGATTTCATCCACCTGTAACGAAATGAGAGACCCGTCAATGCTGCAAACGACATTCATAAACTTATCTGACGAGATACTCTTTAGACCGAAGAACTCCCTTAAGCCTATTGCTGTTGCTACTTGGCCCCTTAAGTTGATAAGCCCGACCACGTACTGGGGTGCAAGAGGTATCGGAGTGATGGGCAGAGGACGCACGACCTCCTGAACTCGGGTGACATCGATTCCATACAGGCGATTTGCTACGTAGAAAGTTGAAAATTGTAACGATCCTGAAGCGATCACCCGGCCTTGGGCTTGAGTTCCATCCGCACCACGTTTTTGTTCAATTGCCTGCTGCACGTTTCACCTCCTTGTTTGGTATCGGTTGATTAGACTGTTTAATGAGCAAACTATCCAGTTCGGTAAGTAATTCATCGGGTTTTAATTTTTCGAGGTACTGCCAGAAGCCAACAGACCTGCCTTTTTCAACATCGGCGTTGCTGTATTTAGTGGTGATGGCGACAAGCGGTATCCCACTGAACCGGGGGTCAGATTTAATTTTTTGTGCGAGCCCTAAACCGTCCAGGGAGGGCATTTCAATGTCCGAGAGCACAAGGGTGAAATGGCCCTGGCTCGACGTGTCAAGCATTGTCCAGGCCTCGGCCCCATCGATTGCTGCCTCCGTCTGGAATCCAGCTTCGTCCAAAATTTGTTGTATATAGGAGCGGAAAAAGGAGCTATCCTCTGCAAGAAGTATCCGATGGTGGCGCCGTTTAGCAATGACCGCAGGTCTTGCCTGGCTGCCTTCGGCCTGAGTGAGGGCCGTTCCATCCTGGATCAAACGCGATTTTACTGCATCAATCATTCCTAGGATATCCACAACCACCAGAACTTTTTCACCGGCAATCACCGTGCCAAGGATGCCTGCTCGATCCCGAATTGTTTTGTCGATTCGAGCAGCGAAGGAAACTACGTCTTGGATCGCTTCTACCTCGATTCCAAAATATTTGTCGCCTCGGCGAATCACAATAACCGGGAACTTTGTTTTTGGAGGGCGCTCCTTGTCCACCGGTAGTTTTAGAAACTCCGGAAGGGAGAAAATAGGAAGAAGAGAATTTCGGTAACGCACCACCTTCTGTTCGCCTGAGAGCTGGAACTGACTCTCCGTAAACTCTTCGAGCCGTGCCACGAGTGTGAGAGGGATAGCATAACTTCCCTCAACTCCGACATCCACAAGCAGGAACTCAACCATTTCTGCTTTGGGATCGGTTTTTGATTTTTCGTCACCTTTTGAACCCACTTGTTCAAAGGATTCCATACCCATTCCAAATCGGCTCGCCGCCGACACACCAGCCACATCAATCGTCAGCGCAACGGAACCATCTCCCATGATGGTGGCTCCCGAAAAATGAATGATTTCTTTTAGGAAAGCAGGTAGAGCCTTCACCACCACATCTGCTGTGTCTTCGACCTCGTCGATGATCAATCCGTAGTGGTTGCCGTCGGCATTAACCACAGCTACATTGACGGGGTCTTTTGTTTTAGCATAATCGGTTGGCTCAAATGTACCAGGCTTTTGCAACAATTCCCCTAGACAGAGAAGTGGGAGCACCTTGCCCCTCAGTCTGAGAATTGGGCTTCCCTGGAGGGACTCAATACGAACTTGGGCATTTTCTGATTCTTCGATAAGGACAAGTTCTACCAATTTACTGCGTGGAATAGCAAACCTTTGTTTGTTTGCTTTAACAATCAATGCTGGAACAATGGCAAGAGTGAGGGGAATTCTGAGTGAGACCGTCGTGCCCGATCCAGGCATACTTTGCAGATCCACCACTCCGCCAATACGTTCGATGTTAGTCTTGACCACATCCATTCCAACACCACGGCCCGAAATTTGCGAAACATTTGCCATGGTAGAAAAACCGGGAGTAAAGATAAGCTGGTGGATATCCCTCTCGCTCATCCGACTTAGAGCGTCCGCACTGATAAGGCCTTTTTCAACTGCCTTTGCGCCAATTAAGGTGCGATCCAAACCTTTACCATCGTCAGAAACTTCGATGATCACCTGTCCGCTTTCATGGAATGCCTTGATCCGTATGTGAGACAGTTCGGGTTTCCCTGCTAGCTTGCGATCACTAGCCGACTCCACTCCATGATCCATGGAGTTCCTAATGATATGAGTTAATGGATCTTTAATCGCTTCGATAATGGTTTTATCAAGTTCCGTATCCATACCAATGAGTTCTAATTCAATTTTTTTGTTGAGATCACGGCTGAGATCTCGCACCATGCGGTGGAATTTTTTTAGAATATTTCCAATAGGCTGCATGCGGGTCTTCATCACTTCCTTTTGAAGCTCTGCAGTGATGATGTTGAGCCTCTGGCTAAATTTGGCCAGATCGGTATCTGAGTCATTAATTTTTGAATGTTGAAGGATCTGATTCCGGATTAAAACCTGCTCACCGATGAGATTCATCAGGTTGTCCAGAAGAGATACATGAACTCTCACGGTCTCAGCCTGAGAAATATCCCGACCAGCTTTTCCTTTTGCACCTGGCTCTCCTTCAGGGCCTGCGGCACGCTCCGTTGGTGTGGAAACTCCTTTACCCTCCTGACGATCAGCTGAAGGTTTCGAGGCCCCCATCACTGGAGCATCATCGTCCTCTTCTTCGTCAAAGAAGCCGAAAGCCTTATCCCCACCGGAATCACCCGACTGGTCAGCTGAAGCAATTTGTACTTTGGAATTTGCTTTTTCTTCGACTGGTTGTGACGTTATATGCCCCGTTGGCTCGGCAACTGGCTGTGCCTTGACGTGCTCGGGAGAATGGTTTGTTGGAGGTGCGTCGCTCTCCGATAGCCCTACAATTCGACCGATTATTGAGTGAATCGCATTTCGTTGGTCTGGCTCCTCGCGAGTTTTTTGGATCCCAGCGATGATCTGCTGCATCACATCGGCCGCGTCATACAGGATATCCACAAGTGCAGGAGGGGCAGATGCTAGACCTTTGCGGATTGGATCCAGACATGTTTCGATGGTATGCGCAAGGTCACCTATTTGGCTGAAGCCAAAGAGGTGGGAGGCCCCTTTGATAGTATGCATGTCTCGATAAATTGCCGCAATGATCTCTTTATTACTCTGGTCGGCCTCAAACTTTGTGATGCCCGAGGCAAACCGATCAAGCATCTCTGCACTCTCCTCGAGATACTCGACGAGGGCTGCATCTTTACGTTCCGAAGGAGTCACCATATCTCACCTATCTTAAAAAATTTTTTTAACTTCCTTGATTCACTGATCGTGGGACTATGCACTCAGCGACCGACTAATCACCGTGTCGATATCCACGATCGTCACATTGTTGTCCCGAATGAAGGCATTTCCGACAACGCCCACTCGATCTCTTATGTTATCAATGAGTTCCTGATCTGTTTCAGCGATATCTTCGATGCTTTCTACTTCGAGTCCCTGGAAGCCCTGCTTATTTTTGGCCACTATCGCCATAATTCTTCTTTTTCCATTACCAGCAGTGAGGTTATCTGAGGACGGTTTTCCGGGGGATGCCGCTCCAGCGCCTGGCCTCGTGCTCAGGTTTAAAAGTTTATCCATGGAATATAAGGGCATCACGGAATCACGGTAAATGATGACCTGTTCACCACCACTTCGTTGCACCCTACTTGCCTCGAATTCTTCGAGTCTAAAAACCTGTTCCAATGGCACTCCAAAGAGAGCCTTGTTGCCCAGACGGAAAAGTAGAAAGCTTCGAGCATCTGAGTGGGTACCTTCGAGGCCCGCACCTTGAGCTCCCTCAGTATTGGCAGCCAGTTGGGCCGCGTCGGTTTGAGAATCGATGCCTGATAATTTAGCAAGCCCCTTGACGTCCAAGATCAAACCAACAGTGCCGTCACCCATAAAGGTCGCCCCTGCAAAAGCAGAGCTCGTATTGAAGTAACTTTGAATTGCTTTTACGACAATTTCTTCTGCGTCTTGGATACTATCGACTTGCAGAGCATAAACCATGCGGTCGGTTTCGAGGATCAAGATCTCAATTGTACCAGTCACTTCTTTGGCATCACTGTCATGTAAGCTCTCTTGTTTTGGCGGAATCCCCAGAATTTGATGGAGGGAAACGAGGGGATAAATTTCGCCGTCGCAACATAAGGTCCGACCGAGGGATGCCATGGCCACCATTGACTTAAATTTGCTTGGTTCAATACGTAGAACCCTTCGGATGGAATCCTGTGGCACTGCAAAAACTCGGTCTCCAGCTTCGACCAATAAGGATGTGATGATGAGAACAGATTTGGGTATTGGAAGTTTCATGGTAAAGGTCGTCCCGTCACCAGGTCTCGAATCGATTGTAATTTTTCCCCCAACAGCCTCAACGGAGCTTTTAACCATGTCCATTCCCACACCACGGCCTGATACGTCGGTAACTTTTTCAGCCGTGCTGAATCCGCTCTTAAATATCACCTCTGCAATTTGTTGGTCCGTCAATTCGGCTACCTGAGCAGCGGTATAAATACCTTTTTCGACTGCTTTGTTCCTAAGAGCTTTGTAATTTAGCCCACGACCGTTGTCTCCTACCGAAATGTGTACTTCCTCGCCCACTTCCGCACAGTTAATCGTGATCGTACCTTGTTCAGGCTTACCCGCAGCGCGTCTTGATGCCGGGACCTCAAGTCCGTGATCAGCACTATTCCTGACAAGGTGAACGATGCTGTTGCTGCATACAGTCGCGAGACCGTTGTCGACCCGAATTTTGTCCCCTTCGATCTTTAAAGCAATCGATTTATTGAGGTCCTTTGCGAGATCTCGGATGATCCTTGGCACTGGTTTTAAAACACCAGAAAGCGGTACCTTTCTCAGATCCGTTATGTGAGTTTGAATGGTGCTGTTGATTTTATGCATCTCGTCCAACAGTTCACCAAGGGTATGGATCTCTTTGTTCCCCGAGTACTGCCGCTCCAGGCCCTTGACCAGTTTATTCACCATGTTTCGTATAACTGTTATCTCCCCTGAAAATGAGGAAAGCTTATCAAGCATTTCGATGGGTACGGCGATACTGTCTTTTTGGTTTTTAACGGTTTGGCCTCCGGCTGCACCACCTGGATGAGGTTGGGCCGCTACCATTTGATGCCCTTTGGCTAGGGGCGATTCGGCTATTTTATTTTTTCGTTCAAAGTCCAATTCGTCTAGCAAAGCGTCCAGGTTCAAATTTCCGATGGTTTTTGCAGCTACCGCAGCGACGAGCTCTTTTACCCGGTCGAGGCCTTTTAATAGGACCTCATAAACATTATCTGTAAGTTCTGTCTTTCCCTTTGTGATACCCGAAATGATATCTTCGTAACGATGCACGTAGCGGGTGACAACGTTAGTGCTTAACACACCGCTAGAGCCCTTAATGGTATGAACGCCACGAAAGATAGCATTGAGTTTGTCTGGATTGGTACGGTCACTGTCTAAGGATAGAAGCAGAGGATCTAACTCTTCAATGATCGCTCCCGACTCTTCTAAGAACACTGACTCCAAGGCCTTCGTTTCGTTGATGAGTTCGGCTCGTGCGGCGCCATAGCGTGCGATTATGGCTGCGAATTCTTGCTCGTCATTGGGTTTTTCGCAAAAAGCAGTAATTCCCTTACTGAAGCCTTCAACTGCGATTTCTTTTGTAATTTTATTTGTGAGAATGACAAAGGGTACGTTCCCCAAGTCTTCTCCAATGGCAGCACGGGCTTCTAACCCAGTCATCCCTGGCATCTGAAAATCGCTTAAGACGATCACGACGTTGTCTCTGTCCTTTACGAAAGCTCGAACCGCTTCCGTTGGGTCGGAAAAAACACTCGGTGTGTAGCCGGCCGCAACGATACTTTTTTTGAACTTTTCGAGGAGAATGGCGTCATCATCGATGCAAAGGACTTTAAGATCTAGGTTGGCCATATGATTTCCTTTGTTTTATGCAGAATATTAATATTTCGGTTACCGGTTCGTTTTTGAGATGGGGCAATCAAACATTTTTAAGATTAC
>Ga0256331_1000192_pt1 | contig 8193 bp, 14 predicted proteins | sample AtltaT_22_FD_189998 | JGI IMG/M metagenome (GOLD analysis project Ga0256331, IMG submission 189998) | Metatranscriptome of freshwater microbial communities from Altamaha River, Georgia, United States - Atl_Cont_RepA_8h (Metagenome... | ecosystem: Environmental > Aquatic > Freshwater > River...
GCACGTTTATGGAGGTGCGTTCTCGATTCACTTCGATGTACTTTGAGAGTACATCCTGATACCTGGGGTCGGCGATCGCGATCGATCTTAGCTTGTTACGATAATGCATGCGTCGCTTGGCCCACGCGTTGCGCTTATCAACTATCCAGCAGATCTCGTTTAGTATAAGCTCTTGATCGTCTCTCATGTAACCTCCGCGATACATTTGTATCAGGAGATTGATTCGGATCAATATCTACGCTAATGATCCTGGTCTGAGCAGGGTTGCCCTGTGGTCCTCGTAGTTTGCACCAGTAGACGTAGATACAATTTTTGCCTTCGGTACGTTGGTGTACGCACTGGACGTTTGAAAGATGACGGATCCAACCGGACAAAATTCAGCGATAGGAAGACCTGACAAACCTTTGATCTCGGCTATTGCGCCGTCGCGCGCTTCAGTTTTTGTTAAGTATTGAGCTTGACCCTGTATGCCGACGAAAGGGTAATCTATGTCGTTTGTCGCGAAGACGTGGACTAACACAAACTTGTTCGCATCGACTGCTGTTAAGTTCCAGTTAGTTCCATCGAAGCTATTGTACGGTAAAGTGGTTCCAACATATCCAGCTGTTCCAGTGTATATCACGGGGTATGTATCAGCGTCCTTGCGCTTCCAGTTCGTTGGACCAGATCTATAGAATATGGGAAAAGTAGTTTGTGCAGGAACTGCGATCTTGATATCCTCATCCCAGATCTGACCAGACTGAGCAGTAAACTGCGCTTCAGTTGGTAGACCACCAGAACCATCGACGACGAAGTTTACCAACTTACATCCAAAATCAAACGCCGCACCACGAGTTCTGTGGAGATATAGGTGGGTGTAGTCGCCCATGTGGATACCATGTCGCTCGTTTGCGAAGTAGATGTGCTTTGCCGCGGCTTGGTCCCAGTATACGATCGACACAAAAGCATATTTTGTGATGATGTCTTCGGAGAACGATTGCGAAACTTTTAATTCGCCGTTTTCGTCCAGATAGAAGTAGTTCGGACCATGTGTGTTTAGCCAGGTTGCCGTAAGAGCATCTGATATAACTATTTCCTTACCGGCGACATAATAAGTGTACGAGCCAGTAAGAGGTGTGACTGTGAGTGTGCGGCTGGCGTCGCTTATCGACAAACCGACACTGCTAGGCGACTTTAATCCCACAGGTTGCTCGATCTCTTCGAAAACCGTGTCGACGGCCTGCGAGATACCTTCGATGGCGTCAATTAGTTCTTTGCCGTACTTTTCGCTAGTTACAGCAATAACGATCCTACGCTTCAATTTATCGCTTAAAAGTGTCATAGGTTTATCTCCCTAGACAATCTTATCATATCTGCTGTATAATTTTAACATGAAAATTTGTAAACTATGTAAACAGTTAAAAGATGATTGTCAATTTAGTCCGCACAGCAGATTCGCAGACGGGCTTCAGAATCGCTGTAAACAATGCAGGAACGTGAAGCAGAAAGAGAAGCGTCAAGCAGACCCGACAAAGGACAAAGAGCGTTCGCGACGGTTTTACATCAAAAACAAAAAGAAAGTGGACGCAAAGATAAAAGCCTACATGTCCGCAAACAAGGAAAAGGTTAGAGAGCGAAGAAGAATCAGGAAATCAGAAAGATACAGGAACGACTCCTTATACAGACTGAAATTAGTCATCAGCAACAGAATTCGAAGAAGCATCCAGAGACGTGATCGAATAAAGAAAACTAAGGTCACGGATATCTTAGGTTGCTCAGTTGGGCAACTTTACGAGCATTTAAAATCATCAGCGATAAATAGATACGGCAAGTTCTTTCCTCGGAGAAGGTACGACATCGACCACATAGTGCCGATATCGTCTGCGAGGACAGAGAAAGATTTGCTTAATCTGAACCATTATAGCAATCTGCAATACCTACTGCCTAAAGATAATCTGCTAAAAAGCAATAAACTACAAATTATGGACGGCCCACTCGGCGATCGGTGATCTCAGAGTTTTCTCTAGGTGTATTGCTCCAACCAGCGAAGATGATTTGCTTTTTTGAAGCAGATATTCGATGGACTTGCTACCAAGTCTCTCAAAAACCTGAGTTTGATCACCAAGCAAGATAATCTGAGTGCCTACAGCTGCACGTGTAACTATTTGTTTTATCACATTTATATCGAGGTTTTGCACTTCATCGATCAGGATCACAGCGTTTGCGATAGAGCGTCCTTGAATGAAGGTTACCGGTGTGATCTCTAACACGCCGTCTTCGATCATCTTTTCTATGCGATAGGGTTCATAGCCGCAGTTGAGAAAGTTGTCGCTAAACGGTCCAAGCCACGGTAACACTTTCTCGTGCATATCGCCAGGCAGAAACCCGATCTCTCGACCGACCGGTGTCATGCTCTTGGCGATGACGATCTTGCTGATGTTGTCGTTCCTGTGATCTAGTCGCTCCAGGGCGTGAGCGCACGCCAGCATCGTCTTGCCGGATCCAGCGACTCCGCTGAGTATGGTAAGAGGTATGTTTCTGTCGGCTAGTAGCCCAAGCGCTATAGTCTGCTCTGTGTTCTTCGGTGATATGCCAGATGGGTAATACTGAGCGACCCTGACTACATGGTCGCCCTTGACTAAACCGTGCTCCTTGGCGCCACCGCCCTTCAAGACCACGCCCTGGTTTGGGTAAAATGAGATGCTGCTCGGCAGGCAGTCGATCTTCACTCTTCCTTCTTGGAACCAACGGTTCCAGTCTTCAAAACCTTCTACGACCACTATATGCTTCATCATCTCAAACTCCAAGTGGAGGGTAGTACACTTGGTATATCTTAACACTCAGAACCGCCACCCGCGTAGGTCGTCAGACTTAAAGATTGTTATTCTAGTTAGCCGGGTAGCTAATCTCAATACTAAGAAAGTAATGACAAAAAATAACACTCAGCTGACTCATGACTGAGCTGAGCTGAACGTAGAGCTCACCCGGTAGGCGACCTAAAACCTAGTGATGCTGCACTCGAAGGGCTACTTTTTTATCGTGACCAGAACTCATCTCTTATGATGCTGTTTTTGTCCGTCTTGACGCTCGTTGTGCTGGCCCTTGCCAGTGAACCTGAGTTGTGTCCTGGGGTCGTGAGCTAGACCCAGACTTCTGATCTTCTCGGCCTGACCTCGGGTAGGGTTGCGGACCAACTGTATCCCGTAGTCTGTCTTGCCATTGGCGATCATGACTCCGACGTGCTTCGACTCGTAAACCATCTCGTCGCATGCGTCGCACAGGTTCGAGTATCCCCACCTCTTACGGCGGTCAACGTCGCATCCGCATTCTTTGCAAATCATGCGTCCCCCTAACGTGTCGATGTTGTGTGTTTAGCCCCAGAACGAACTGGGTATGCTCGCCATGGCGCACAGTATTCCTAAGAATATCAACGGCAAAAGCACGCCCAACCACAGCGGTAAAGCACCTATCATCAGCAGTATCAATACGCCGTAGAAGGCTGGGATCAAGAAGATGATCGATAAAGCGTTGATCTTCAGCATCCTTTATCTCGCATAGCTTTAGCGAGATCTGGTGCTCTGCTGCCGAACTCGTTGCTCAACGCTGCTTGCGCGATCTCCAGGGGAGTTAGGCCATCCTCCCACATGGCGCGGTATGAGATATCCGCGAGACCGTTGCGCCCGACACCGATGACCTTGATCAAGCACTCGTCTACCTCCGACATGGCGGATGGAAAGTGCGCTACGTACTTGTCATATCGTTTTGCGATGATATTGTTCATAGATCCTCATGATGATGTGTTCGATACGCTTGAATAGGATCGGATTTATCGATCCGTCGCACATCTAGCAGCGATCTCGACTCTCAACTGCGACCCAGCATCTTGTTCATCTGAGGAATGTCGCGCTCGTAGATGTGCATAGAGTGCGCAGTGTGCGTGTAAGAGCCCTTTTGAAGATCTGAGTAAGTGGGTCTGAGTTCATCTACCATCTTGTCTATGAGCGAGACGAACCACGTCAAGTCATACACCAAACCCTTTGATAAATCATTACTTCTCATAACGATTGATAAATTCAGCCTATCATCCCTAATAAGCCAATTACCGTGGAGGGTGCAGACCTGATCTTTATTGCCCATCCAGCGATGCTCGGGTAGGGCAAATGCCATCACCGCCTGGCGGGTGTCTTTGTCGGCTATTAACATTTGCTTAGCCCATTCCCAGGGGGTTCGGTCTGTTAATTTTGGGTGTATGTACGGGTTTACCCATCGCTCCATCTCGGGGTTGCCTTGACTTCTTTTTCCCCAAATCAAATGTCCATAGGCAGAATTAATCGTCCCGTCTGGGTTGGCGATCTTTTCCCAGAACTTGGAAGCTTTAGCAAAATCGGCTACAGCGTTGGATCCGCTATCGTATAGCGCCACTTCTTTGGCTGTATATTCTGCTATGACTCTATTTCGCTCTGGATCAAGGGTCACTATGGGCTCACACACAGGATTTGTCACTCGAAACACATAATCAGTCTTCTCGTGTATCGAGAGTCCTCGGGGTGCACAAACATGGTCCGGGTTATCCAACACGTCCTGGATGGTTCCTAGATATGCCTGGTGAATGTTTTCGTAGGTTCTCATTAGATCCTCGAAGTAAAGGTTCAGGTATTGCCACCGTGTTTTTATTCGATGTCATGCTTGTTCTTTTGATTCGCCTAAAGCTTTCTCTAGCTGAGTCATCCAGAATCCGTAGCCGGACCTCTTTCGGCATACTCGCTTCATGAGCTGCCCACCGCGATTGTGTAAATGCCGGAATATGAAAGTACTCTCCTTGACTGGAAGACCATCTGCTGATCTATAGTTCGGATTGTACTTCTGTAATCCGACCACGACCTCCATCAAGAGATACTGACGAATGTCAGCGATCGTTAGTCCTGAGTTACCAAGCGATACGTCTTGCCTGGACTTGACCATCGACGCGTCGGTCCAGTTCTTGATCACTGACTTGCGGATATAGTGGTCTACCATGCCGTGGTATTTCTTTAAATCTTCGTTGGTTACTGTTCTCATGTTTGTCTCCTACTTCTCGTAGATTGATTTGATTTCGGATAATAGCAAGCGATATCCATTGATTATGTGGTTTCGATTCTCGCCGACGACTTTATCTCGCGCGTCGCCGCCGTCGCGATCGAATAGATCGGTCATGAACTCACACAGTCTGAGCACGATCTCGACCTGTCGATCACTGAATCTAGCAGCTAGATCATGATAGTTCATGCCTATTGAGCGGCTTAATTTGCTGATTAAATCGCAGAAGTCTTTCTGATCGTAAAGCGAGTTTATCTTTGATATCAGGATGTTGAGTGCGTATGCCACGCTGTACACGTACGTGGCGTGCTTATCGACGACCAGATCGTCGGTCCACTTTATGCGGTTGACTAATCTGATCATAAAGTCTGAACCATCGATATATCCGACCATTTTAGTTGTCACGACGCAAGACATGGAACTCTCAGGAGTCACTTTGTGAGTCTGCTGCCTGATGGAGAACGTTATCTCGGTCATTGAGAGTTCTAAGATAACTCTTTTAAGAGTCTCGACATAGTTCATACTCTCACCTGCTCAAAGTGTATATGGGTTTATTGTGTTTTATTTTTAACTTGAGTTCTATCAGCGCTGCTAGATCTGCTTCCTGTCCGTAGATCATGTAGTCCGCGATGACTTCGTAAAGCTTCACCATAGCGGTTGTAGATCTAAAACGCCATGTGTCACTTGCTATCAGTGAGTGAATTTCCTCAAATATGTTTCTGCACTTAAGGTTCTTTGAATTTTGTGTTGATTTGATCATCAACGAGAACATGTCGAGTAGTTGATTCATGTTCTTCTGTTTGAGCGAGCTAAAGGGGCGAGGGATCATGTGCCTGATCTCTTCCAGATAGAAAGCCTTTACTCTTTTTTCCGACCACGAAACGACATCGCAGACTAACTTGCAGTTATCTTTGATCTTAAACTCGTTCGCAGATACGGTGAACGATCTCGAGCACTCGTAAGCTGGAAACTCTAACCTAAACGCCGAAGTCACACAGTTTATATCGGCTGTTCGAACATCATGGAAGTTTAGCCTGATATCGTTGCTCATCGTGTTCCACAAATTTTGGACGTAGTATTCGACGGACTCATGCTCGTTTACCAAACCACCTGGGCTCATCAGTCTTTTCAGAGACATACGCTCATCGTCGAGGCTTAGAGAGATTATGTCCTTGATCTTGAACTCTTTATCGAGAGAATTAATCCATTTTCCGATGTCGTAGGCCAAAGAGGTTAACGGCTCGACAAGTTTTGATATCGGATCTAATGATTGGTGGTATGGGTCTTCCAGAATCAATGTCATTTGACCTCCTTGGTCTTTCAAGTCTTGAAAGAGGATCAATGGGCTCTTCAACTATGAGTTGGTTATTCATTCACGGCGAAGCCTAACTCCTTGGCTTTCTTGATCGAAAGGGATCCTCGTGCTTCTCCTGATCTCTTAGTTCGCTCGACGCCGTATCGTTCGAAGTTCACCCACTTTCCTTCAATCTCGACGAGCTGGTAGACGATACCTTGATCATCTTGGAACGCGTGATCTACGCCATTCTCCTTGATTAGGAGCTCAACAGTGTTTTTATAGTCGTCGAAGAACTTCTTCACCTCTTCTCTGCGGCGATCAAGCTCAATAAGTCGCAAGTGAAGCTGAGTGAGCATAAATTATACCTCATAGTTTGATGTTTAAGATCATCGTGTTATGTGTTCGGCCGTCTGCGCTGAACCTCTTCCATGTACCTGTTGTATGGTAGCAACCCGTACTCCACGAAGTACTCGAGCTGAGTAAGCGAGAACTTGGACGGATCTATCTCCTCGCTGTTAGGCTCGATCTTCTTGATCTCTTGAAGAGAGTCGAAATTTATGCTCGACAGAGCACTTTCGTCGACCCATACCGGATACTCGCCTAGTATTATCATGTAGTGCGTGTCGCCCGACTTAGATACGTATTTCTCGAGCAACTTGACCATTTTGTTATGGTGAAACGCTGTATTTCTCATGTTGAACCTCTCGTCATTGATGAACACGTCTGGGATCGGATTTCGCCTAGATCAGCTGACGATGGAGCGCGTTGCCGACCGCCTCTTCGCGAAACGTGGCGATGCTATAATATTGCTTACCGGCGATCTCCGGCACTCGGACAAAGATGTTACGAACTTCGTAAGTTTTAAACTCGTGAGAGGAAAGCATCACTATGGCGGTGAACTTCAAACTGATTCTCCTGTCTGCGATCGGAAAGCTCTTCGATACCTGGAAGAAATGTCTATTGGCGAGACTAGCTTTCTTGATCCTGACTGGTAGGGTCTTGTATAGGTATCTCTCGAATTCCAGGAAAGTGTCTGGAATCAGGTGATCTGGAAGATCGATGATCTCGACGATCTTGTCGACAACTACGGGGATCTCTATCATACTCTTCAAGTCATAGAAAACACTCATCTTAGCCTCCCTTATTGGTAGATAGGTGTAGGATCGGATTGATCCTCCTCAGGAGCATTGTGGAAAATACTTTTTGTTTATCCGAGCTACGAACCGACGAAAAACATTCAGGTTTCATACCGTTCTTTCTATTGAATCATCTATGCATACTTTTTCAAAAACTTCATCTATGTTTACAAGCTCCCAGAGATAATGCATTAACTGCTCTTTTATGCTTGAGCTAACAGCAGCATTAGCAGCATTAGCAGCAGCATAAGCAGCATGAGCAGCATAAGCAGCAGAATGAGCAGCAGCATCAGCAACATAAGCAGCAACATCAGCAGCAGCATGAGCTGCAGCATGAGCAGCAGCAGACTTAGATTCAATTGAGTCGGCTTTAAGCCACTTCTCTACAGCTTCTACGCATGCAAGCCCGTGCTTAGTCTGTTTAACACTTTTAGCGCACCTCAAGGAAAACATCACAATAGACCTGTGGTCTAGTTTGTTTATGTAATGAGCACGATCTTCAAATTTTATCGTTTTCATACGATTCTTCCTCGTCAGTGGGCATGTGCGAGCGTTGAACCCTTAAAAACCCATCTTTGGGTGATATGATCTATCATCTCATCAACTTATTCATTCTTTGAAGAGACTAAGTGAGGTTTACTCAGCATGGATCTGCTTAAGTATTGATTCGGATACGTATATATCCAGTAGTTGATCTGTTGTAAA
>Ga0256331_1000204_pt1 | contig 8009 bp, 12 predicted proteins | sample AtltaT_22_FD_189998 | JGI IMG/M metagenome (GOLD analysis project Ga0256331, IMG submission 189998) | Metatranscriptome of freshwater microbial communities from Altamaha River, Georgia, United States - Atl_Cont_RepA_8h (Metagenome... | ecosystem: Environmental > Aquatic > Freshwater > River...
CATCAGACCAATTGCACTGGGTATCTCGATTAGAAATTTCCGATATTATCGAAATACATAAATGTTTCAACGATGAAGGAGACACGAATGAAACCGTCACGAATTCATGAAGTGCTCGATATGGCTTTCAAGGCGCGCAAATTGGACAAGAATATCAATCCACTGTTCGCTGGTGCGGCCGGCATCGGCAAGTCCGAGATCTGCCAGTCTTGGGTCAAGAAACAACAGGAGAGAAACCCGAACTTCGGTTTCATCGACAAACGCATAGCGTACATGGAAGCTCCTGACTTCATCGGCTTCCCAGGTGAGTCTGTCGATGCCCACGGCGTCGTTCGCACGTCGCATCGTCTTCCAGACTTCTGGCCTACAGATCCAGAATCTGAGGGCCTACTCCTTCTCGAGGAACCAAATCGCGGCACCACGGCAGTCATGAACTGCTTGATGCAGCTACTCACAGATCGAAAGGTTGACAATTATACCCTCCCTAAAGGGTGGATTATCGCAGCAGCAGTCAACCCAGACTCAGCCGAGTATGACGTGAACACCATGGATGCGGCCCTTAAAAACCGGTTCGCGACGTTCGAGGTAGAATACGATCACGGCACGTTCGTCTCGTTCATGGAAGAGAACGAGTGGTGTCAGCATATTATTTACTTTGTTAAATCAGGTACGTGGACGTACAAAGACGCGTCTTCGATATCCAAGGATAGTGTTTACATCTCTCCACGAACGTGGTCTCAGCTCAACGCGGCTCACAAGGCCGATATAATGAGCAACAAGCAGCTGCATGCTATAATCTCAACCTCCATCTTGGGCAAGGATGTGGGAAACGAATTCTGGAAATTCGTGCACGACGACGCTCCAGTGACGTCGATCGATCTGATCAAGAACAAGAAGAAATCACTATCAAAACTCAAGGAGCAATCTAAACCTGATTCGTATCAAGGAGACAAGATAGCAGTCACGGTCGAATCCATAATCAAAGACTACGGTGGCGTTAGTGCATCCGAGAATCAGATTGACGAGGCGACGATGGTCGATGTGGCGAAGATAATATCATCCGATCAAGCTGTTAACCTCCTAAAGGGCTGCGGTTTGAAATCCCATGACGGCAACATCACAGACTTCTTCAAGCATTTCTGCAAGCGACATCCCGATCTTGTAGACGTGCTCAAGGCGAATATCAAGATCTCGGCAAAGTAAACATGGACCTTCCGAGAAGAAAGGACTCAAGATGAGACTACCAAAGAACAGTAAGTTGTTTAAAACATTGAAGTTTGCTCTACTACTAACCATAGTCGGAACTGCTGGAGTTCAAGCGGTTAGGTTTAACAAAGACTACGCTACTACCGAGTCGCAGGCCCAGGCCGCCGATGATCACGAGAGTCTGCACGACGTAGTGGTGTGGATGATGAACACCCCTAAGTGCAGGGGCAGACAGGGCACTGAGCTAAGCGAGGTCAAGCAGAAGATGCTCGCCAAGCAGATCGAGAGGATCCTCACCAACATCGGCGGCGATCGTCGGATGCAAGAGGCTTTCGTATTCTTGATGTGCCAAGAGAGCCAGTATCGAGCCAATGCTAGGTCGCCTGCAGGTGCCTTAGGCATAGCTCAACTGATGCCTGCGACGGCTCAAGCAGTCGCCACTCAGCTCAGTCTGGGTAAGCTTACGCAGGACGATCTGCTTGACAGCGAGACGAATATCATCCTCGGATACACTCACTTTCGAGATCTTGTAGAAACTTACAAAGGTAACTTAGCTAAGGCCTCAGCTGCGTACAACGGCGGACCAGCCGGAGCAACGATTAAGGCCATGAAGAGCGGTGGCATCGGTGCAGCCGAGACAGACGCTTACGTGAGAACGATGTTCGACATGCTTGAGGAGAGAAGGATAGCACTAGCATCAAAAGAGTAGTGACGGCTCCTATGATGCCATAATAATGGTGATCCCTCCGCGAGGGATCACCATCCTGCGAGAAGAGAATATATGTCAACGAATAGATCAAGGAGAAGAGCATCTAAGACAAAGGATAAAGATCCTGTTGATCTGAGCAATGTTCGCAGACGAAAGATAAACGCCAGAAAGACCGTCATAAAGAGTAGAAAAGATCTTAGTTCTAAGAAGAAGAACGATACTTTTACGGCGTACTCTAATTATCTGAAGATGATCACCAAAGAAGTCAGCACCATACAGTCAATCATTAAGAAGATAAAGGAGATGACCGATGAGTTCTCAAGACTCGACGAGTGAGTTCGCGGTCAAGGTGGTGTCGGTGACATCTCCGGTCGGAGATGTCGAGTTCCTCGACAGCGAGCAGATCATAGCATACTGCGCTCGCGTATCCAACCCGTCCAACCAGGAAAATACTGCTTCGATGCCGAAGCTATTAAAGTATCTGCAAGATCACAATCACTGGTCTCCGTTTGAGATGGCTCACGCAGTGCTAGAGATAGATACTTCGCGCGGAATATCGCCGCAGATCCTTCGACACAGAAGCTTCTCATTTCAAGAACATAGTCAAAGATATCAAGCACTTGACGAATCAGGCATTGTGATATATGCTGCGCGTCGTCAGGACTTGACGAACAAGCAGAACTCGATAGATGATCTACCAGATCCCATCAAGAAAGAATGGAAGGAAAGGCAGTCCATGAACTGGAAGCAGAGCTTTGAGAACTATAAATGGGCGCTGGACAATGGGATCGCCAAGGAATGCGCGAGGATGGTTCTGCCGCTGGGCACAAAGACGAGAATGTATATGGCCGGCTCGATTAGAAGCTGGATGCATTATATATCAGTCAGAACTGATCCTTCTACTCAGAAGGAGCATCGAGACATAGCTGTAGCATGCAAGAAAGTATTAGCCGAGCACTTCAACTCTCTGTTCGGAGAACATGATGTCTGATCGTGAAGAACCAAAATCAAATATAGTAGATATATTCTCGCGCAAGAAGGATCAGGGTCTGGACGCAGATCTCGAGATAATCATGAACATGTCTGATGACATAGACGACGTGGTCAACGGATATATCGAGATCGGCATACACCCTGACGCTATCGCTGCCATCCTAGCTAATCGTCTCGGCGTACTGTTGGCTGCAATGAACAGTGCAGGGATATCCGATCCGATACAAATATACCTTGACATAGTTGCAGATACTGCCAAGGAAAAACTAGGGGAGTAGATACATGAGCCTAGCCATCAAGATTGTATTGTCGATATTATCAATGATAACTGTATGGATGTTTTTCCTGTTTGTAATATCAGCATCGCACGATGCGGGAGTCTGGAAAGCAGCTAGGGCTCAGTGCAGTCACATATCAGATGACCTGACTCGCGAAGAGTGCGAAGAAGATATCGTAGCGTACACGTACGGGATAAAGTGATCAAAACGGAGGTGCATTGATATGGATCCCATCAAGGATAAGTTTCTGTGCGATAAGTATCCCAAGATATTCAAGGATCGTCATGGTGCACCGACTAGCACAGCGATGTGCTGGGGATTTGAATGTGGTGACGGCTGGTTCAACATAATCGATTCTTTATGCGAACTAATTCAGAGACACATCGACAACTCCCTGGAGGATCATAGAAGATCCATAGAGTGGAACTCTATACTCTTCGAGGCTAGGGCAGGAAATATCGCGCCCATGATGGAGTACTACAGCAAACTCGGATACGATAAGAAGGATCTTGACGAAGCTGTAAATAGTGCTTTAGCATCTACTTCGTACAGTGAAGTGCTCGAGCCGATAGAGCAGGTAGTGGCTTTACAAGTTAAAGAGAAGTTCGGCAGTTTAAGGTTCTACTTCGTCGGTGGCGACTCCTACATCGACGGTGCCGTAAACATGGCCGAGTATATGAGCCGAAAGACGTGCAACGACTGCGGAAACGTCGGTACCCGTAGTATGACCGGTTGGGTCTCCGTAAGATGCGAAAAGTGTAAAAATCTCAGCGTCTGAGCTTGATTCTGGCGTGAACACCGAAAGCAGGTGCCTTCTCCATGCATTCCCAGCTGAATCTCCTGGCAACATCTTCCGGAGCGAAAGTGAAGCCGTTGGACTCTAGATACGCTCTGTTGAGCTGACATATCGCTACATCCTCTGCCTTGTGCAGCGTTATATTCTGATCTTTCTTCAGAAACTCTTGGAGTTTTCTACTCCTGATCGAGAAACCGCCGTTGCCGACGTTGAAGTGCTTTGGCACACCTGGAAACAATATGTTGGTCGGCCAAGGTGCTCCGATGTAGTCATACTCCAGAAACTGGTCATCCCAGAGTTCTGGGTTCCACACGAAGCCGTCCCACTGAGCAATCAGGACGTAGTCCGTGTCCACGTAGTCAACTAGATCGCGGATCATGAAGAGTGAGTACTCGTTTATAGACGATATCTTAGGTATATTTATCAAGAACGGATTAGATTTATTGAAATGAGTCAACAATTTAGCTGCTCCGAATTTGCAGCTAAGACGACAGTGGTCGAACGCTAGTTTTGCTCTGTCATAGTCGACGCAGTCGACGACTATGAGTGTTACTCTGGATAGGTCTGGTGTCATGGTTATCTCCGTAGCAATTATACTAGAAGATTAGACATCTAGTATCTGATACAAACTTGTCTGGTGCAAAAGGATATCTAGATATCATGCGTGAAGCTGAGAGCTCAAAGGATTAAGCCGGTTACATCGTGTTGGACTAGGTGGGTGTTTGGTGCTAAAATTCGTATATTGTATAATGATCGTGTGGGACGGCGTGGGAAGCTGGGCATCATGGTTCGCGGCCATGGATGAACACGACCAGGCTTGGATAAGCCAACCTGACTCGTGCAGGTGTCGAATGCAAGGCCCTGGAGACACGCAAAGGCTACTAAGAGTAGGATTAAACCGCCTACCGCCAAACATCCGACTGGAGTCGCGCCCAGTTCCCACTCTTTTATTTGGAGTTTGAGTTTGAAGTTCAAATGCATAAACAACCAAGAGCAGAGAGTGTTTTCCTCTAAACTTAAAACCATACCGGGGCTGACGGTGGGCAAAGTTTACCTTGGAAACATAGGTTTCTGGGGGACGACAGGAGAACCTGCTATCGCTATCTTTAACGACGACGGCGAATGGGACATATACCGAACCAAAACCAAAATCAAATTGTTTGAGCCAGTGAGCGAATAACATCAGGAGCTCTTTGTGGACAAGAAGCCATACCGCGTAGCAGAACTAGCGTATCGCCCCTGGCACGACCACCCCTGGTATGTGGTGCGAACTGGCGCCGTCGTTAACCAGGGCGGTTTAGGTTTTGGAACTGAGGGTGTTGCTTTTGCCGAGTTAAACGACGCCATCGAGTACATCAGGGTCTTCACGAAGAGGGATCTTCAAGAGATAGAAGACGCGATAAAGGAAGATTCTAAATGGAAGGACGTGTAACGTGCCTAAGTTTGGGTTGCTAGCCGCCGTAATAAGAACGATCAGAAAGCCTGTTGAGACTCTAAACAACTGGCTTTTCCGCCTTGAGCTAAAAGCAGCAAACCGCTATATGGTAGCCAAAGGTCTTTGGCAATCAGACGGCGATCGCGTCGTCTCGGGCACAAAGCCCAGCGAAGACGCAAAAACTTTTACGATATTGAAAGCGATCAAAAAGGGTAGGCGCTACTCTAGAACAAAGGGCGGTTGGTATTTTGAAGGCGAAGATGATCGGTGAACCTGTTCGACGGCGATATTCCGATCCAAATGAAAGAAACGAGAATATCTAATGTCTTGTCTGTAAGACTAACCCCTCTCCACAGGGAGATACGTCTTCAGATGTATTTCCGAATCTAATGATCCTCAACCTAAAGGAGGAGACGCATGAGCAAGGCTACCAACCCTAGCACGACTTCGAAGAAGATGGCACTGAAATCCGTTGTAGAGAACAACGTCTCTACAGAAGTCATGCAGCAATGCCTGAACACGGCGCTGTATGAGCTGACGCGCATGCATCCGTTCGTTGGGTCCACGCTTCAAGTGATGAACATCATGTATTCGTACATGGTGCCGACCGCCGGCGTGACGTTCAACGCAGATATGCGCCGCTATGAGATGTTTTTAAACCCTTCATTTTTCTGCCATTCTTTGAACGATAAGCAGCGCGTCGCCGTGCTAATCCACGAGATGGCACACATACTAAACAAACACCTCATCCGCGTACCCTTCATGAAGGTGTCTGATCATAAGCGGATGCTTTTGAACGTTGCCGGCGACTTGGCGATAAATCAGACAATCCAAAACCTACCGCGCGGCTGCAACAAATGTCCGCCTCTTGAAGACCAGAAGCAAGGCGCCACCTGCGAGAATGAAAGATGCCCCGGTATGTGCCTCGACGTCGGCGATTACTACGACGAAGATGAGACTACCGGCAAAAAGACATTGTGGCCCAAGAACAAGACAATGGAAGTCTACTTCGAAAAGCTCATGGAGATGTATGAAGAAGAACCAGAAGATCCAGACACCAAGAATCTTCTCGTATCTGTTGCAACCACGGGAAATCTAGATGTATCTTCTTCCGGCTCAAAGCGTGGCAAAACGTTGATGTTCAATGATCTCGGCAAGCAGACCGTCGATGGTCGCCCAATTTCTAAGGACCAAAATATCCTCGTAAAAGATCAAACTGACGTGCGGGACAACGGCGTGTACGTCGTCACCGATGAAGGTTCCGACCAAAGATCCTGTATCCTCACTCGTCTAGAAGCGCACGACGGCTTCGACCAGACCAGCGTTGTAAAGTGCGGCGACCTGGCTGTGCCCAGATATGGCACCGCAAACGTCGGCAAGGGTTTTCGGATCAACGGGGAGCCTGGGACCGTCGTCGATGTCGATGTCGAGCCTATGGAGTGGGTTGAATCTAAGAGCAAGTCCGGCGGTAAGGGTAAAGGAAAACCCCGCCAGTTCGACGTTCACGACTGGCATGCGAACACCGAGGAGGTGGACGTCCTCAACGCGACCGAGGACCTCGTCAAGCGTGCCATGGTCAAGCAGGGTCTAAGTTACTGCGATCTACCTGGCTCAATCAAGGAACTACTTGACTCGATCAGCAGCCGCAAGTCAGAGCTCAATTATCGTGCCTTGATCCTCTCCGCGATCAAGAGATCAGCATCAGGTCACGATCGCGAGCACTCCTGGACACGCAGGAGCCGAAGGTTCGGCAATAAGGCTCCGGGTACCAGGGAAGGCGCGCTACCAAAGCTATCTCTATTTCTTGATACGTCTGGATCAATATCCGTGGAAGAGCTCTGCAACTTCCTGGACATCGTGGATGAGTTCCTCAAGGTTGGATCTAGAAAGTGTGAGCTTAACTTGTTCAGCGACAACAACTACTATACCGATAAGTACAAGCTGGCTGATCGAGCCATGCAGGAAAAGATCAAGAAGTCTGTGAGCATGGGTGGTACGTGCCTGGAGTCCTCGCTCAAGCGCATACTCGAGACAAAACCAAATCTATCGATCATCATTACCGATGGCTGCTACAGCGACGTAAAATATGAACAGTGGCTAAAACCTGGGCAATCGATGCCGCAGGTTCTGTGGGTTATATCGAAAGATGGTCAGGAAAATCATCCGCTAGCCAGAGTGGGTCAAACGATAAAGATACCTAAATAGGTGATTATGCGTTCTCCGGAGACAAGAGAAAAATTAAGACGATCCGCAAGAGATCAACATAAAAACAACCCAAGATCTAAAAAAGATCTTCTTGCAATTGCAAAACAGTGGGCTAAAGAGCACTCCGGAGAGTGTCTTTCGAGTGAAATTAAAGACTATGACTCTAAGGTGACACTCAAATGTCAATGTGGAAATGTGTGGGAAACAGTAATAACCAGCATAATTTACACCAAATCTTGGTGTCCTAAAAAATGCAATCTTTTCTCTTCTGAAAAAAGACAGCAAACGTGTAGAGGATGCGGTAACGTTTTTGAATCATTTACCGTAAAAAACTTCTGCAACCATAAGTGCTATAAAAAACACTGGGCTACCGAAAATTCAACAAGC
>Ga0256331_1000207_pt1 | contig 7941 bp, 6 predicted proteins | sample AtltaT_22_FD_189998 | JGI IMG/M metagenome (GOLD analysis project Ga0256331, IMG submission 189998) | Metatranscriptome of freshwater microbial communities from Altamaha River, Georgia, United States - Atl_Cont_RepA_8h (Metagenome... | ecosystem: Environmental > Aquatic > Freshwater > River...
GTGCCATGTGGGCAGCGCTGAGGCCGACGGCTCCACAAAGCGCAATACGGACGCAAAAAGGGCCAGGCCAGCCTTGGTGAATCTGAGAACGCATGCAAAGCTCCGAATCCGACGCTACCCGCAGCTTCCCCGCTGCAGGCATGCAAAAGCCGCTAAGCCTTGACCAAGCGACACCCGTTGGCCGGTATCCGGGCTGATGAATCGCCGAAGTCTCCTTCCCAGGCATGTCAGCCCAGTGGCAAAACGACTTGGCGTTTTCGATGGTCTCAAGGCTTTGGCTTCGCGTTTGCAAAACCTGTAACCCTAAAACCAAAGCATTCATCGACCGTTGCGGGGGCAGCCCAGCTCGCACCGGTTCGAAAAAACGCATTTCGGTCGATACGGCTGGTTCCCGTTTAACTGCAAGACAAGAAGAGTCTACGCGAGCACCAACATTGCGAAACTATCACCGATGTTTAGCGCAAGCAAGTTGAGCGTTGACCCTCTACACTGGAGGCCCTATTCAATTTGCAAGTGGACCGCAGGCGATGAACCAGGAAGCAGACCCCAAAACGCTGCACACAAGCCGCAGCCCGCGTAAGCAAGCCGAATCTATCGGCTATATCGATGTGCTAATCGTGGGCGCAGGCATATCCGGGATCGCTGCGGCCTACCACTTGCAGCAACAGTGCGCTAATAAAAACTTCCTCATTTTAGAACGCATGAACAGCTTCGGCGGCACGTGGCTCAGTCATAATTACCCGGGCATCAGGTCAGACAGCGACTTACATACCTTTGGGTATCGCTTTAAGCCATGGCGAGGTGTGCCCATTGCAACTGCCGACGAAATTCGCCGGTATATGGCGGAAGTGATCGAGGAATACGATATCGATCAGCATATTCACTATCAGCACGACATTCGCCGCGCCACTTGGTCGAGCAAATTGAAGCGCTGGCAGCTCGAGGTCTGTAACTTAAGCACGGGCAAAACTTTCAGCCTTGAAACCGGTTTCTTGTGGATGTGCTCAGGTTATTACCGACACCGCAGTGGCTACCAACCACAGTGGCCTGGCATGAACCAGTTCAAAGGACAACTCGTTCACGCAGAGTCATGGCCGAATGATCTTGATTATAAAAATAAGCGCGTTGTGGTGATCGGTTCAGGCGCTACTGCAGCGACGATGATCCCAGCGATGGCAAAACATGCAAGTCATGTCACCATGCTTCAACGCAGCCCAACTTTTTTTATCACCGGACGAAATATCAACGAACTCGTTCAGATGTTGCGTGAACTCGATATCCCCGCGGACTGGATCCACGAAATCGCGCGCCGAAAAATTCTTAAAGATCAGGCTGTTTTTTCAGAACGATGCATCAAAGAACCCGACCTGGTTCGACAAGAACTACTGGCTGGTGTAAGAGCGCAGTTAGGCGAAGCCTTCGATGTCGAGAAGCACTTTTCGCCGGCTTATCGACCCTGGCAGCAGCGGATTGCCTTTATTCCCGACGGTGATCTTTTCGCGGCGATGCGCGAGAACAAGGCAACGGTCGTGACCGAAGCGATTGAATCGTTTACACCCGATGGTATCTTGCTAAAGAGTGGCGAAGTGCTGCAAGCTGAGCTGATTGTGAGCGCAACCGGCTTTGACCTGAATGTCCTGGGCGATATTGTTTTTGAGGTCGATGGCCAAGAGCTTGACTTTGCCCATTGTGTTACCCATTTGGGAGCGATGTTTACTGGCCTACCCAACCTCATATGGGTTTTTGGTTATTTTCGTTCGAGTTGGACGCTACGCGCTGACTTGCTCGGCGATTATGTTTGTCGTCTGATCAAGCATATGGATCAGCATGGCTTGTCAATGGTCGTACCGAGATTGCGCGAGCATGAAAAGGACATGAGGCTTCAAGCCTGGGTAAGTGAGGACAACTTCAACCCTGGCTATATCAAGCGCAGCCTGCATAAGCTGCCCAAGCAGGGTACCCATCTCCCTTGGTTACACACTCAAGACTATGCGCTCGATAAAGACCTGCTCCCGCAAGCGGACCTAAACGATGGGACGCTATTATTTCAATAATGTAGATGCTAGAGCTGCACGATGCCGCGCTCATCGACATCCTTGGGCCGCTGGACCGTACGTCGCTGTGTGCAAGCATCGTACTCAGCGATATGTATATGTGATAGGACCTTAAATCATGAATTTTGAAACAATCTTGTACCGCGAAGATGGTCCAATAGGATGGATTACCCTTAATCGCCCTCATGATGGCAATATGTTTACAGCACAGATGTGTCATGAATTGCGTGATTGCATCAATGCCATTCGCCGCGAAACCCGTACACGGGTTGTCGTACTCACAGGCGCCGGAGATAAATTTTTTTGTATCGGTGGCCGAAAAGAAGGTATGGAAGATACCAATCTTTATGCCGGTGTACTGCCAACCCTCGAGATGTACGAGTCCATTGATCGACTCCAAAAACCAGTCATTGCTAGTGTGAACGGCTATGCGGTTGGCGGTGGCAATGTCTTGCAGGTCGTCTGTGATTTAAGCATCGCTTGCGAAAGCGCTGTGTTTCGGCAGGTTGGACCTATGATGGGTAGCTTTGATGCAGGCTTTGGCACCTGGTACCTTGAAGATCTTGTGGGCAAAAAGCGGGCCAAGGAAATGTGGTACCTCAATCCCCGCCTAAGTGCGAAGCAGGCGCTCGAATGGGGCTTGATTAACCGGGTGGTAGCCGACGATCAACTTGAGGTCGAGACGAGAAACATGGCACTTGAAATTGCCGATCGAGGCGCATTCGCACTCGCCTCCATCAAAGGCGCATTTACGGCGCGTCACGGAGGCGTCTCGGGACTCGCGCGCATGGCTCATGACTTATTACTAAGACCTTATCTCAATACCGAAGAATCGCAAGAGTTAAGCGCATCCTTCAGGGAAAAGCGCCAACCCGATTCGAAAAAGTTCGGGCATTAAGGAGATTTGGCTTGCTGCTCACGCTTCACCATCCAAGCCAAAGCCGCCGGTTTTACGAACAAGGGCATTGGCGGGAAGAAAGCCTATATCGCTTGTTGAGCATGCACGCCCATGCAAGACCGAACGATGCCGCGCTACGTGATGCAAGCCATCGCCTGACGTGGCAGGCGCTGTTGGCCTGGGTTGATCGCTTGGCCGATCAACTGGCTGAACTCGATTTGCGTCGAGGTGATCGCGTCGCGGTTTGGCTGCCCTCGCGCGCAGAGTCAGTGGTGTGCCTACTTGCTTGCTCACGCATGGGCTATGTTTGCTGTCCATCGTTTCATCAAAACTATACCGTTTCTGAAATCATCACTTTACTTGAACGCAGTGCGGCACGCGTGTTAATCGCCCAAAGAGGTTATGGTGCCGATGCCTCGATGCACGATTTAAGTCGATCGATCGGTGAAGCCAACGCGCTCGATAAGACATGCCTGAGAAAGATTCTTTGGGTCGACGCTGTACATCCTCAAGCGCCAATTGATGAACGCTTTTGCAATTCAGTTAGTATTTATAACAGTTTAAGACCAGCCGACCTAGATCCCGATAAGGTGGTGTACCTGGCCTTTACCTCAGGGACGACGGGAACACCCAAAGGCGTTATGCACTCGGACAATAGCCTGCTTGCAAATGGACGAGCCATGGTGAAGGACTGGTCGCATGACCACCGCACGGTGCTGCTGAGCCTGTCGCCGATGAGTCACCACATTGGGACGGTTGCCGTCGAGCAGCAATTAGTCGCAGGCATGGAACTGGTCCTCAATGACCCGCGAACCAAGATGCATCCGCTTGACTGGATTATTGCCAGCGATGCGAGCTATGTGATGGGCGTGCCGACACATGCTATCGATGTGCTTGCCGAACTCAAGCAGAGAAATCTTAACCAGCTCGGCAGCGTGAAACTTTTTTACATGGCCGGATCACCTATCGCGCCCGAGCTTGCAGCTCAATTCCTCGCCATGGGCATCACACCCCAGAATATTTATGGCATGACTGAAAATGGTTCGCATCAATACACGTTGCCAAACGATGATGCACGCACGATTGTCGAAACCTGCGGGCGTGCTGCACCAGGCTTTGAGTGCGTGATTGTTGATGCTGAGCAAAGCGATAAGCAACTGCCACCCAATCAAATAGGCGAGATTGCAAGCCGAGGCGCCCTCTTAATGCTTGGCTACTTTGATCACCAAAGCGCCACCGAGCAATCCTTCAACCGAGAGGGATGGTTTTTGTCAGGAGATCTTGGCGTTCTTGACGAGCGCGGATGCCTGCGCATTGTCGGTCGGAAAAAAGACCTGGTTATTCGAGGCGGCCACAACATCCACCCTGCGGGCGTTGAGCATTTAGCGCTTAAACATCCCCATATTGTGAAAGCAGCGGCCTTTGGGGTTGCCGATCAGCGCCTTGGAGAAAAACTCTGTCTTGCTGTGATTGCCCGAGGTCAGGCGAGCATCGACCCCAACGAGCTGCTAAGCAATCTTGCAAGCCATGGTTTATCCAAGTTCGATATGCCTGAATACTTCTTGCAATTAGATCATTTCCCGTTAACAGCAAGCGGGAAGATCTTAAAGCGTGAGCTTGCTGAACAGGTGAAGGCGGGAGCGCTCAAGCCCATCCCTGTGCGATTTAAGGCTGAAGCGCAGGCACGAAGCGCCCCCTAGATTCATCGATAGGAAAGTTAAAACCATGTTACCCACCATCTCACAAGAAGATGAGTTTGCCTTGCTGAGGCTAAATCGCCCCGAAGCGCTAAACGCTCTATCATTTGCAATCATCGATCGCCTGTCAGAGCTCGTCGATCAGGTCAGGACCATGCCCGTGCGCGCCTTACTGATGATCGGAGCGGGTGATAAAGCCTTTTGTGCCGGTGCCGACATCAAGGAGTTGATGGGCCGTGATCAAGCATCGCAAAAGCGCGGTGCACAACGCGGGCAAGCGATGATGCAAAAAATTGCCGAGCTACCTATCCCTTCGGTTGCCTTAGTGGGTGGTTATGCATTTGGGGGAGGTCTCGAACTTGCGATGGCTTGTACCTTCAGAATTGCAAGCCCTAAAGCAAAAATGGGGCTACCTGAGATCAAGCTCGGCCTCATACCTGGCTATGGCGGCACCCAACGGCTTGCAAGACTGATTGGCGAGGCTCGGGCACAGGAGATGATCTTAAGCGGTGCGACCATTGAGGCCGAACGCGCAGAGCGTTGGGGCCTGGTCAACGCTATCGTTGAGGGCGACTTGCTAAGCGAAGGTAAAGCATTTGCGAGACGATTCACGATATATAGCCTTCCCGTGCTTTCTTATGCGAAAGAGGCAGTTCAACGCTCACTCGATAACCCGGTTGTCGAAGGACTGAGGATCGAGGCCGATTTATCAACCCTCGCCTTTCAAACTGCCGATGCCAGTGAAGGCATGGAGGCTTTCGCCCAAAAGCGTCAAGCCGTGTTTCAAGATCGTTAGTTATCATTTATAAATCCATGTCGACGACCAATCAAGAAGCACCCGTAGCACTTGTGACAGGGGCAAGCCGTGGTATAGGCGCTGCGATCCGCAGCCAATTACTGCAATCGGGATGGCGAGTGATTGGACTAAGCCGAACAGTGCCGCAAGACATGCACGCTACGCCTCAAGCGCAGTCGCACTGGCTTGCCTGCGACCTAAGCCAAGCTGAGCTGTTAAAACATAGCGTTATTGAAGCTGCTAAGCATTGGGGCAGGCTTGATGCTTTAATTAACAATGCCGGGCTTCATCTCAGTGCGCGCTCCGAGAGCCTGGCGCTTGCAGACTACGATGCCGTCATGAACATCAACACGCGCGCACTCGTCGTTGCCTGTCAGGCCGCCTTTGCGAGCCTCCAGATAAACGGTGGCTGTATTATTAATATCGGTTCATTTTTTGACAAGCTCGGCGTGAAAGGCAATCTTGCCTATTGCGCTTCCAAAGCGGCTGTCGGTGCAATCACCCGCTGTCTCGCTGTTGAGTGGGCAGTGCACAAGATTCGAGTCGTCAACATCGCACCCGGCTATATACATACCGATCTAAACGCTGAAGTCTTAGAAGGCAAGCTTGGTCAGTATCTTTCCCAGCGTATTCCAAGTGGAGGGCCCGGTAGTGCCGAGGAAGTAGCAAGCCTGGTTGGAGCGGTCTTGCAGCAACCGGGCATGTTCCTGACGGGTTCGACGATTTACCTTGATGGCGGCCAAGCCATTGCCCATTGAGTTTTTTTGAAGGTTGTGGATGATGTCAACGCCCTTAAGTGCCCAACAAACAGTCTTTGATCGCATCGATCAATCACTTGAGTTCTCCGTGGAGGAGCGACTCTTATTAGCGGAAGTCAAACGCATTTGTAGCCGTGAAATCGCGCCACATGCGGCCCAATATGACCGTGAGGCCAGCTTCCCACAACGGAGTATGGACGCGATTCACCAACTCGGCCTGAATCAAATGTTCATTCCGGAGGATTGCGGCGGAGCGCCGATGTCCTACACCGCCTATCTACTGGCTGTACGTGAGATTAGTAAGGCCTGCGCCTCAACCGGGATCATCTGGGCCACTAACTTTCACGGGATGAAACCACTCATCGACTTTGGCACCCAGGCGCAGCGACAAATGCTACTACCCGCGATCGCTCAAGGAGGACTTGGCGCTTTAGCGATTACAGAGCCCGAGGCAGGTTCTGATGCCACCGGGATGAAAACAACATTCACGCCAAGGGACGACTACATCCTGGTTCAAGGTGGAAAGACTTTTATATCGAACGGCGATCGCGCCGCCCGTCTCTTGGTCTTCGGTAAATGGTCAGAGATCGACGATCCCAAGGCAGCGATCTCGGCCCTGATCATCGAAGAGGGCACGGCAGGTCTGTCGGTCCTCAAGGTCGAAGACAAAATGGGTCATCGCGCAGCACCAACGGCAAGCATTAGCTTTGAGCAATGCAAAGTGCCCCGAAGTCATTTGCTTCTACAGCCTGGCGACGGCCTCAAGATCTTGTTCGCTTCGCTCAATAAGTCGAGACCAAGCGTTGCAGCCCATGCACTTGGCATCGCGCGCGCTGCCTGGGAACTTGCAGTTGAATACATTAACCAGCGCAAACAGTCGGGGCGCCGCATCATCGAGTTTCAAGGGATTCAGTTCATGCTCGCCGATCTTGCCAGCGAACTCGCGCTGTGCGAATCATGGCTCTGGCACACGGCTCGGCTGGTCGAGCAAGGTGCAGCTTCATTCGGCATTGAAGCCTCGATGCTCAAAATGCGAGCCAGTGATCTTGCCATGCGCATGACCACCGAAGCGGTTCAACTGCTTGGCGGTTATGGCTATTGTAGCGATTATTCAGCTGAGCGGCTCATGCGCGATGCAAAGATTACACAGATCTGGGAAGGCACGAATCAAGTCCACCGGCAATTGATTGGACGAAGCTTTATCGATCGTCAAACGCTAAGCTAAAGCGAGGTTTATCAATGCAAGCGAATCAGCATTCAACGCAGCCAGTACAAAAACTTGCCGTTATCGGCGCTGGTACGATGGGCACAGGTATCGCGATTGTCGCAGCCCGTGGCGGCTGCAAGACTTTCATTTTTGATCATCGAGCGGGGCTCGCCGAGCGTGCCATCGATCAAGCAAAGATCTTTCTCGATCGCTCAGTCAACAAAGGAAAATTGACCGTACACGAGCGCGACGAAATCATCGATCGCATGCATGCCGTTGATCGACTCGACCAACTTGCTGATGTCGATCTTGTCATTGAAGCCGTCTTTGAGTCCTTACAAGTCAAGCATGAGGTCTTTCAAGCACTCAATCAAGTATGTAAACCCTCTTGTTTATTTGCCTCCAACACCTCAACCATATCGATCACAGAAATCGCAGGCGGAAGCGGTAGAGACGATCGCTTTATTGGTTTGCACTTTTGTCTGCCCGCCCAATTGATGAAACTGGTTGAGGTGTCGCGAGGCATAAATA
>Ga0256331_1000209_pt1 | contig 7925 bp, 13 predicted proteins | sample AtltaT_22_FD_189998 | JGI IMG/M metagenome (GOLD analysis project Ga0256331, IMG submission 189998) | Metatranscriptome of freshwater microbial communities from Altamaha River, Georgia, United States - Atl_Cont_RepA_8h (Metagenome... | ecosystem: Environmental > Aquatic > Freshwater > River...
CAACGAAGTAATTGATGTTCATAAGCAAGAAGGTTTGATTCTAAAAGATTTTAATGCTGTATATGAATGGGATAGAACAATGTCATGGTGCAAGGTCAAAAGGTTCTATGACGTTGATGTAAAGATTGTTGACATTTACGAAGGTAGAGCTGGTACTCGGCTCGCTGGAACTCTAGGTGGCCTAATGGTTGAAGGTGAAGATGAAAAAGGCCGTAAGATCGTCTCTAATGTTGGCAGCGGTTTTAGCGATGAGATGCGAAAAGAAATTTGGGAAAATAAAGATAAGTATATTGGCCAAACTGCGGTAGTAAAATATCAAGAAATCAGCAAGGCTAAGAATAGCGATACATGGTCATTACGATTCCCAACCTTTGAACATACGCGAGATGATAAATAAATTGATAAACTTTTTAAACACATAAAATATAAAGAGAATTATTATGTCAAAAAACACAAGAATTCTTTTGACCACAAAAAGAGAATTAACTACCCGCTCTCCGGAATTACAGGAATTTTTAGAATCTGTATACTTTAAAATTAATGAGGGCACGATTCCTCTTTGGGACTCATACGGAAAAAATTCTTGGACATTATTGGCCGGAAATTACGATACTGATTCCGATAATGGGTGGTCGGCGCAAATCACATTTGACATTGTTTCTGGTGTAATCTATGAAATTGATGCTATTACGTATGAGCCACTTTCAAATATTCCGCCATATTTGAGTAATATCGGAACGATTCTTCCATCCGCTTGGATCTGGAGAAATTTGGCTTTTGTGAAAAGCGTCGAAAAAGAAGCTGATTTCAGAAATATGCAAGAAGCATTTTTTGTCGCTTTCGATGATGTGCCATATTTAACTGTCACTAAAGAAAAAGCTTTGGAATGGGTAAAATTTCTCGCAATTAGAAATTGGAAATAATCAATTTTTAATTTCACAAAATTAATTTTCTTTTCAATAAGGGATTCAATAAATGCATTCATCAATTTTGACATCATTCGCGTGGCCAGGTGAACCTGAAGAAGCGAGTATTAAATTACGCTTAGTGCAGCGCTTGGCCACATACCATGAAGTCATGACATATGGCAAATATGAATTGGTGCATGGCAGAATTTTATTGGTTGGAGATACCCCATCACCAAGCAGGCCTGACGACGTAAATTATCATTTTACGCCATTTTTCTCGATGCATAATTCTTCGCGCTGGCTTAATAAGCAACTTGAAAAATATCAAATTGATGAAAGTCGTTTAGCGTGGTTAAATTCAACTAGGTTTGATGGCACCCCAGAAGATGTTCGAATTATTTCATTATTGAACCCAAGCAGGATTATTGCCTTAGGCGGCGCAGCTAGCAAATGGTTAGGTAATATTCAACATGAGGTTGTTGGACATCCTCAACATCAGAAACGCTTTTTGTCTACGCAAGAATATCCATTAATGCAACTGCTTGGTGGAAAATTAATTGAGGAGCAGGCGTAAATGGCAATTTGCATCTATGATAACTTTGTTACGTTGAAGCGCGAACTATGGGAAAACGGAAAGCTCATTCTTGATATTTCACAGGAGTTTATGCAGAATATCAAAAATGAATGTGAAATTTGTTTCGGTCTGCGCGTTGATCGGCAGTTTAAGGCTGGAGCAATTTATGGAGATGCAGCTGCAATTGAAGTGCGTTATTATTATACTCCTGACTATTACGAACACCTAAAATAAATTTGTAGATTGAATAATTTATGGGACCCATTGGGTCCCTTTTTATTTTTAGCATAAGTAATTGAATTCTTTTATTTTACTTGACATAGTAAATATACATGAAGTAACTTAACTGAGTATGAAATATGCCATTTTTGACGCCAGGCGATTGGGAAAAAACAAGATTCCAGCGCCTAACTTTAGAGACAGCTGATACAATAATTCCACTCTATGACGCGGACGTATGGCAACATTTTCCACAACAAAGATGGCTTTTTAATAAGCTCACTTTATCTGCAGAACTCGGGTATGATGTAGCTCCACATGGCATAATGCCAAATAAATATCCAGCCTTCAGCAAGCCAATTTTAAGCTTACAAGAAACCACCGTTAATTATGACGTGTGGACATCAGAGAAAGATGTAAGATTCCAATCTGGATATTTTTGGATGCCATTTTTCGAAGGAGAACATCTATCAACTGATGTTTTGGTGCATGATAATCATATTATCTGGTCATGTTCAGCTATAGGCACACCAATCGGCGATGGCAGAATTTCTGAGTGGACGATAGACACTGATATTAAATTGCCAAAGGCAATTAAAGAATTCGTCAAACATAAAATTTATATGAGCTATAATGGCGCTTTAAATTTTGAAACAATAGGCGGAAATATTATTTCTGTTCATTCACGCTTCACCACGCAATGGTTTGATTTTTATGACCCAAGATTTTTGGGAGCGCTGATCACTTTATACCGAGATAAAAACCCACTGCCTGCTACGAAATTGAAACCGGGACTTTGCGGCACTTCAAAATGTTTTTGGGGAAAGACGCAGCAGGGAACTGAAGATGAAACAGTTGGTATGAAAGTAGACACTCGCGTTAAGAATAATCTTTGCAGCAACAAAGAATGGTATAAGCTAGGATATAGCAACGAAAGAGTTGTCAAAAAAGAAGTTTAATAAAATTGCCCAGTAGTACAATATGTGAGAGAAAGCGGACTCTCCTTTGATGTTGAATTTATTTCAACATTCGTTCGTTTTAACTCTTTTCATGAAAGCAATAATAACATATCATGAAATCATATTGTTGGTGTAATTATGGAAACTTCAATCACATGTGGTAGTTGGAAATTAACTCGAAAAATAAGTCAAGGCGAAAGAGAAAATGTTCGCGCTGGTTTATTTCAGGTTTTATTAATAGATTCACCGCAATTACAAACTCAGCTTCTTTCATGCAAAATAGTTGCAAATCGTCTTGGTCATCGTCTTAGAATATTTTTAAATCATTCAAGAATTGTTCGTCTTAATCAACAAGATGAATTACAACTTTCGTGGATCAATGCCGTGAATGATGATCTGATGTTGCAGGACGATTTGTCATTTGAGGAATTTTCAAAAATATATCGAAAAGTAGACATTATTGTAGAAGCAGTTGGAAATAAATTAACGGCGCCTGAACTTGAATTCGGATTATTTTCTTTGTGGAAAAACACCGGAGGCAGAGGAGGTTTTCTGGGAGGAAAAGGCGCTTGGCTGTCTGAAGAAGAACAGGTCAAAATGTTTCCAGATCCTGAACTTGATGAGAAGAAATTATGGAAAAGATTTATCTCTCGTAAATAACATTAGTATATTGTTTGTAATTTTTAAACGGTTGATATATAATTACATCATCTTGCAAATATTGATGTATTAAAAATATGCGGGCTGTTCCCTGCGGATGACTGTAAATCATTTGCCATAATATGCAGGGTGGCTGGTGATTAGGTTCAATTCCTTCAGTCCGCACCATTATTGAAAAACGAGGGTGCCACGCCTATGTCCACTAATCCCTATGTGGTTATGCGCAACATGGCGAAAAATGATTGGAAAGGTCAAGCGAGTCCAATCATCCCCTGTCTAGCGAGCGGGATCGTCGTCCTGATACAGACAATATGGGATCAGTTTAGGGACTGAGACCATATTGAAGTATACTCGCGATCTGAATAGATATGAACAAGTGTACTTCAATATGGTGAATATAATTAGTAAAAACAGTGTACGATTTCAAAAGTTGTTGTTATAATAGACACATAAATTGAAAATCTAGATATCTGATATCTGATAACTGAGTCCCATTGGAAGGGAGCAGCGCTAAGTTGAAAATCTGTTGGTTCGATTCCAACCAGTTATCAGTTACCTAGGTTTTAACAGAATTGATGGGTGGAGATTACGTCTCCCTTAACTGGTGGCCTGGTAATCAGGGAACTGCATGTCTGCAACAGTGGCATGAGAAATACAGGAGCAACAGTGACGTAATTGACAGATCGGAAAGACGATCTTTATATTGAAGCGTATTTTAAAATCCCGTAACTTCCTAGCAAATCCGGAATAATCTAGGAAGCAACCGGAAAAAGGGTAAAAATCGCAAGAGTGGGATATTCGGCGGTGAGAATCCGCAGAGAGTATGCTTCAATATAAATTAGCAAAAGCTGTTTACAATTGCCGCGAACTTACATTATACGTTATTTTGGTCGGTAGAACTGAGTCGCTCTCAGATTGAGACTAAGATACACAGTGTGTTTCCATATGGAAAATAGTGTACAAATTGGAAAACTCTTGTTATAATAGCTACATCAGTTAAACAAGTTGGAGATTGAAATGATTTACTCTCAATATCTTCAAATTGGAAAAAACGAAATGCAGCGCGGGGAAGTAGCTCAGAGCTTAACACCACGAGCAGAAAAACATATTAAACGCGCCCAAAAACGTGCCACAGCAGCTCAAGCCTTAGCAAACCTTCATGCTCTACAGCAAGCCGAAAAAAGAGCAGCATTCGACGCTAAGTACAATGATGGCCGGGCAGTCAAGATAGAGCTTACCGTAAGTGTTGGTCGGAAGTTAGAAAAACGCGAATTTATCATTGACAATTTTATTGAAGTTAGGCACAAGTTAGAAGGTATAGTTCTCGTGGATATGAGTCACCTCTCAGGTCATATTGGAGAAAAATCTACTTACGCCATTAAGAAGGATGCTATTCAATTTTATACTGGCTCTATTCCAGAGTACTTGTTTGATCTACCAAAACGGACTCGTCAGAAGCCAGAGTTTGTTGGAACAAATGATCTTAGGCGTGAAACTTTTGAGGTATAAAATTTTTAAAAAGGTGTACAACTTCAAAAGATGTTGTTATAATAGCTACATCAGTTAAACCAGTTTGGAGTTTGAAATGCTTACTATTGAAAAACTTCTGGCAAAAATCGAATTGTCAAACAATGGTTACATTTCTTACCCAACTGCTGCCGAACTTCAACTGGCGCGCCAAAACCCAGGTGTGGTAAAAATTGAAAACGGCCTGATCAGCAAAGTGTCAACCAAAATTGAATATCTTAAAACTTCAACTAAACAAGTTACTTCTAAAGTTTTAGTTAACGATTTCGATTACGAAGGCGCAATTCTTGCTCGTCAAGAATCTAAGATGATCGATTTCTAAAAATTTTGGAGATTAGAATGATAGCTTACGGAAATTGGATGGTTAGATATGCCACCGTGTATCGCAAATATCTAATTGAAGCTTGTGGATATTCTAAAGAAAAAGTAAATTCGTTCGATTTCTCTGATTTGCAAAAAGAAATAAAATCCCTTGGCGGCATCAAAGCAGACAGCTTTAAACCATACCGCAACATGCTGAATGGCGCTTGGTAAATTAAGTTGTTTCAATTATGCTGTATTGTTTTGGAAAAATCCTGTGTACACCAGGATAATGCACTCTCACTGTACTGGATGTCGACTATCAAGGTACATGAGTTAGCATACATGAAAACACCGTGACGGCGGTTCATATAAGTGTGTGCTGGTAAAAGCAAACGGCAGTAGGGTTATTGCTGTCCATAACAAGACAATACACCATAGCTGGAACAACAACATGTTTTACGTTAAAAATTAATAAAGACAATTCGGGAGATGAAAATGATCTTCAACAAAGTTCGTGAACTCAAAGACCGTGGCCTGAAAATCGGAATCACATTTTCTACATTTGATTTGTTGCACGCCGGCCATATTGCTATGTTGGCTGAAGCCAGAAATCACTGTGACTATCTGATCGCGGCCCTTCAAACTGATCCAACTATTGACCGTCCTAATACTAAAAATAAGCCGGTTCAATCAATTGTTGAACGTCAAATTCAACTTGCGGCCACCCGGTACGTCGATGAAATTGTTGTTTATCAGACCGAAAAAGATCTTGAGGACATTTTGTTGACGCTGCCAATCAATGTCAGAATTCTTGGCGTTGAGTATCTTGGCAAAGAATTCACCGGTAAGGAGATTTGTCAACAGCGTAATATTGAATTGATCTACAACAGCAGAGATCATAGCTTTAGCTCAAGCAGCCTAAGAAAGCGCGTAGCCGAATCAGAAGCCAATTCAAAGCTTGCTAAAAACAAGTAGTAATAGCTCTGCTGGTCTTAGGACTCATTTTATCTGCGCCTATAAATAGTTTACAATCACACATTTGAATGATATAATTCAAACATCTGCAAAAGATTTGAACGGAGCTTGACATGCAAATCACTCTTAAGAGCTTCATCGAAGAACAGGCTATTCTTAAAGCAATTCAGGCTGAAGGCGGTATTCTAACTGAAGAGCAGGAGTGGACAGAAGGCCAAACTGCGGATGAGTTACTCGCGGAGTTAGGTCTTGGCAACAATAACGTTTAAGCGCTCAAAGCTATTCAACAAAACATTTGAGAAAATAGAGCAGCAAGTTAAAAAGAAGTTTGCTGACTTCATCGACTGGAAAACCAAAAATCCAACACAACCATTTGGCGGCAGTGATTACGCTTTTAGCAATAGGAGTGCTCTGGCTGGATATTGGCACGCCCATTTAACCCGCGACATGAGTCTTGTTTATAGGTTTGAAAATGGAGTTTTTTATCTATACGGCATTTTCAGTCATCGTGATTTGGGCACTGGCACCCCACCAAATTTGCAAAAGCAAAAACAATCTGGTCAAAAATTTGATAATCAAACATTTGAACGACTGCTTACAGTAACTAATATGGAAAAGATTTTGTAAGAATTTATGGAGGATAGGTGCGCAGGGCGCTAACGGGACTTGAAATCCCGCCCACTTAGCGATAGGTGATAGTTCGAGTCTATTATCCTCCTCCAAACACCATGTGCCGGAGAGTTCGAATCTCACCTTCTCCGCCAAATTAAAAATTAACGCGCTTCACCATAGTGTGTTATAATTTCAAGTAAATGCCCAGATGGCGGAATCGGTAGACGCACCGTCACTGGTGCAGGCGATGTGTCGAAAGACGTGGAGGTTCGAGTCCTCTTATGGGCACCATCTAATTATACAACGTTATAAATATACTTATTATTTTACGTAATCATAAAATGATTTTCGTCAATACGTTAGACTAACATGTTTGATCAAAGGGCAAAAAATGAAACTAGCTGAACTTCTTAATACATCTAATTTTGGTCTTCTCTCTGAAGATAGGGAAGAATTTCTTCAAACAAAATTTGGCGATGCGCTTCAAGACAGAGCAAAAGAAGACGTATCACGAGATTTATCGGCTGCTGAAGTTATTACAGCCCTAAAAAAGGCAGATCCTACCGATGGCAAACATCTTCAGTTTATCGTAAGAATGTATCTCAAGAAACAGTTTAAACTGGAAGATGTCCAAAGATTGAAAACAGACATTACCAAATTTGAAAAATTTAAGTCTAAAATCGCCAATAAAGATTTGAATTCGTACAAAACCTTAAAAGAGTTGTACGCCGTGATTGAGCCATTTGGCGAAAAAGACGAACCAATTTCCGCAAAACAAGCTGCTAAGCAGATTAAAACTTCGGGCGCCGAAAAAATTATTGACGAACCCGGTTTTACTGTTGTTCGTTTAAAGGATGAAGAAGCCGCAAAATTCTACGGTAAGGGCACCAGATGGTGCACTGCTGGCGAAGAGAATAATATGTTCAACACATATAATGAACAAGGCGACATTTATGTAATTATCGCGAAAATTGATGGTAAAGAAAGAAAATTCCAATTTCATTATGAATCAAAGCAGGTTATGGATGAAACTGATTCAGAGATTTCGAGCGATGACATCAAAAAACTTAGTAAGATTCCAGGATACAATAAGTTTTTAAATATGATGATTAAAAAACATTATGGTGATTACGTGGCCTGAAATGATTAGCTGAAATTTTAGAAGACAAGTTAAATGAACTTATACAA
>Ga0256331_1000210_pt1 | contig 7915 bp, 4 predicted proteins | sample AtltaT_22_FD_189998 | JGI IMG/M metagenome (GOLD analysis project Ga0256331, IMG submission 189998) | Metatranscriptome of freshwater microbial communities from Altamaha River, Georgia, United States - Atl_Cont_RepA_8h (Metagenome... | ecosystem: Environmental > Aquatic > Freshwater > River...
CTAAAATTAATGCGCTTATCATGAAAGTAACACGCACCTTCGACCTCCTTGATTACTGCACAAAGGAAAGACCGTTAGATATTATTTTTTCAAATAAAATTAACGGTAATTGGACTAAATACAGTTCAGCAGAATACAAGGAAACAGCCATAAATCTAAGCTACGGCTTTTTGAAGATGGGTCTTAAAAAAGACGACAAAGTCGTTATTATCAGTAGTAATAATCGTCCCGAATGGAATTTCATAGACATGGGATTATCGCAGATTGGTGTTGTAAGTGTTCCCGTCTACCCAACAAGTAGCGAAGAAGACTACAAATTCATTTTTAATGACGCAGAAGTAAAATATGTAATCGTTTCCGACAAAGATTTGTACGAAAAAGTAAAAAGGGTACAGTCCAACGTTCCATCAATAAAAGAAATCTATACATTCAACGAAGTTGTGGGCGCTAAAAATTGGAAAGAAATTGAGAAGTTGGGCAAAGAAAACCCCGATTTATCGCAATTAGAGGAATGCAAGAAAAATGTTCACGAAAACGACCTACTAACTTTAATTTACACGTCAGGAACAACGGGAACTCCAAAGGGCGTTATGCTGACACATAAAAATTTGGTGAGTAATTTCATAACTGGCGCATCTTTAACGCCTTTTGGCTATCACGATAAAGCACTAAGTTTTCTACCCATCTGCCACGTATTTGAAAGAATGTTGGTGTATATGTACCAATACGTTGGGGTGTCGGTTTATTATGCGGAGAGCATTGATACAATTGGTGATAACATTAGAGAAGTTAAGCCCCATACATTCACCGCTGTACCGAGATTAATCGAAAAGGTTTACGACAAAATAATTGCTGGAGGTAATTCTAAACCTACGCTACAAAAAATGATATTCAATTGGGCGATGAAAGTGGCAGTAGATTATGATTTTGGCAAAGGCGTATGGTATAATATTAAACATAAAATTGCCGACAAATTAGTATATAGCAAAATACGAGAAAACTTAGGTGGAAATGTGATCTGCATAGTTTCAGGAAGTGCAGCTTTGCAACCTCGTCTTCAAAAATTTTTCTGGGCAGCAGGATTACCAATTCTTGAAGGTTATGGGCTAACAGAAACTTCCCCCGTGATTGCAGTTAACTTGCTCGGAAAAGGAAAAACTAAATTCGGTACAGTTGGTGAAGTAATCACAGATGTAGAAGTGAAAATCGCCGAAGACGGGGAAATTCTTGTTAAAGGTCCGAATGTAATGAAAGGATATTACAAACGTGCCGATCTAACAGAGCAAGCTCTCATTAATGGGTGGTTTCACACTGGAGACATTGGTGTATTTGATGGAAAAATGCTCAAAATAACCGACCGCAAAAAGGAAATGTTCAAGACTTCAGGAGGCAAATATGTTTGTCCGCAACCTATCGAAAACAAATTCAAAGAATCGCCATACATCGAGCAGATCATGGTAATAGGCGAAAATCAAAAACATGCCTCAGCCTATATTGTTCCTGCCTTTGTAGAAGTTAGAAAATGGCTGAAGGAGCAGAATATAGAGCCGAAAGACAACAAAGAATTGATAGAAAACAAAGGCGTTTTAAAACTCATTCAAGACGAGGTAAATAAATTCAATCAACATCTAGGAAAAGTTGAGCAAATCAAGAAATTCGAACTTATTGATCACGAATGGACCGTAGACGGCGGAGAGCTTACGCCTACGCTAAAACCAAAGCGAAAAATCATAATGGAAAAACACAAAAATCTTTTCAACAAGATTTACGGAATAAATTAATTGAAAAACATTCCGATTTTACGCTAGAAAACATGAAATTCTTCTTATTTTTATAAATTGTAATTACTTTTTTAATGAAAAGACACATCAGAAAAGCAGTAGTATTGGGTTCTGGAGTAATGGGCTCTAGAATTGCTTGTCATTTTGCCAATGTAGGCATTAATGTTTTGCTGCTTGATATCGCTCCTAAAGAGTTGAATGATGCTGAAAAGGCGGCTGGACTTGCATTAGACAACAAAAAAGTAAAAAACAGGATTGTAAACGATGCGCTTGCAAGTGCCATCAAATCCAATCCTTCACCGCTATACCGTAAATCAGATGCGCGATTAATTTCAACGGGTAATTTCGATGATGACATGTCGAAAATTGCTGATGCTGATTGGATTATAGAAGTCGTTGTTGAAAATTTGAACATCAAAAAAATAGTTTTCGAACAGGTAGAGAAATTTCGCAAACCAGGAACATTGATCACTTCAAACACTTCTGGTATTCCGATCGAAATGATGCTAGATGGTCGTTCTGATGATTTTCAAAAACATTTTTGCGGAACTCACTTCTTTAATCCTCCAAGATATTTAAAACTTTTAGAAGTAATACCTTCATCGAAAACCTTACCTGAAATCACTCAATTCTTTATGGAATTTGGGGATTTAATTTTAGGTAAAACTACGGTTTTATGTAAGGACACTCCGGCTTTTATCGCAAATAGAATTGGGGTTTTCTCTATCATGAGCTTATTTCACCAGGTGGAAGAGATGGGATTGAGTATTGATGAAGTTGACAAGCTAACTGGTCCGGTGCTCGGCCGACCAAAATCAGCAACTTTTCGCACATGCGACGTAGTTGGCTTAGACACCTTGGTTAAAGTAGCGCAAGGCGTTCAACAAAACTGCCCTAAAGATGAAGCTAACTCTGTATTCACTATACCTGGATATATCAGCCAGATGGTAGAAAAAGGCTGGTTAGGTTCAAAATCGAAACAAGGATTTTACAAGCAAGATAAAAGTTCAGGGAAAAAAGAAATTCTTTCTTTAAATCTGAAAACTTTAGAATATGGAGCTAAGAAAAAAGTGAATTTTGCCACTTTAGAGATGGCAAAAAATGAGGATAATCTTGCTAAAAGAGTGAAAATATTGGCTTCGGGACCTGATAAAGCAGGTGATTTTTATAGAAAAAGTTTTGCCTCACTTTTCGCTTATGTTTCAAACCGCGTTCCTGAAATATCGAACGAACTATACAAAATTGATCAGGCGATGAAAGCTGGATTTGGTTGGGAATTAGGTCCGTTTGAGCTTTGGGATGCTGTTGGTGTAAAAGAATCTGTGGCATTAATGCAAAAAGTTGGTGTTCAGCCATCAGCTTGGATAAGTAAAATGATTGAATCTGGAAAAAACAGCTTTTACATCATTGAAAACGGCAGCAAAAAATATTACGACGGCACTACAGATAGCTACAAAGCAATACCTGGTGCAGAAAACTTTATCATTCTAGATAATCTTAGAACTAGTAATGTGGTTTGGAAAAACTCTGGTTCTACTCTATTTGACATTGGTGATGGTGTTTTGAATTTAGAATTCCACACCAAAATGAATACAATGGGAAGTGAAGTGATTCAAGGGATCAACAAGGCCATTGATATTGCTGAGCAAGAGGGATGGAAAGGATTAGTGATTGGAAGTCAAGGCGCTAACTTCTCTGCTGGAGCAAACCTAGGAATGCTTTTTATGTTTGCAGCAGATCAAGAATGGGATGAAGTAGATTTTGCAATTAGGGCCTTTCAAAAAACAATGATGAGGGTTCGTTACTCAGCTATTCCTGTAGTAGTAGCTCACTACCAATTAGCCTTGGGTGGTGGCTGCGAAATCGCATTGCATGCAGATCAAATTCAAGCCCATGCGGAAACTTATGTTGGCTTGGTTGAAGTTGGAGCTGGATTAATCCCTGGAGGTGGTGGCACAAAAGAATTTGCTTTGCGTCTAGCAGATGCAACTTTTGATGGAGATATTGAATTGCCTGGTTTGAAAAATGCATTTTTAACCATAGGTATGGCTAAAGTAGCTACCTCAGCACATGAAGCTTTCGACTTAGGTTATTATATGAAAGGAAGAGATCGTGTTACTTTGAATCAAGACAGATTAATTTCCGACGCGAAAGAATCTGTATTGAGATTGGCTCACCAAGGATATGTTCAGCCAGTGATGAGAAGAAACATTCGTGTATTGGGCAGAGAAGGATTGGGAATGGTGTATGCCGGAGCAAATACAATGTACTCAGGAGGCTACATCTCTGAGCATGATAAATTGATATCAGAAAAATTAGGATATGTGATGTGTGGTGGTGATATTTCTGCTAGAACTGAAGTATCTGAACAATATTTATTAGACCTAGAAAGAGAAGCTTTTTTATCTCTTTGCGGTACTAAGAAAACATTGGAAAGAATACAAAGTATTTTAACAACTGGAAAACCGTTAAGAAACTAATATATTTGTATCCGTGAAACTGAAAAAACCCCTATTACTCCTGCTGTTCTTTTTGGCATTTTTGCCATCAATTAGCTTGTTGGCTCAACCCCCTTCAGACGAAGAGATGATTGAAGAGAAGCCAAGAAACTTACCTAGTTCCGATCGTGAACATCGCAATAAAAAAGACTTCTCAGGTAGAAAATGGGGTGTTTGGAAAACTTTTTCAATAGAGAAAATTTTAATTCTTGAAGTTGAGTATTACAATGGTCAAAGACACGGAAAATATGCGCGATACAATGGTGTGAGTGGGAAACCTATGGAAGTAGTAAATTACTTTTATGGCGTTAAGGATGGTGCATACCAAAAATATTACGGTACAGGTGATTTAAGAATGGAGGGTGAATATGAGAATGGAAAAAGAAAAGGAACTTGGACTTATTATTATCAAGGTACTGGCACAGTGAAGATGGTTGGAGAATACGTAAATGGCCAGAAAGAAGGCGAATGGAAATATTATGACAAAAAAGAAAACCTTATAAAAACAGAAGTGTATAAGAACGGTCAGAATATGTCTGCCCCTAAAAAGGAGGAGAAAAAAGACGATAAAACAAAAACCAAATAATACATGGAAGTTTATATTGTAGCTGGTTACCGTTCAGCTGTAGGTAAATCTAAAAAAGGCGGATTTAGATTTTTACGTCCCGATGACTTAGGTGCTCAAGTTCTTCAGCACTTAGTAAAATCTATTCCTAACTTTGATCAAGAATTAATTGATGATATCATTTGTGGTAACGCCACTCCAGAAGCTGAACAAGGTTTAAACATAGGCAGAATGATTTCTTTGATTGGTTTAAACACTGTGAAGGTTCCGGGTATGACCATTAATAGATACTGTTCTTCTGGACTTGAATCTATTGCCATTGCACATGCAAAAATAAAAGCGGGAATGGCTGACTGTATTGTTGCAGGCGGTGTAGAAACTATGAGTCCAATACCTTTTGGTGGTTGGAAAATCGTTCCAAATTACAACGTAGCTAAAAACAATCCCGATTGGTACTGGGGAATGGGTTTAACTGCAGAGCAAGTTGCAAAAGATTACAATGTTTCTCGAGAAGACCAAGATATATTTTCATTGAATTCTCATCTAAAAGCCATTAAAGCAATTGAAGCTGGGAAATTCAAGGATGACATTGCTCCAATTACAATCAATGAAATTTTCTTGGACAAAAACGAAAAACGTCAAGAAAGATCTTTCATTGTCGATACAGATGAAGGTCCTAGAAAGGAAACAACTATAGAAGCTCTTACAAAATTAAAGCCTGTCTTTGCAGCCAACGGTTCAGTTACAGCAGGAAATTCATCTCAAACATCTGATGGTGCTGCTTTTGTGATGCTGATGTCGGAAAAAATGGTGAAAGAACAAAACCTTGAACCAATAGCAAGATTAGTAAGTTATTCGGTAGCCGCCCTGGAACCAAAAATAATGGGCGTTGGACCAATTTACGCGATTCCACAAGCCCTTAAAAAAGCCAACTTAAAACTGAAAGATATCGATGTGATTGAATTAAATGAAGCCTTCGCTTCACAATCACTTGCCGTAATTCGTGAGCTTGACATTGATCCTTCAGTAGTTAATCCAAATGGAGGAGCAATCGCTTTAGGCCATCCACTTGGTTGCACAGGAGGCAAGCTTTCTGTTCAGGTTTTCAATGAATTACGAAGAAGAAATGGTAAGTACGGCATGGTGACCATGTGCGTTGGTACAGGTCAAGGAGCTGCAGGAATTTTCGAATTTTTGAAATAATCGAACCTATTTTCGTTACTGCCGTAGGACGAACATCTTATTGTCAAACATCAAATTTTATTTTATGTCAAAAGCATTAAAAGGAGGGGAATTTCTAATTGCTGAATCGGACTTCCAAAACATTTTTATTCCTGAAGAATGGAATGAAGAACAAACCATGATGGCTCAAACATGTAAAGATTTTTTAGCTGCTGAGGTATATCCAAATTTAGATAGAATTGATAAGCAAGAAGAAGGCTTAATGCCCTCTCTTTTAACAAAAGCTGGTGAGCTAGGATTATTAGGCGTTTCCATACCAGAGCAATATGGAGGTTTTGGCGCCAACTTCAACACATCACTATTGGTAAATGAGGCCACTGGAGGAGGACATTCATTTGCAGTTTCTCTTGCAGCCCATACAGGTATTGGAACATTACCAATCATGTACTATGGGAATGCGGCACAAAAAGAAAAATACTTACCTAAACTAGCAACCGGAGAATTAAAAGCTTGCTATTGTTTAACTGAGCCAGGATCTGGATCAGATGCAAATTCGGGTAAAACACAAGCTGTTCTTTCTGCAGACGGTAAATTCTATACGCTCAACGGCCAGAAAATGTGGATTACAAATGGTGGATTTGCAGACATCTTTGTTGTTTTTGCTAAAATTGATAAGGATGAAACTTTATCTGCTTTCATTGTAGAAAAAGGATATGGAGGGATTACGCTTAACCCTGAAGAACATAAAATGGGGATAAAAGGGTCTTCGACTCGCCAAGTGTTTTTTAACGATTGCAAAGTTCCAGCAGAAAATCTTTTGGGAGAAAGAGAAGGCGGCTTTAAAATCGCTTTGAATATCTTAAATATTGGTAGAATTAAATTGGCTGGAGCAACTTTAGGTGCAGCCAAAAAAGTAGTTTCGCAAGGAGCAGTTTATGCTAACGAAAGAAATCAATTTGGCAGACCTATTTCCAAATACGGTGCCATCAAGCATAAAATTGGTGAACAAGCGATTAGAGTTTTTGCTTTAGAAACCGCTCTGTATCGCTGCGGACAAGCTATTGATGCTTGGACTGATAAATTAGTAGCGGAAGGAATGGACCATGAAAAGGCAAAATTAAAAGGCGTTGAACAATTTGCCATCGAAGCAGCAATTTTAAAAGTATATGGTTCTGAAACATTGGATTTCGTGGTGGATGAAGGTGTTCAAATTTATGGCGGTATGGGCTTCTCTGCCGATGCTCCTATGGATCGCTCTTATAGAGATTCTCGTATCAATAGAATTTTCGAAGGCACCAACGAAATCAACAGAATGCTCACAGTAGATATGATGTTGAAAAGAGCTATGAAAGGCGAATTGGATTTAATGGGTCCTGCCATGAGCGTAGCTAAAGAATTGATGGCTGTGCCTGATTTTGGAGATGGCGATACTGCGCTTTTTGCTGCAGAAAAAAAATACATCAAAAACTTTAAAAAAGCTGCGTTAATGACTGCCGGCGCCGCAGTTCAAAAATTAATGCAGACTCTTTCCAAGGAACAAGAGGTTATTATGAATATCTCTGATATGCTAATTGACATCTATGTTGCAGAATCTATACTATTGCGCGTTCAAAAACTGGTTGCACAAAAAGGTGAGGCAGAATGCGCTGTATACATTGATGCCATGCGTGTCTTCTTCTTTGATGCTGCAGACAGAATTAATGTGGCAGGTAAAAATGCCTTATGCTCATTTGCTGAAGGTGATGAAGCTAGAATGATGTTTATGGGCTTGAAACGTTTCACGAAAGTAGAACCTATTAATACAAAAGAAAGCAGAAGAAAAGTCGCACAGGCAATTATTGACAACAACAAATATTGCTTGTAAATTAGGTAATAATTCAACAAAAAAG
>Ga0256331_1000220_pt1 | contig 7819 bp, 7 predicted proteins | sample AtltaT_22_FD_189998 | JGI IMG/M metagenome (GOLD analysis project Ga0256331, IMG submission 189998) | Metatranscriptome of freshwater microbial communities from Altamaha River, Georgia, United States - Atl_Cont_RepA_8h (Metagenome... | ecosystem: Environmental > Aquatic > Freshwater > River...
CGCACAACTGATTCCTCTTGAACAACTGGGCCGACCGCGTATTGATGTCGTGCTCACCATCTCGGGGATCTTCCGCGACCTGATGCCGCTGCAGATCCGCATGCTGGCCGAAGCGGCCTGGCTTGCGGCCAGTGTCGACGAACCGGTCGAGCACAACTTCGTGCGCAAGCATGCCCTGACCTATCAGCAGGAGCATGGCTGCACGCTGGAAGTGGCGGCCCTGCGCGTCTACGGCAACGCCGAAGGCGCCTACGGCTCCAATGTCAACAATCTGGTGGAGAGCAGCCGCTGGGACGGCGAAGACGAGCTTGCCGAGACCTATTCGCGCCGCAAGGGCTTTGCCTACGGCCGCACAGGCCGCGCGGTGCAGCAGGGCGCGCTGCTGCAGAGCGTGCTGGCTGATGTGCAGCTCACCTATCAGAACCTCGACTCGGTCGAGCTTGGCGTGACCACGGTCGACAACTATTTCGACACCTTGGGCGGCATCACCGGCGCGGTCAAGCGCGCCCGGGGCGGTCAGGCACCTACGGTGTACATCGGCGACCAGACCCGCGGCGAAGGCACGGTGCGAACGCTCGATGAGCAGGTCGCACTCGAAGCCCGCACGCGCATGCTCAATCCCCGCTGGACCGAGGGCATGCTCAAGCATGGGTATGAGGGCGTGCGCCAGATCGAGGTGCATGTGACCAACACCATGGGCTGGTCGGCCACCACCGGTCAGGTGCAGCCCTGGGTCTATCGACAGATCACCGAGACCTTCATGCTCGATCCGGCCATGCGCGAGCGCCTGGCTCAACTGAATCCCACCGCTTCTGCCCGTGTGGCCAATCGCCTGCTGGAGGCCTGCGATCGGCAGTACTGGACCCCCGAACCCGAAATGCTCGAGGCGCTGCGACGCGCGAGCGAAGAACTTGAAGACCGCCTCGAAGGCGTTGTCGAAGGAGTCTCCGCATGACCGTTGCCACCGTACCCATCGCTGATATTCGCCGCCCCGGCCGCTCTGACGGCGAGGGCAGCGTGCAGGTGCAGCTCGACCCGAACATGAAGATCGGCAATGCCAAGGTCTTTGCCGTCTATGGCAAGGGCGGCATCGGCAAGAGCACCACCTCGTCCAACCTGAGCGTGGCCTTCTCCAAGCTCGGCAAGAGGGTGCTGCAGATCGGCTGTGATCCCAAGCACGACTCCACCTTCACGCTCACCAAGCGTCTGATGCCTACCGTCATCGATGTGCTTGAGCAGGTCGATTTTCACCCCGAAGAACTGCGCCTTGAGGACTTTGTCTTCGAGGGCTACAACGGGGTGATGTGCGTCGAGGCGGGCGGCCCCCCGGCAGGTACCGGCTGCGGCGGGTATGTGGTGGGGCAGACCGTCAAGCTGCTCAAGGAGCATCACCTGCTCGAGGACACCGATGTCGTGATCTTCGACGTATTGGGCGATGTGGTGTGCGGCGGCTTTGCAGCACCGCTTCAGCATGCCGACCGCGCGCTGATCGTCACGGCCAACGACTTCGATTCGATCTTCGCCATGAACCGCATCGTTCAGGCGATCGGGGCCAAGGCCAAGAACTACAAGGTCCGCCTGGGTGGCGTGATCGCCAACCGCAGCCGCGATACCGACCAGATCGATCGCTTCAATGATCGGGTGGGCCTGAAGCGCATGGCGCACTTTCCCGATCTGGATGTGATCCGTCGCAGCCGGCTCAAGAAGTCAACGCTCTTCGAAATGGAATCCTCGCCCGAGCTCGAGGCCGTGCAGCAGGAATACCTGCGCCTGGCCGCCGCGCTGTGGGCAGGCACCGATCCGCTCGCCCCCGAGGCGCTGAAGGATCGCGATATTTTTGATCTGTTGGGATTTGATTGATGAGTCACGCGCCTTATCAGAGCCGACGCAGTCAGATCGAACAGTACTTCGACCGTACTGCGGTCGAGGCCTGGGAGCGGCTGACCTCGTCGGCACCGGTGAGCGGTATCCGTGCCACCGTGCGCGCGGGCCGCGATCGCATGCGAAGCACCCTGCTGTCCTGGTTGCCCGAAGACCTGCGGGGTCGCCGCGTGCTCGACGCGGGCTGTGGCACCGGCGCCATGAGCGTCGAACTGGCTCGTCGTGGCGCTGAAGTGCTGGCCATCGACCTCTCGCCGCGGCTTGTGGACATCGCGCGTCAGCGCCTGCCCGACGATGTCGATGCGCGACTGATCGACTTTCGCTCGGGCGACATGCTCGATGAGGCCCTGGGCTATTTCGATCATGTGGTGGCCATGGACTCCCTGATTCACTACGAGCCCGCCGATGTCGTGCATGCCCTGGGCGTGCTGGCCCCGCGCACGGTCGATTCCATGGTGATCACCTTCGCGCCGCGCACCCCTTTGCTCAGCATGATGCATGCGGCGGGCAAACTCTTTCCGAGGGCGGACCGCGCGCCCGCGATCGTGCCGGTGGCCGAGGTCACGCTGCGACGGGCGGCTGCAGAGTATCGAGGCATGGCGGGCTGGGAAGTCGGCCGCACGCAACGCATCTCGAGCGGCTTTTATACCTCGCAGGCCATCGAATGGAGGCATGCATGAGCGCTGCAGGGCTGCTCGCCAGGCCACGTTTCGCACAGGAGCGAACCGCATGAGGGCGGTGCGCTTCAGCAAGATCCTGCGGCAGATGCCTTCGCGCTATCTGCCCTTTGCCGATGCCGCCAGTGCAGGGCTGCCGCTTGCCCGGCTGCTTCGCCTGTCCCTGTTTCAGGTCACGGTCGGCATGGCACTGGCCCTCACCGTAGGCACGCTCAATCGGGTCATGATCGTGGAGCTCGGTGTGGCCGCCTGGCTGGTTGCGCTCATGGTGGCCCTGCCGGTGCTGGTTGCACCCGCGCGCGCCTTTACCGGTTTTCGTTCGGATACCCACCGATCCGCCTTCGGATGGCGTCGCGTGCCCTACATCTGGACGGGCACGCTGGTGCAGTTCTTCGGGCTGGCCATCATGCCCTTCGCCCTGCTGGTGCTCTCGGGACTGGGCAGCGTACCGGTACCGTCCTTTGTCGGACAGGCGGCTGCGGCACTGGCCTTTCTCATGACCGGCATCGGACTGCAGACCGCCCAGACCGCGGGCCTGGCCCTGGCGACCGATCTGGCCACCGAAGAGACCCGCCCCCGCGTGGTGGCCCTCATGTACGTGATGCTGCTGCTCGGCATGGTGGGCAGTGGCGTGGCCTTCGGGGTGCTGCTGGCCGATTTCACGCCCAAGATCCTGATCCAGGTGGTGCAGGGCGCCGCCATGGTCACCCTGATCCTCAACGGCATTGCGCTGTGGAAGCAGGAGGCGCGCGACCCAGCCCGGGCGGCGGCGCTGAGGTCAATGCCAAAGCCGGTCTTCATGGACAGCTGGAAGCGCTTCATTTCCCAGGGTCGGGCCCGGCGTTTCCTGTGGGCGACTGGTCTGGGGACGGCCGCCTTCAACATGCAGGATGTCGTGCTCGAGCCCTATGGTGGCGAGATCCTGAATCTCGGCGTTGGCGAGACCAGCCTGCTCACCGCCCTGCTGGCCGGCGGCTCGCTGATCGGTTTTGCCCTGGCCGCCCGACAACTGGCGCGTGGCACCGACCCCTTGCGTCTGGCCGCCTATGGCGCTCTGGGCGGGCTACCGGCCTTCTCGGCAGTGATCTTCGCCGCGCCTCTGGGCACCGGCCTTCTTTTTCGCGCAGGCGCGCTGCTCATCGGCTTTGGTGGCGGCCTGTTTGCAGTGGGCACGCTTACTGCGGCCATGCGCATGGAAGAGCGCGGCATGGTCGGACTTGCACTGGGAGCCTGGGGTGCCGTGCAGGCCACGGCGTCGGGCCTGTCGATTGCCGCAGGCGGTCTGCTGCGAGATGTGATGGGCGGGCTCGCGCAGTCAGGCGCACTGGGTCAGGCGCTGTCCTCGCCCGCCACCGGATACAGCGTGGTCTACCACGTTGAGATGTTGCTGTTGTTTGTCACGCTTGTTGCCATCGGCCCGCTTGTCGGCCGCGGATCGATGGTCCCTCCTTCCGAACGCAAGTTCGGACTGGCCGAATTGCCCGGCTAGCGGCCGATTTCAGACGGAGAATTGATCATGCCCTTCGGAGCCATCACCGGTTATGTGGATCTTGCACAGATCCTGCTGTATGCCTTCTGGCTGTTTTTTGCCGGACTCATCTTCTATCTCGTTCGCGAAGGTCACCGCGAGGGCTATCCGATGGAATCGGACAGTCTGGACAAGGCCGTCGTCAAGGGATGGCCGATCCCCTCGCCCAAGACCTACAAGCTGGCGGGCGGTCATGAGGTGACCATTCCTGATCCCAACAAGCTTGAGCCCCCGGTCGTGGCCCGCTCCACCGGCGCTTCGCCCGGATCGCCGATCGAACCCACAGGCGATCCCATGCTCGACGGCGTGGGCGCTGCCGCCTGGGCCAATCGTGCGGATGTGCCCGACATGACCCTGGAGGGCGAGCCCAAGATTGTTCCGCTGCGTGCAGCCGACGGTTTTGCCGTGGCCAAGCAGGATGCCGATCCGCGCGGGCTGCCGGTGATTGCAGGCGACGGCAAGGTGGCCGGCACGGTGCATGAGCTCTGGCTCGATACCTCCGAGATGCTGTTCCGCTACATCGAGATCGATACTGGCAGCCGCAAGGTGCTGGCACCGATTCCCTTCGTGCGGATCCGTCGCAATGCGGTCGAGGTCAATTCGATCTATGCACATCACTTTGCCAACGTGCCTGCCCTGCGCAATCAGGATCAGATCACCATGGCTGAAGAGGAGCGCATCCAGGCCTACTACGGCGGCGGCACCTTCTACGCATCGCCCGAGCGCTCGCAGGAGCTGCTGTGAGTTTGCGCGGGGTTCGGCACGAGCACGAGTTCGAGCCGCAGTACGGCCTGCCGGAGCGTCTTCCGGCCGATGAACAGGTGCTCTGGCAGGGCGCGCCCGCGCTCGCCCCCATGATGCGGCATGTGTTTCATCTGCGTGCCCTGGCGGTGTACTTCGTGCTGATGCTGGCCCTGCGCGCTGTTGCGATCTGGCCCGAGATCGAAGGGCTGGGCGACCTGCTCGTTCAGCTCGCCTGGGCGCTTGCCCTGGCTGCACTGGGCTGGGGCATGGTGGCCGTGCTGGCTCGCATCACCTGTCGCAGCGCGGTGTACACCATCACCAACAAGCGGGTGGTGCTGCGGGTGGGGGTGGTGCTGTCGGTCACCTTCAATCTGCCTCTGCGCTCACTGGCCTCGGCCGATCTGCGTCCGCTTCACGGTGGCTATGGCGACATCGCCCTGAAGCTCGCCGGCGATGTCCGTATCGGCTATGTGCATCTGTGGCCGCATGCCCGTCCGTGGCGGATCGGCGCACCCGAGCCCATGCTGCGTTGTCTGCCTCAGGCTGAGGAGGTGGCGCGTCTGCTGACCCAGGCCTGGGCAAAGGCGAACAGCGATGTGCAGCAGAGCAAGGGCCAGACTGCCCATGCTCAGGGCCAGGTCCGTGCACAGCCCAGCGGTTCTTCGAGCGCACCGACCAGCCTGCCCGATGGCCTGGCCGGCGGGGCGCTTGGCGCCTCGTTGATGGCCCCTTCAAGCCACTGAGACCCTGCCATGAACGCCCATGCCGATCGTGATCTGCCTGCCGACAACTTCCCGCGCTGGTTTCTCTGGGGTGCGGGCGGTCTGATCGCCTTTTCGCTGATCAGCGTCGGACTGGTCCGGATCACCGGCAACGGCCCCGACCAGTTGCGCGCTGCAGCCGTCCGGGGCGAGGGACCTGCGCCCTCGGCCGAGCGTGCCCTGCGGTTCCAGGATCGACCTGATGGCGGCATCTCGGTCATCGACATGGCCACCGGTCGGGAGCTGGCGGTCATCCAGGGCGAGCAGGGTTTTGTGCGTGGCTCGCTGCGCGCGCTTACACGCGAGCGCAAGGCCCGCGAGCTCGGTTCAGAGCAGCCCTTCGAACTCATTGCCCAGGCCGATGGCCGACTCACCCTGCACGATCCGGCCACCGGAAAGCGGGTTGAACTCGAATCCTTCGGCCCGAGCAACTCGGCCAATTTCACCCGCCTGCTCACGCTGCAGGCAGAGGGTCCGGGCCGCTGAGCCAGGTTTACATCGCATCACGCTGATTGCATTCCGCTTTATCGCAAGACCTTCTTATCGCACCACGCTTTCATCGGACCCCGCCATGTCGACGCCTTACGCCACCATCGAGTCTTCGGAAGCCGCATCGCAACGGGCCAAGCAGGAAAGCCTGATCAGCCCGCGCTTCTACACCACCGACTTTGCCGCCATGGACCGCATCGACATTTCGGCAGTGCGCTCCGAATGGGATGCGGTGATGGCCGAGTACGAAGGCGACAACAACTACGACCATTTCCAGCGGGACGCCGGATTTGCCGACGAAGCCCGTGCGCAGGTGGCCGCACTCTCGCCCGAGCTTCGTCAGGAGTTCATCGACTTCCTGATCACCTCGATCACCTCGGAGTTCTCGGGCTGCATCCTGTACAACGACATTGCCAAGCAGGTTCAGAATCCAGACATCAAGGCGCTGATGCGCTTCATGGCCCGCGACGAATCGCGCCATGCCGGGTTCATCAATGCCTCGCTCAAGGACCTGGGTCTGGGCATCGATCTTGGCAATCTCAAGCGCACCAAGGCGTATACCTTCTTCAAGCCGAAGTACATCTTCTATGCGACCTACCTGTCCGAGAAGATCGGCTATGCCCGCTACATCACGATCTTCAGACAGCTCGAGCGCAACCCGGATCGGCGCTTTCATCCGATCTTCAAATGGTTCCAGCGCTGGTGCAATGATGAGTTCAGGCATGGCGAATCCTTCGCCCTGATCATGCGGGCCAATCCCGACCTGCTGCGCGGTGTGAACCTCTACTGGATCCGCTTTTTCCTGCTGGCCGTGTACGCGACCATGTACGTGCGCGACCACACCCGACCCATGCTGCACCATGCCATGGGCCTGGACTCCACCGACTACGACATGAAGGTGCTGGCCATCACCTCCGAAATCACACGGCAGGTGTTCCCCTTCACGCTCGATCTTGATCACCCCAAGTTCAAGGCCGGCCTCGACCGGCTTGTGCAGATCCAGGCCGAGGTCAATGCGGCGCGGGAAAAAGGCGGGATCGCGGGCAAGCTGGCCCTTGCCGGCTGCGCGGTTCGTGGTGCGCTCACCTTCGCCAGGCTGTATGTCCTGCCGGTCAGGAAGCACGAGCTGCCGGCGCAGGTGCGCATGGCCCCCTCCTGGTGAGTGCCGGCTCGTGACCCTGGAGTGGCTCAACGACATCCGCGTAGCGGTGGTGTTTGCCATCCTCGTGTGGTGGGCGAGCACCGGACTGGTGCTGCTGCTCGACGGACTGCCCAGGGGCACCTTCCGCTGGAGCCTGGTCGCCTCGAGCCTGCTCGCGGTGGCTGCGCTGTTTGCACTCTCGCATACCGCCCACCAGACGACCGTGGCGGGGGCTTACTGTGCGTTTACCTGTGCGCTGCTGGTGTGGGGTTGGCACGAGCTCACCTTTCTCACCGGCTGGATCACCGGCCCGCGCCGCGAGGCCTCGCCACCCGGCCTGACCGGATGGATTCGGTTTTCACAGGCAGCGCAGGCAGTGCTTTGGCACGAACTGGGTCTGGCACTGGTGTTTGCCGCGATCGTCAGCATCACCTGGGACGCGCCCAATCAGACCGGCACCTGGACATTTGCAGTGCTGTGGGCCATGCGCCTGAGTGCAAAGCTCAACCTCTATCTCGGTTTGCGCAACCTGAGTGAAGAATTTCTGCCGGCGCACCTTCGCTACCTGCAAAGCTTCTTCCGTCGTCGTCGCATGAAC
>Ga0256331_1000222_pt1 | contig 7809 bp, 10 predicted proteins | sample AtltaT_22_FD_189998 | JGI IMG/M metagenome (GOLD analysis project Ga0256331, IMG submission 189998) | Metatranscriptome of freshwater microbial communities from Altamaha River, Georgia, United States - Atl_Cont_RepA_8h (Metagenome... | ecosystem: Environmental > Aquatic > Freshwater > River...
CAAAAATGGCATGGAAGTTCGGGGAGTTCGAGTGATCGCATACGATCGCGATGAAACGGGTCAACCCAAAGCGCGTTTGCAATACCCCGCAGTAACGCCTGAGCAACCACTTCAAAGACCAGACACCAATTTGGTCAAAGGTGCCTTGCAAAAAATCAACAAGGCCATCAACAAGGTCAGCAACTTTGCGAAAGACATTAGCCCACAGCCCACTGTGGTGGCGACTGAATCAACTGCTTGCAAAGTCAAAGTTGGAGAAAAACTAAAACATGTCATGAGCTTGAATGTTCAGACAGATTCAAGCACTCATCCTGTTTTTCTTGCCGCATTTTTCCCTATGATTCAATCTCAGTGGATTGGCAATGCGAGCGCCATGAATGCATCCAGTGCAATCAGTGGTTGGCAAATGGTAGGTTCCTTGCCAGCCGCTTCCATGTCTAAACAATTAACGGGCTACGAGCGCGCACTCATTGGCAATCGTCCTGATCAACTGCCTTGGTTGGCCAAACTTCACGTTCGCACAGAGCAACTCGAAGCGACAGGTTGGGCAGGTATTCGTGGCGAAAAAGGCAACAGTCTGCTGGTTCATTTCAGCTTGCAAGTGACAGGTGCTGAAGGGCAAGGCGTTGTTTACGAAGACAGCAGCAGCATCGGTCTTGACATTGAAACTTCAAAGTGGTCTGCACCCAAAATCAACTTAGGCAGTATGGCAGTTTTGCAAAAAGAGCTTCAAGTTATGCGAAGCAATGCAGAAGAATGGCTAGCCTGCCAGCCTCTCAATCCACTGGTAACTGCCGTGCATTCTCAGCAAGTTGAAATCAACGCAGGCGCATTCGCAGGTGTCAAAAAGGGAGACGAGTGGTTACTTGCAAATCCAAGTCGGTTTCCAGCCGAACTTATGAGTAAAGATGGTGCACCTCAAACCTTGCTTGCAAAAGTTCAATCTGTCACCCCTTTCAACTCGCAATTGGTTATTTTGGCAGGCCCTGCTCAATCAGCGCAGGCTAATTGGCGTGCTTGGCCCACAGAGACCTTGATCAAAGAGCCTTCCGTTGCGCCCAAATCCAATGCAGTCACAACATCAAAGAGAGCTAACTTGCCCGCCTTCAATGCACCTGCTGCCGTGACATTGACACCCTTTTGAATGAGCCGCCATGACAATACAAACTCCTCAATTTGCCAAGCCGCAAACTTTGAATCGCACCTTTGCGTTGTTCTTTGTGACCATCATGACATGTGCATTGACACCCGTTTTTTCTACCAATGCCCTTGCAGCTGATAACCCGCCAGAAGCACAAGTTGCTGCAGTTGCAACACCCAATTACAAAGTGACTGAAAGCATTTCAATTGATCGCTTGATTCAAAAGATTTATGCAAATAGCCCTTTGAGCGTGACAGTTCTTCGCAAAGTTTTGGTTGATGCCAATCCCAAAGTCATTACAGGCAACCCACAGCAACGTGTCAAAGGGGGCACGGCCATTGTGGTGCCTGACCACGCTGAAGTGGTCAGGTCCACATTGACCCCCTTCATAGCGACAGCTCAAGACGCAGCCGATCAAAACCCATCTGCCCGCGACTACCAAGCTCGCAAGCAGTGGGTTCGCTTCCCTTGATCTCAGGGGCCGAGGCGCATTATTCGCCTGGCCGCATTCACCCCATCTTTTTAGAAGGCAAATTGTTGCCTTTGCAGCCCAATAGTGCTGCTGATTTAGGCCTCAAGGACGGGCAAATTGTTCAAGCTTCAGTGCGATTGCAACACGATCAGCCGATGTTGGTGTTGCAAGGACGAACCTTACCGGCCCATGGTTTACAAATGTCACAAGTTGGTGAATCGATTTGGCTTCGTGCACAAGGCGGCACGTTGGTTCCCATCAATGCACCACCACTAATTTCTAGAATTGCGGCATTGTTGTACCGACCCAGTGTCAATTCTGCCTTGCCGCAATTGATTCAATCCGGCACGTTGGATGCGCTTTTGAGCAAAGTGCAAAGGCCAGATTTGCAAGCGTATTGGCAATCTTTGCAGTTGTCTATGACGCAATTGACCCCAAGCGTCCTTAAACAAGCCATGATGAGTGCCATGGGCGCAGAGGTTTGGCTGGCCAGAGGGCTTCAACCTCAGGTTCTAGATACAAAACAGTTACTTCGAAAGCTCATCGCAGAATTGAATGTGGACAGCAGTGAACCGGTTTCTGATCAAGACGTTGTTGAAAAGCTGACACAAGCCGTTGATGACATTGAGGCCAGTCAAGTACAAGCCGTTCAAGCCCAAGCGCAGCAAGAAATTTTATTCAGCATGACATTGCCCTTTGTAGATGCAAATCCTGTCACGCTCACCATTCGGCGAGGTCCAAGGCAATCAGGCGAGCAAGCAATTTTGACTGTCAATATTCACTCACAAAGTGAAGACTTGGGTCCCGTTTGGCTCCAAACGCAACTTTTGAGTGCTCAACACATCGAACTCACTATGTGGGCAGAGAATCATGAGTTGGTGAAGCAAGCCAGATCACGGTCTTACTTGCTGGGCGATGAACTTCGTGCAGCGGGTCTCCACATGCAATCTTTCAATGTCGTTCATGGAACGCGACCTAGCGAAAACAATGAATGGGTGCCATCCGGTCGTGGCCTGGTCGTGGACGTCTCGGCATGAGTCGGTACATGCGTCAAGCCATCGCATTGGCGTATGGTAAAAATCCCGTGCCCATTGTGACCGCCAAGGGTGACGATGACCTCGCATGGCGCATGATTGAGGAGGCAAGAAAACAAGGTGTGTTCATTTCCGAAGACCCTCAGTTGCTGGCCTTGCTCAGTCGCTTGGATGTTGATCAAGAGATTCCGCAAGAGTTGTACACGGCAGTGGCCGTGGTTTTGTCTTGGGTATATTGGCTGAAAGGAATGCGCCCTGGCGATGAGAAAACGCCAAGCACAGAGGAAGCTCGCCCCCAGAATTCCAATTCCGAGCCGGAAGAGAGCCCTAAACCTCTTGATAACCCCTACCTCGGCTGAAGCGAGCCACTTGTCCTAGGCGGTCATATACCTCGACTGTGCTTCCAGAATCTCCGACTCGCAAGCTGTGCAAGGTTCCTCGAATGGTGTCCAGTTTTCTTTCAATCAGTATGGCGTTTCGGCGGTGCAAATCGCGACACTCAAGGAGCATTTCACGAACGTTTTCCCATTCAGGAAGATCTTGCAAGTCCTGAGCGGGGGGACACTTGTCGGTTAATTCTTGGATTAAATCGTTTTTGCCAGGTTGCAAAGATTCAAACCGGTCCAGATCTTGACTCTTGAGTGCTTCAAACTCCAAAGCCAACAGCTGGGCAAGCTGAACAGTTAAAGCAAGGACTCGCTCACTCACGGATCATTTGCTCAATGGCATGAAAGCTCTCGGCAATCTTGCGAGGGCTGAGAGGGTATTGACCGTCTTGAATGGCCTGTTTGATGGATGCCACTTTGACTCGATCAAAGTCAGGCTCGGCCATGGCACGTGCAGCCACATTGCTGAGTTGCACATCGTCCCCAGTTGATGGTTTGACGGCAGGTGTGGTCGTTGAGAAATCGGCCAAAGCTTTGGCCAAGGCACCACCTTTGCGATCGGCCTTGTCAATGGCGCTGCGCAACGAAGCGTCCGACTGTGCACGTCGTCCATAGTTTGAAATCGCATCGGTCATAGCAGGCTCACTTTCTTATCTCTTCTCATGGCAACCCGCTGAAAGAGGGTTGAACATGCTCAGTATCGGCAACAGATTCTAGAACTTGAATCACTTTTTTGAAATATTTTGTATTTTTTTCGGCCAACGTAGGAAATCCCATGTGGTCAAAGCCCTTTGGCAGCATTAAATCCCGTCACAATCGCCGAAACTTGCCTGCCGGACTCAGGGTTTTTCAGCTTAACTTGCTCACCCAAGCGCCCATCTTGAAGCGCCTCCATTCGGGTAGATATGAAAAATTCGTCTTTATTTCCAACCGAAAGCATCACAATCTGACCCTGTTTCACCATCAAAGCACGACGAATGTCTGAAACACGCATGGCCTGACCTGCAGGGATATCCCGCGTCAACTCGGCAAATTGCGCATCTTTGATGCTAACCAGCAATTGTGTATCGACTTGAGTGGCCAAAGCTTGAACTTCTTCAAGCATATCGGGTTGCAAAACGGTACCACGCTGTAGCAACCGTTTGGCCACCACCATGTTTCGCGGTGGGTTGGTGTTTGTGCCGACAGAAATGCCAGAGTTCAAAGCTGGATTTGTACTGGCGCTGGGCAAAGTCACTTGTAAATAAAGTTGCCAAACCGGTTCAGTGCACCGGACTCTCACGGTTTCTTTTGACGCAAAAGGGTTGTCGATGTTTAACGGCTTAGAGCAGGCTTGGACCTTGAGCCTTTCATCCAAGGGGGCAACGGCAACTTCATTGACGCGAATACCGTGTGCTTGTGCCGTCCATTGTTTAACTTGCGTATTCATGGACTCCGCAGGGGTCTGCGTCTGATTTTGAGCCTTGGCAGCAGCTGTAAATCCTGAAGCCGACAGCCAAAAAACCGTCAGGCACAGGATTTGCATCAAGGCTTGTGCAGGTGTAGAGGTTTTGACACTTGATTTGAACATACCGGAGTTCATGCAATAAAGATGCCACCGTCATGAGAATCGATTCTAATTTTCCGAATTCGCCAATTGGCAATCTCAACAATGCTGCGTCATCGTCAGTAGCACCATCGCCGTCCGGATTTTCTAAGGCCTTAGAACAGTCACAAGCGGGCTCTTCAAATGCATACAAAATTATTCAAAGTGGTGACACCTTGACCAGCATTGTGAGAGAGCAAGCTCAAAGCAAAGGCATCAAATTATCGCCATCAGAGGAATATCGCTGGACTCAGGCCCTTGCCGCTGACAGTGGCTTTCGAAACGCAAATGCAATCTTCCCTGGCCAAAAAGTACTCCTTCAAAATATGTTGAACCAGTGGCAAGCAGGACAACTACAAGCACCGGTCCAAGCATCCAACACCACGGGTACAAGTTCGACAAGCCCCAACTTGGCTAAAACTACAGAGTCCATTCCCACGGTCACTGTAACGGCTGCCAGACCCAATGGTCATTTAAATCGTCCCAACTACCTGAATGCGGTGGCCCATCCAGTCCTCACCCAAACCCTTGAGAGAGCGGTTGCAAGGGGCTTCATACCCAAAGTTGAGCAGCAAGATGTTTACAACAAAGTACTGCAAGTTGCCAACAAACACAACTTTTCACCTGACGATTTTGCGCGCTTGACCCTCATGGAAAGCGATGGCATGAACCCGCAGGCCTCAAATTCCAGGTGTCATGGAATCATCCAATTTTGCGATGGGCCCGACCGAGGTGCCGCAGAAGTAGGATTTGGAAAATCACCCAAATCCATCTTGGGCTTGAGCGTCTACCAACAATTACATTTGGTAGACACCTATTTTGAAAAGGTTGGCTTGAAAAAAGAAGGTCCGGTTGCGCTAGATGAGCTCTATTTGGCAGTTTTGCAGCCGGCAGCAAGAGGCGAAAAACGTCCAGAAGAACCCTTGGGCATTCCTGGCAAACAAGCCAAATACTTGTACGAAGGTCGGGATCCCCAAGCACCCATTACCCGAGTTTCTATTTCTCAAGGCTTGGTTCAAAACGCTGTCGACCGTTTGGGATTTAAGAATTTCCGTGCCAACACACAAGGCAACAATGTCAGCAATGCCATCAACAACGCCTTGAACCCCAATTCAGATCCAGCGGCCAATTCAACTGCCCGAATACGTTTACAAGTGCAAAAAGCGGCGGATTATGACGCTTTGGAAGCACCCAAAGTCTGGCTGCGTTGAGGGTATTTTTCAAAGTTAATACGCAAGCGGCAAAACCTTGCCGCATCAGTGCAGAGGCATCTCACAAGCCTTCATCCTGCGCTAACCCGCATATTTCCTCGCATTTGAACGAATGGCAAACCATTGGTTCTGTCAAAAAAACACATGAAATACATGGCACGGCTTTTGCAATCGAACTTGTTGCAGAGAACTTTAATTCTTTGGGATGTCGGATACCCGGCAATAAGAGTGATGCAAAGGAAATGAAATCATGAACATGATTGACAACGCACTGGGGGTTCATGCTCAGGCTTTGGGATTGCGCAGTAAGCGCATGGAAGTCCTTGCCCGAAATATTGCCAATGCCGATACGCCTCACTTCAAAGCCAAAGACATTGATTTCAAGTCAGTGCTGAAACAAACTCAAGAAGCCACCCTCAACACCACAAGTCAATTGCACATGTCCATGCCCATGGAAGAAAACCCCAGTGGCGAAAAGTTTCGTGTGCCATTCAATGCCTCATTCGACGGAAACACAGTTGAGATGAACGTTGAGCAAGCCAAGTTTGGTCAAGTGGCAGCTGATTACCAAACAACTTTGAATATCCTTGAAAACCGCGTTAGCGGTATTCGGCGTGCATTGCGAGGAGATTGATCAACATGTCACTCGATCGAATTTTTAACATTGCAGGCTCTGCGTTGAATGCGCAAACCACACGCATGAACACCACGGCTTCCAACTTGGCCAACGCTGGCACCGTGTCAGGCAATGAAACAGAAGCGTTTCGAGCCAAACGTGCCATGTTCAAAACAATTTTGGACCAACAACTCAAACCTCATGAACAAGGTTACACAGGTGGAGTTCGCGTTGAAAAACTCACCGACGATCCAGCGCCAATACGAAAAATGTCCGACCCTGGAAATCCCATGGCCGACAAAGATGGCTATGTGTACCTGGCCAACGTCAATGAAATGACCGAGATGGTAGAGATGATGGCTGCAGCTCGCTCTTATCAAAACAACGTTGAGGTGGTGAACACCACACGTCAAATGTTGATGCGCACCATCGACATCATCAAAACCTGAGTGTGCAACTCTCTTTAGGAAATTTTCCCCATGTACTTGGCCACCAACAACAGCTTGAACTCAGCGGCAGCCACCGCCAATGCAGGAAGCAAAATTAACGCGCCTGCAGGTATCAAAACCACAGCAGATGCAGCCAATGAGGCCTTAACTGCCAAAGGCGGTACCACGGCGGGAATGGGCCAAAAAGATTTTTTAACGCTGTTTACAACACAGCTGAAATGCCAAGATCCATTGGACCCAGTGAAAAACGAAGCCTTTGTGGCACAACTGGCACAGTTCTCACAGCTGGAAGCCACCACTGGCATGGCAGAGACTTTGAAAGCTTACGTTGCCAGCATGTCGGGCGAACGCATGATGAGCAGCACCAGCATGATTGGAAAAACTGTAGCGGTGCCAGATGCACCTGCAGTAATTCAAGGTGGCAAAGCTGTACAAGGATTCATTGCATTGCCCAACGGTGCCGAAGGGGTTAAGTTGCAAGTTTTCAATGACAAAGGCCAACAAGTGGCCATGCAAACATTGGGGGCACAAGCCATCGGTGACATGCCATGGGTATGGGACGGCTCGAGCGATTCAGGCGCCAAAGTACCCGATGGACAGTATTTCTTCAAGGCCACAGTCGTCAGCCAAGGCAAGACCTCCAATCCATCGGTCAATGTACTGTCAACGGTGACAGGCGTGAACCAACAAGCAGACAAAACCATCTTATTGGAAGTAGCTGGCGGTAAGTCTGTGAAGCTCACCGACGTACAGCGCATTGGCAGTTAAGTCATCACATTCAACCTGTTTTTATTGCAAGAACCCAACTCAACACTAGGAGTTACCCACCATGTCTTTCTATACCTCGCTGACCGGACTGAATGCTGCAACCGCCATGTTGGGCGTGACCAGCAACAACATCTCTAACGTGGGCAC
>Ga0256331_1000230_pt1 | contig 7739 bp, 4 predicted proteins | sample AtltaT_22_FD_189998 | JGI IMG/M metagenome (GOLD analysis project Ga0256331, IMG submission 189998) | Metatranscriptome of freshwater microbial communities from Altamaha River, Georgia, United States - Atl_Cont_RepA_8h (Metagenome... | ecosystem: Environmental > Aquatic > Freshwater > River...
AAACATTTCAAACAACAAATTCAAGTGGTTTAAGTTTAAATGCTCCTATTAATACATATAGTGGGGCAGCCCTTTTACCTACCTTTGCAGGCATGCAAACGTTAGCAACAGACGAAAAACATTCAATATTAGATCCAAATGACAAATGGACTCAATTAGTACAAAAGCAATTGTTGCTTCAAGTCAAGGAAAAAAATACTAGTGTTGCTAGTCCAAAAGAATGGGATGCTGCGTGGAAACAAACTTCTGCTAAGTTAACTGCCTCTAATGTTGCGAAAGTTCCAATTGAAACGATGCAATATCTTTACGAGCAAATAGGAGCTCTGCCTCCAGGTCATCCTGAGCGCATTTCAAAAGAAGCAATGGTCCTTACGTTAGGCAACGTTATTGATCCTAAAGGTTGCTTTTTAGACAATATTACAGAAGAGTCTTATAAAGATTTAATGAGACTTTCAAACAAATGTCCCGAAATTTCTTTAATGATTGGACAAACAAAATTACCAAAAGTTAATTCCTCAGGCCAATTGGATGGAGAACCTGTACAACTGAGTATAGCAAACGCGGGAAATAGTTTATCTCCTTCAAATATATTTGTGCCTAATACAGCTCAAAGAATAGCTGCATCCGGTCAACCAATGGGAAATAGCGTAGGACAGCATGCAGACACCGACCATTCTATAATTAAAAACATAGCTGGTCCAGAACGTGCTTTACCTGCTTCAGTTACAGCTCAATTAGATAAAATTTCTCCTCGTCTATCAGATGAAACGTCGGGTGGATTTGTTCAAACATCCATTAATAAAATTAGAGACATACCTTCAAACATATGTGGAAGTCTTCGACATCTTATGGCTGCCTTAGATAATTTTTTATCAGTTCCTTTTGGAATTTTATCTGATGCTTATAACGGGTTAATGTCTTTTGTTGATCAAATTTCTCAGCTAGTAGAATTAGCAGTTAAAGCTATTCTTAAATGGATCGTAGGAATTATTGGAGCTTTGTTGGATTCAATAATTCCACTAGATTACTTAATAAATTTATGTGCTGGATTTACTGAATTAATGAATGGTTTAGGACCTTTAGGAGATTTATTGTGCGGGTTTTCGGCTATAGGAGGAATTGCAGCAAACATAAGTGCTATAGGCAGCTTAGCTGGTACAGGAGCAGAATTTGGAACAAAACTTCAAGTTATTTTTACATCAGTTGCAAATATTATAGATATTGTTCAAAACGCTCGGCCAAGAGATCCTGGTTGTGCAGGAGTGTTTAAAGCCCGAACTTCTAAATTTGCAGCTCGACTTAGAAAGTGGGGTAAAATTGCTGGCATGTGTACTTCAAGAGGAATAGATAATTTAAATTTAGGGATAGCTGACGCTATTAAATCTTTAATTCCTCCAGGTATAGGCAAATTAATAGAAGACTTACGTCATGTAACATCAATGGATATTGTTTTATCTCTTTTACCTTCTTCTGTAGCAAATTCAATTAAGCGTATATTTGAGTTGTGTTGCGGTGCTGGTTATCACGGTAATCCTGGTTATAGTGTAGGAAATAATTTTGAATCTTATAGAGAAATGGCTTATGAAAATGCACTTAAGACATGGCCAACGTTTGCTGCTTGGGTATCTAAACTTTTCAACAAAAAAGCAATAAACTTCTATTCTTATCAATCATATTCCAATGATAATGCTTCAACAAGATCTGAATATACAGATGAAGGATTAATACATAAAGGTACTCTTGTTCCTGGATCTAAAAACACTTCAGGTCAACTTTCCTCATTCAAACCAATTGCTAATATCGTACCACCTACTACTAACTTAACGATAGGTTCTCAGACTTATAATTTAACACCTGGTGCTATGGCTATGAGAAATTCTATAATAAATAATCCTCCTCCTGCAACGCAATCAGAGCAGGCTTATTGGCAACAAAAAAACTATGGAGCTGACGCAGCTTTAAATTCAAATGTTGTTTATGGAGTACCTATTAGATAAGTTGAAACAACTATAGACTAGTTATAGAAATATGAAAAAATACTACGGCAACTATTTAGGAATGGTCATTAATAATAATGACCCTGAGTTTAGAGGTCGTGTGCAAATTTATATTCCTCACATAATGCCTGCTATGGTGGAGGCAATTAATAAACACAATAAATCAATTACGTTTAATTGTGTTGGAAATAATTTACCTCAAGGCCTTACTGCTGAAATGGTTGAACATTTAAAACAAGTTCTACCTTGGGCAGAAGCAGCTTCCCCCATTTTAGGTCAATGTGGTCCTGGTTCTGTATCTGGATCCGGTAACTTTGTAAGTAATCCAAGTTCTTCTTCTTTGCCTACTATTGACAATTCTTCCCCCGTAGGTAACGTGTCTGGAAATACTGCAACCGAAGCAATTAAAAACGCAGCAATACAATTTGCTGAAAAGGGAGTTGCAACAAATCAATTGCCTTTAGGAGACACAAAAGGCAGTAAAGGAGGGGGACTAGCGTGTGCATATTCAGTAAATTGGATGGTTAGAACTGCATTAGGTCACCCAATACAAAAAGGAGATTTAAATGGTTTAGGTACATCCACAGCTGATATATACTCTGCTCTTAAAAAAAATACAGCGGAATGGGCTCCTGTTGATCCTTTACAAGCCCCTGCTGGTTCGATAATTATTTCTCCTACAGGAAGTTCAACTAAAGATAAAAATATACACGGTCATGCCGCAATTATAGTTAGAAACGGAAAGGGCAAAGAAATTGTAGGGAATTTGAGTAGGAATAATTACGATGCCGGCATTGGCTATGATGGTCGTTCTATTGAAAGTTGGATAAGCTCAATGAGATCGGGTAGAGGTATGCCTACCTTGGCTTTTGCTCATACAGGCAAAGGCTTTGTTCCAGCTGGACCAGCAGGAAGTGCTAGCAATATCCCTCCATCTCCTTCTCCTCAACAAACTGCAAACTCTTCTCCAGCTCCGCCTTTAACGCCCAGTCAAAGTGATCCAAACGAGCCATCATCAACTTCTCCAAAACCTGATGGAAACCAATTACAATCTTCAAAAAACAAATTAATACAAGATAGAGTAGCCTATTTTGGAAAAGAAATACAAAATCCTGATACCGTGGCAAGATTAGCTTATTGTTTAAAGCATGAAGGTTCTTCTTATCCATGGAATGTTTATGTAATGGAAACTATCTGCAATAGAGCTATGTTTCTTAAAAAAAGTATGGCACAGCTATTAGGAGTAGGGGATCCAATGCAAGCTTCTTACTGGGCTGATGGTGGAGCTGTATCCAGAAATAGCTCAGATTTAGCCATCGCTAAACAAGCAATACAAGAAGTTATATATGGAGGCTCAAATGCTACAGATATGGCTACAGACAATGCTGATAATAGAGGATTCTTTGCAGCTAAATTTATAAAAGGAGGGGCTTCTGGTACTTTTTATATATATCCTTCAGGTCAAAAAGTTACAGATAAAGAGGAGTGCAAGAAAGTTTTAGACGAAGACAAATACGCTAAAGCTAAATATGTTCTGTACTACAGAAAGGATGCAGCTAACAATCCAAACTCTGGTACGGGGTATGGTCGAGCTTGTAGAGCATATAGAGATTCAAATAATATTGTTTCTAAAGAAGGAATGATGGTTTTCAACCACGGCGTTTATGATCCTCAAGGAAAAATTACTTCTCCAATTTCTCCTAATTATACTGATCCTCACGGAAATCCTGTTGCTGTCAATACCAACAATTTACCAGGAGGAACCTTTACTTTTCCTTCGGTAGGAGCTATGGTTTGGACCTTTTTTAGAGAAGGAATTCCGTTATATCCTGTATATTTTGCAGCAAGTTATAGTTCTGAAGAATGGAAAGCTGCTTACAACGGTTCAAGTCTTGATCCTCTCGGAGCTAATCAGGGTTCTACTAAAAATACCGTGTCCAATGCTTCCAGAATTCACTTAGGACCAGCAGGAGGCATTTCCACGACATCTGTAAGGAGCACGGAAGACCAAACCGGAGTTAGTGATACAAGTGCAATTTCGGTATACGGGAGAGACGGTGGAAATTTTAGCGTTGTTAAAGGGTTAGTTTCCACATATGCTCCTCATGACAGCAAAACACACACAGAAGGAAAAACTTTTTCCCACAGTGGAGGACCAAGAGAACACTATACAGGAGATGATTATAATGAAGTTACTAAGGGAAATGTGTTTGTTAAAGTAGGAAACATAGATCAAACTACATACAATGCTTTAGATGAAATAAAAGAAATTACGAGCAAAATTAATGAAATGCTTATGTCAACCAGCAACACTTAATATATGGCAGAGGAAAAAACAGGTAAACTAAATTGTGTAACAATTTTTGCAACTCCCGAAAAATTTAAACCTTTACAGGATTCTCGGGATGAGAAAGCTCGTATAAATCAGCTTAAAAACCAAAAATGTAAATCTAAACGTAAATTTAAGTTTACTTTTTGTCCGTGTCCCATTTGTGCCTCTTGGAACAAAGTAGAAGATAAGCCTGCAGGTAAAAATTATTTTAAAATTCCGTTCACTGACATTAAATTACCTAGATTTGATAGCATTATTAATCTTCCAAAAACGTTTGAATCCAACAGACGACCAGGGGAAGTTTGTGGAGCTTGTGGAGGAACCAAAAAACTTTCCAATACTCAAAACGATGCAAATAAATACAGCGAAGCTAGAAAAGAATTAGACAAACAGTCTACTAAATTAATGCAAGCTGAAGCTAGAATGGGAACAGGTGGAACAAGAACCACTGTTATTCAAAACAGTGAAGTGTTAATGGTGGGAATGGGATTTAATGACCATAAGAGTTATGAAATTGTTCCTGATTCTGCTGTAGTTCCAAATGGAGTGGGAGGAGGTTTTATTCCTCAAATGAATGGAGCTCTTACTAATGGAGTAGTAGGTAAGCAAGCGGGATTAGGATGGCCTCAAAATGTAGGTAATTATATTATTAAATGTGCTAACAAATTTAATTTATTAGCTGGTGCAGGAGGAATTAGCTTTTCAACTACAGGTCCAATTAATTTTAGCGGAGGCATGACTACCTTTTCTGGTCCTCAGGTGAGCTTAGGTTGCAGTCAAGGGCCCTTGGTTTTAGAAGGAGACAGTGTTTCAATTGGAGGAAAACACATTAATATATCTCCTACTAGCGGTACTTTATCGGTGAAAGGTAGTGTTTCGAGTACAGCTAATATGACTATGCAAGGACATGCTCATTTTGAAGGTATGTCTTTCGTTAAAGCGCTTGCTGTAGGAACAAGAAAACCTACAGAATCATCTGCAGGAAACCCGGACGTCAGTATTACTCAGCCGGCTGTATGGTCTTCATCAGCTATAACTGCTGCAATTATGGATATCGTTCAGTATTATCAGAATGTGGCTGCGGATCCATTTACAGGAGCTATCCGTCTACTTTCTTCTCAAGAATTATTAAATCTTGCAGCTAAATTCGCAACTCTTACTAAAGCATCTTTTCCTTTGGAACTTATGCCAACCGCTTACATTTATCCTGGGACTTTTTTAGGAATAGGTAATTTGGGATCTCCTGTTGTTGCAGGTAATTTTATTCCAGTGTTTAATGTACCTCATGTACACGGTATACCAGAATCTCAACACTCTCATGAAATGTTGGTTCCAGAAATTGATCTAACTTCTCAAACCGAAAAGGCCTTAAGGCAGCGTGTCATGACAGGTGCTCAAGACAGCGGTACTCCAAACACTGCAGTTACCTCTGATGGGGAAGTAAGAACACAAAAAGCAATTGAAATTGCTGCTTCAATTCCTGGAGCAATTGGAAGAGCTACTACAGAATTGAGTTCTAGAGCTGTAAGATTATTTGGCTAATGCTAAAGTTGTAGTTGTAACTTGTTGTTGATCCAACAATAACTTATTGGAAAAACAAGACCAGGCGTGTATTAATTTATGCGCTACAACTAAAGGATTTTCCAAAATATAGTTTAGCGGTATATGCCTCACTGTTTCAGCAAATTTTAAATATTCTGTTGTTTGGTCATGGTTTATTACGAACTCTTCCCCGTTTTTAGTGGAAGAAAGCATACCAAAAGCATGACCTAAAGCTATTGAAGTAGGTCCATCGAAAGACGTATTTGCTGCTTCAGCTGTTAGCATTTTGAGCTTTGTTAGCTGTAAAGTAGATTGAGATTCATTAAATACTTTTAGCTGTTCTTGAGTATTTTTAATACTAAATGTCTTATAATTAGGAAAAGCTAATTGATCAATCGTTGGAGGAGTATAATTTGTTCCTAAGTATTTTTCTATTAATTCTCTGTATGAAGCAGGAGGAAGTTCTTCTATTTGCTTATTAAGCTTTTCTTTTAAAATTTGAGCTTTTTCGGTTAGACTTTTAAGTAATTCTAACCCTTTATTTCTAGATTCAATTAGAGCAGGATGGACTTCTAACGGAAGATTTTCTTCTAATTGGTCTTTTATTTCTTGTTGTTTCTCATATTCAATTAAATTCAGCAATTCTTGTTCTTCTAATGAACTAATTGCTGTTCCCTTACTTGGAATTTTAATGTCTAATGTGCTAAGAGGAAGGGATGTATTGAGAGCTAATTGTTGACTAACTGGTGTAGCTAATACAATTTGTTGCTTTTCCTTAAACGTTTCTTTTGCGTTTGAAGGCTGAGTCTTTGTCCTCTTCATGTACGGACTTAATTAGAATTTTTATAGTTTTCTACTTGCTCAATAATAAACTTTAATATTTCAGACCTCATAATGTCTTCTTTTCCAAATTCTACACAAAATATTCCTTTTTCTTTTGCTTGCTCTGTATTGAATATATCATACATTGGTTTAAACCCAGACTGATCTTTATGTCTTAGGTCGGTTTGCATTGGATCCCCTAGAATAAAGTATTTAGTAAATTTTCCAATCCGTGTAAGACTAGTTAATAATTCATTAAATGTGCCATTTTGGGCTTCATCCACAATTACAGCCTTTGCGTTATAAGAAGCTCCTCTTAAATAATTAACAGGCATTCCTTTTACGCGCTCATCTGCATTTAACTTTTTAATATCTCCTAAGCAAAGTAATTCTTCAAGCTTATCATTTAATACTGAAACGAAGTATTTCATCTTTGAATGCTCATCTCCAGGTAAAGTACCCATTGAAACTGCAGCACTTTCTACAATTGTTCGTACATATATAATATCACTAATGCGTTTTTCATTCAACATTAATAAAGCACAATACACAGCAAGTATGGATTTAGATGTGCCTGCTGGACCTGATAAAAAAACAATTTTTGTATTTTTGTCTAAAGCTAAATCAATAAAAGCTTTTTGTTTTTCTGTCCATTCAAGTCCTCTTATATTTAATGTATAATCAATTTTGTCTCTTTGAGGTATTTTAGGAGATGTGTCTTTAACTTTTTCTTCACTCTTTGCTGTAGGAGTTTTTTGTTTTTTCATGACTATTACGTGATAATACTTATATCACTATCTTTATTTATGTATTTTTGTATAAATAATAACATGAAGTTGCCTTTTGATATTGACAACACAAATTTTGAACAGGATGCCCGTATACGTTTTCTGTATACTTCTCCTGAATTACATCAAAATATAGAAATTTCAATTGATGGAGACAAATTATCTGTCGATTCGCTTTTAGAAACTTTTGAACGGTTTATTAGTGCATTAGGTGTTAGTATTCCTGAAGATGTAATTCTTGGGTTTATTAGAGTAAAT
>Ga0256331_1000268_pt1 | contig 7220 bp, 8 predicted proteins | sample AtltaT_22_FD_189998 | JGI IMG/M metagenome (GOLD analysis project Ga0256331, IMG submission 189998) | Metatranscriptome of freshwater microbial communities from Altamaha River, Georgia, United States - Atl_Cont_RepA_8h (Metagenome... | ecosystem: Environmental > Aquatic > Freshwater > River...
AAATTCTAGACAAAGTGAACGATTCCTCCTCTGTCAGTGCACAATCGCTATGGTTGTCTGTGCAACTGGCACAGCGGCAAAATCAAGCAGTTAAAAAGAACCATTGGGGCAAGATGTTAGGACGTCGATTTTCAAATTCAGTGCAATGGCGCGCATACCAAGAGGAGGCATCTCATGACTGAATCCTTGAATGACGCGGACATGCCGCTGATGCCTGCATCACCGGGTGCATTGATCAAAGCGGGTCGTGAACGTGCAGGCATCCATCTGGCGGTGATTTCGGTCAATTTGAAAGTCTCCATCAAGCAACTTGAGGCCCTAGAAGGCGATCAATTTGAATCATTTTCAGGCCCTGTTTTTGCCCGGGCCTTGGCTGCCAAGGTCTGTCGTTTTGTCAAAATTGATCCCGATCCTGTGTTGGCACTGATGCCTGCAAGCACCAATGGTTTGAAGCCTTTGCAAATTTTGGGGCAAGACGCTTCGCCCTCGTACCCATCCAGTCCAAGCGTGATGAGCACCAAGACGACGGGAATGGGTTTGAAACTGGGGATCGTGGCGTTGTTGTTGATTCTCGCCAGCCTGGTCTTTGACACACGTTGGACGCTGAACCCTTTCAACTTAGGCAAGCCTGCAGACACCCAAGAGGTCGTGCCAACCATGCCCCCCGTTCAAGAGCCAGTTTCTACTGAAGCAGCGCAACCTGAATTGCCCAAAGCCTTGGTGTACGACAGCGCCGCCCCATCCAGTGTTGCAGCGCCTGTTGCAGCATCTGCCTCGGTTGCGCCGCCTGCCATGCCAAGTTCATCCTCACCTGCTAGCCCGTCTTCTTCCAACCCGCCATCAGAGACAAATAAATGAACGAGCCCGTCGCTATTCCAGCCGCCTCACCTTTGCCTCGCCGCAGTTTGCAAGCCGTCGTTCAATGGGGGCAACGCATCGTCACTGTGGGGGGAAATGCACCGGTCCGGGTTCAGTCGATGACCAACACAGACACGGTGGATGTCATCGGTTCCGCCATCCAAGTCAAGGAACTGGCCTTGGCGGGTTCTGAGATGGTGCGCTTGACTGTCAACACCCCTGAAGCTGCTGAAGCTGTTCCGCACATTCGCGATCAACTCGACAAAATGGGCATTGATGTGCCCCTCATTGGCGATTTTCATTACAACGGCCATCGCTTGTTGAACGACCATCCTGCGTGCGCAGAAGCCTTGTCCATACCGCATCAACCCCGGCAATGTGGGCAAGGGCGACAAGCACGATTTGCAATTTGGGCAAATGATCGAAGCGGCCATGAAGTGGAACAAGCCTGTGCGCATTGGTGTCAATTGGGGCAGTTTGGACCAAGAATTGTTGGCTTCCTTGATGGACCAAAACAGCCAACGCGCAACGCCGTGGGAATCCCGACAAGTGATGTACGAGGCGCTCATCACCTCGGCCATCAGTTCTGCCGACAAAGCCCACGAGATGGGCATGTCACGGTCTCAAATCATCTTGTCTTGCAAAGTTTCTGGCGTGCAAGATTTGATTGCGGTTTACCGAGAGTTGGCCCGCCGTACAGATTACCCTCTGCACCTGGGCCTGACCGAAGCCGGCATGGGCACCAAAGGCACTGTGGCCTCTGCCACTGCCTTGTCCATCTTGTTGCAAGAAGGCATCGGTGACACCATCCGGGTCTCGCTCACACCACAGCCTGGTGAAGCCCGTACGCAAGAGGTGGTCATCGCCTCTGAAATTTTGCAGTCCCTGGGCCTGAGAATTTTTGTGCCCAGTGTGACCGCTTGTCCGGGTTGCGGCAGGACCACCAGCAGCACCTTCCAAGAATTGGCCAAACAAATCGACGATTATTTGCGTGCACAAATGCCAGTGTGGCGTTCGCAATACCCTGGTGTTGAGAACTTAAAATTGGCCGTCATGGGTTGCATTGTCAATGGCCCTGGGGAAAGCAAGCATGCCGACATTGGCATCAGTTTGCCCGGCACGGGCGAGGCGCCTGCTGCACCGGTCTTCATTGATGGCGAAAAGAAACTCACCTTGCGAGGTGACAACATTGCCCAAGAGTTTCAAGAACTGGTGTCCAAGTACATCGAACAAAGGTTTGGCAACACCCCAAGCACTGCCAATTGAATTGTATGTCTGACAAGAAATCGATCGAGGCCAGCGCCAAGGCTGTCGCCTTTAAAAAACTCACTGCCGTCAAGGGCATGAATGACATCCTCCCGGGTGAGTCTGCCAAGTGGGAATGGTTAGAAGGCACTGTGCGAGATTTGATGGCGCGCTATGCTTATCGCAACATCCGCACGCCCATCGTCGAACCCACCGCCTTGTTTGTGCGGGGCTTGGGTGAAGTCACTGACATTGTCGAAAAAGAGATGTACTCTTTTGAAGACAGGCTCAACGGTGAGGCCCTCACATTGCGACCTGAAAGTACGGCAGGTGTCGTGCGTGCAGTGGTCGAGCACAACATGCTCTATGAAGGCGGTAAGCGTCTCTACTACATGGGCCCCATGTTTCGCCACGAACGTCCACAGCGTGGGCGGTACCGACAGTTCCATCAAATTGGCGCAGAGGTTTTGGGATTCCAAGGGCCAGAAATCGACGCCGAGGTTATTTTGTTGGCCCACGATCTGTGGAAAGCCATCGGCTTGAAAGATGTTCGCCTTGAGCTGAACAGCTTGGGTCAACCCCCCGAGCGTTTGGCGCACCGCGCGGCGCTCATCGCACACTTCGAAAAACATCAAGACGTGTTGGACGAGGACGCTAAGCGCCGTTTGTACACCAATCCTTTGCGAATTTTGGACACCAAAAATCCGGCCATGAAAGATGTGGTCGAAGCCGCGCCACGGTTGATGGACTTTTTAGGTGAGCAGTCTTTGGCGCACTTCAAGGCCTTGCGACAAATTTTGGATGCCAATGGTGTTTCCTATTCTTTGAATCCGCGCTTGGTGCGGGGCATGGACTATTACAACCTGACGGTTTTTGAGTTCATCACGGATCAACTGGGTTCTCAGGGCACTGTTTGTGGCGGTGGTCGATACGACTATCTCATCGAGCAGGTGGGGGGCAAACCCGCGCCAGCGGTAGGTTGGGCTTTGGGCATCGAGCGTGTTTTGGCATTGCTGGAAGAGCAGGGTGCGGCAGTGCCTTCAACCGTACCGCACGCCTATGCCATCGTTCCAGAAGCGCAAAGTTTGCCGGTTGTCTTGAAGAGTCTGCGTCAATTGCGTGCCATGGGTGTCAACGTTCAAATGCATGCAGGAACGGGTGACGGAGTTGGCAGCATGAAGAGCCAGTTCAAAAAAGCCGACAGCAGTGGCGCACACTTTGCCCTCATTTTTGGGGCGGATGAACTCGCTCACAATACGGTTTCAGTGAAGTCGCTGCGGGACGGCGGTGGCGCACAAAGAACAGAATCATTGGAAAACCTGGGTGCTTGGGCGCACAGCCTACAATTGACCCCTTGATACAAAGCTGAACATGTCCTCACATCTCGACCTCGAAGAACAAGAACAACTTGACCAACTCAAGCACTTTTGGAAGCAATACGGCAATGTCCTGACCTGGTTGCTGATTGCGGTGATGGGTTCCTACGTCGGCTGGAATGCCTACCAATACTGGGAGCGCCAGCAAGCGACCAAAGCCTCCGCTTTGTTTGATGAAGTGGAACGCACGGCTGCATCCAGCGACGTTGCCAAGCTTGAGCGCTCTTGGAATGACATGAAAGAGCGGTTCCCGAAAACCACCTTCGCGTCACAGTCTGCACTGTTGGCTGCCAAAGTATTTCAGCAGAACGAAAAAAATGAAGCCGCTCAGGCAGCTTTGAAATGGGCCAGTGAAAATGCGGGGGACGAAGCCAGTGCCCAACTGGCACGCATTCGTTTGGCCAATTTGCAAGCTCAGCAAAAATCCTACGATGAAGCCCTCAAAACTTTGTCCAAGCCTTTCACCCCCGCGTTTGCTGGCTTGGCATCGGATGTTCAAGGTGACATTGCTGTCGCGCAAAACAAACCTGCAGAAGCAGTCAAAGCCTATTCCGACGCTTGGACTCAGCTTGCAGACAACGCAGAATACCGTCGTCTGGTTGCAGCCAAATTGAATGCTTTGGGTGTTGACCCCACGCTTGCCAAGGGTGCGACGAAATGACCTTGTCACTTCACAGACCCTTTGCCGCTCTCGCCGCTTTGGTGGCCACGGCATTGCTATTGGGGGCTTGCGCCAGTTCCCCAGACAAACCGACGCCCAGTGCCTTGGTCGATTACAAAGAACAACTGAACGTGAGCAGACTTTGGTCAGCCCAGATCGGACCTGTTTCATCCCCCTTGACGGCGCAATTGTCGGGCGCTCAATTGGCCCTGGCCAGTGCCAATGGTTTGGTGAGCGTGCTGAATGTTGAAACGGGTGCAGAAGCATGGCGCTTTGCTTTGAACACGCCCCTTTCTGCGGGCGTCGGAACCGATGGCAATCGCCTTTCTGTCATCACCAAGTCCAACGAGTTGGTGACTTTGGCAGATGGCAAAGTCTTGTGGAAAGTGAAGTTGCCAGCACTGTCCTTCACGGCACCTTTGGTGGCAGGTGGGCGTGTTTTTGTCCTCACTGCAGATCGAACGGTGATCGCTTTGGATGGCGCTTCAGGGCAAAAGCTTTGGAGTCAGCAACGCGCCGGTGATGCCTTGGTTTTGCGACAAGCCGGTATCTTGACCAGTTATCAAGACAATTTGCTGGTGGGTCTTTCGGGCAGACTGGTTGCCCTGAACCCAAGCAATGGCGTATCCCGTTGGGAAGTCACCATCGGTTCTTCTCGCGGCACCAACGAAGTTGAACGTTTGGTTGATTTGGTTGCTGGTGTGTCACGTGTGAACAATGTCGTTTGCGCCCGTGCGTTTCAAACCTCCGTGACCTGTGTTGATGCTCAAAAAGGCAGCAATCTTTGGACGCGTGCGTCGCAAGGACATGTCGGCCTGAGTGGAACACAGACCGCACTTTTCGGTGCGGAGTCTGACGGCAAATTGGTCGCTTGGAATCGTGCAGGTGGTCAAGTCTTGTGGCAGTCTGAAGCCTTTCGTTTTCGCGGGCTCAGCGCACCCGCAGCTGCCGAAGGGCAGCTGGTCGTGGGCGATGATTTGGGGTGGTTGCATTGGATCGATGCTCACAATGGGCAAACGATCGCCCGAGCTCAAATCGATGCGTCGGGTATCGCAATGCCCCCCGTCCCTTATGGAAAAAATTGGGTGGTCGTCACGAAAAGTGGCTTGGTTCAAGCCTTGCGTGCCAACTGACACCCTGAAAGATTGATTTGAAACCCGTACTGGCCTTGGTCGGACGCCCCAATGTAGGCAAGTCCACGCTCTTTAACCGTCTGACCAAAAGTCGGGATGCCATCGTGGCCGATTTTGCGGGACTGACCCGCGATCGCCATTACGGCCAAGGACGGCAGGGCCGCTACGAGTACATCGTCATAGACACCGGCGGTTTCGAACCTGATGCCAGCGCTGGCATTTACAAAGAAATGGCCAAGCAAACACAACAAGCCGTTGCAGAAGCTGACGTGGTTGTGTTTGTGGTGGATGCGCGTGCAGGCGTGTCTGCGCAAGATCACGACATTGCCAAATACCTTCGAAAAATTGGCAAGCCCTGTTTGTTGGTGGCCAACAAAGCCGAAGGCATGCGCGAAGGCGTCCAAATCAGCGAGTTTTACGAATTGGGCCTGGGTGATGTGATTCCTGTGTCAGCGGCTCACGGCCAAGGTGTCAGAAGTTTGGTCGAACTCGCGCTGGACCCACTCTTGTTGCCGGTAGACGATGAGGCGCCAGACCTTGACACCACCATCGTGAAACTGGCTGTGGCAGGTCGCCCCAACGTTGGCAAATCGACGCTCATCAACACATGGTTGGGTGAAGAACGTTTGGTTGCCTTTGACATGCCTGGCACCACGCGTGACGCTATTACCGTTCCCTTTGAGCGCGATGGTCAAAAGTTCGAACTCATTGACACCGCGGGTCTGCGACGCAAAGGCAAGGTGTTTGAAGCCATTGAAAAGTTTTCTGTGGTGAAAACTTTGCAAGCCATTGAGTCTGCGCATGTGGTCTTGCTCTTGCTCGACGCCACACAAGGTGTGACAGAGCAAGATGCACACATTGCAGGCTTCATTTTGGAAAGTGGTCGGGCAGTGGTCTTGGCCGTGAACAAGTGGGATGCCGTTGACGAATACCAACGTGAGTTGGTGCATCGTTCCATCGAGAACCGATTGCCCTTTCTCAAGTTTGCAAACCTGCACACCATTTCTGCCAAAAAGCGCCAAGGCCTAGGCCCTGTGTGGAAATCCATCTCGCAGGCGCACAAATCAGCCATGGTCAAAATGACCACGCCGGTTTTGACACGATTGTTGTTGGAGTCCGTGCAGTTTCAAAGCCCACAGCGAGGCGGCATGTTCCGTCCCAAGTTGCGATATGCCCACCAGGGGGGCATGAACCCGCCCGTGATTGTGATTCATGGCAACTCACTGGAACACGTGACAGAAACCTACAAACGTTACTTGGAAGGGCGTTTCAGGAAACATTTTGACCTTTCGGGCACGCCCCTCCGAATTGAGATGAAAACGTCTCAAAATCCCTACGCCGACAAAGATTCGGACTGATTTGTAAGGTTTTTAAGGATCGCGGTTTTCAAAGCCTTTCAAGCTTGTGTTAAGGTAAAACCCTTAATTTATTTCAGAACACGGAGAATATCGTGAACAACAAAGGGCAACTTTTGCAAGACCCCTTCCTCAACGCCTTGCGCCGCGAGCATGTGCCAGTGTCCATTTATTTGGTCAACGGCATCAAGCTTCAAGGCCAAATTGAGTCCTTTGACCAGTATGTGGTGTTGCTTCGCAATACCGTCACGCAAATGGTCTACAAGCACGCCATTTCCACCATTGTCCCTGGCCGCGCAGTCAACCTCTCGGGTACTGATGCTGCTGAAGACACACCTGCTTGATCATTCCTTTTGAGCAAAGAATCGGTGGATTCAACACCGGCCTTGTTGGTCGGCGTTGACTTTGGTTTGCCCCATTTCGACGGTGAACTGGATGAACTCAGTCAATTGGCAATCACAGCTGGCCTGCAGCCTGTTGCCAAAATAAGCTGCAAACGCAAAGCACCCGATGCCGCTTTGTTTGTGGGCTCTGGTAAAGCTGACGAAATCAAATTCATGGCCGAGCAAATGGGAGCTCGCGAAATTCTGTT